>Ga0209521_10000391_pt1 | contig 32985 bp, 28 predicted proteins | sample Rifsed19ft4_FD_184016 | JGI IMG/M metagenome (GOLD analysis project Ga0209521, IMG submission 184016) | Soil microbial communities from Rifle, Colorado, USA - sediment 19ft 4 (version 2) | ecosystem: Environmental > Terrestrial > Deep subsurface > Rock core/Sediment | place: Rifle, Colorado...
GAGGTCCTGCGCATCGAGGATGTGCAGGTGCGCGTCGTGGAGGGCTGTTGACCGTTCCAGCCGGTCATCGGTGCGATGATCGTTAGCCCCGGGGAGCAAAGCAGTCTCTCTTTCAAGACCCACATGATGGAAGGCATGGAAGGTCCGCACCGGTTCGAGATCGTCGTCACGAGCAACGACGCGCGCGAGCCGGAGGTTGTCCTCCAGGTGCTCGGCGATTTCGGAGGCGAGGGTTCAGGCCATGAAGTACAGCACTGAGCCTGACGCCGCGCCAGCGGCAGCGCTGCCGATGCGAGCGCTTCTGGCCGGCGCGATCGTCGTCGCCGTTGCCACCGTCGTGGCGTCGATAGTCCTGTCGGTCGTCCTGCTGAACTCTGGTTCGTCGACCGGCTCCTCGACCGGCTCGATGGACATGGACCCCTCGCGCTTGCCCGGCCCAGTGCGACAGGCCTACGCCGCGGCGGTCAGCCACGGTGATCTGTTCGTTCATCTGCCTTGCTACTGCGGCTGCGCCGTTCTGCCGACGCCGCATCGCAGCCTTCGCGACTGCTTCCTCGAGGATGACGGCACCTACGCCTCTCACGCGGAGAGCTGCCTGATCTGCACCGAGATCGCCCTCGCGGCGGTCGAAGCGGCTGACGCCGGGATGAGCCACGGCGCGACTCGCGCCCTCGTGGACGGGCGCTTTGCCGGGCGCGGGCCCAGCACGGACACGCCGCTGCCGCCCGAGTAGGCACTTTTATCGCCGGCCCGCCGTCGAGGCGCGTCAGCGCGAAGTCAGGTGCCCAGCGCCTGAGGGCCTTGCGGTTAGTCTGGCGGCGAGGCGGCCGTCTCCTGGGGACTCAGGCCATGCTGCACGGCCCAGGCGACAACCTGAGCGCGGTTCTGGAGGTGCAGCTTGTCCAGGATCTTCCGCATGTGGAACTTGATCGCGCTCTCACTCAGGTGCAGCGCGAGAGCCATCTCCTTGCGGGTCTTCCCCGCCGCCACCATCCGCAGAATCTCCCGCTCGCGTTCGCTCAGGTAGAGGTGGGTCGAGTTTCGCTCCGTCGACAGAGCGCGGAACTCGTCAAGGATGTGCCCCGCGAGGCGGCGCGGGATGACTGCCTCGCCCCGTTCTACGGCGCGCAAGCTGTCAAAGAACTCTTCCTGCTCCAAGTCCTTGAGAAGATAGCCGCTGGCGCCGCTCTTGATCGCGTCGAAGAGGTCCTGTTCCCCGTCGGAGACAGTGAGGATGACCACGCGCAGGTCAGCCATCTCGGCCTTCAGGAGCCGCGTCGCTTCCAGTCCCCCCAGGTGGGGCATCTGGATGTCCATGAGGACGAGGTCGGGAGCGAGGGCTCGCGCCTTCTCGATCGCCTGGAGCCCGTTCTCCGCCTCGCCGACGACATCGTACCCCTGCGCGCGCAGCAGGCTGGCGATGCCGTCCCGGACGAGGGCGTGGTCGTCGACGATGAGGATCCTCACGGGGCCTCCTGTCCCACCGGCGCGATCGGGACGCAAAGGGTGACCTTTGTCCCGCTGCCGGGCGTGCTCTCAACGCTGAGGGAGCCGCCCGTGGCTTTCGCTCGCTCCTCCATGCTCTGAAGGCCGAACTTCGGCCAGCGCCCAGGGCCGCGACTCTGCGGGTCAAATCCCTGTCCGTCGTCGCGGATGGCGATAACCAGCTCCTCTGGCCCGCCCTGCAGCGTGATCTCGACGCTGCTGGCTTTCGCATGCTGGCGAACGTTGCTGAGCGCCTCCTGGATGATCCGCAATACCTGGATCTCCTGCGTCGGTGAGAGAAGCGAGAGCCGCTCCGCTGACGGGTCATCCTCCTGGAGGCGGATGCTCAGCTCGCTGAGCGCGGCGAACTCGTCCAGGTATTCGCGCAAGATCGACCGAAGGTCGCCGCCCTTCGGCAGCCCCGTGCGCAGGGCGAGTATCGACTGGCGCACCTCGGCGTACAGCCCGCGGGCAGCCTCCGCCATCTGCACCAGCTGGCTGCGCGCTTCGTCGGGCCTTCCTTTCTCGAGCAGCAGGCTGACGCTCTGCGTCTTCGAGTTGATGTAGGTGAGTATCTGCGCCATGCCGTCGTGGAGCTCGCGGCCGATGCGCTCGCGTTCCATCACGGCGGCCAGCGCCTGCACCTGCTCGTGCAGCTTCGCGTTCTCCAGCGCCACCGCGATGTGGTCCGCCATGCCCTCGAGCAGCCGCAGCTCCTCCTTCGAGGTGAACGCCGAGCCGGCGCGGCTCGCTATCGCCAGCACGCCGACGATCCCCTCCGTCGAGCGCAGGGGCAGGCCGACGAAGGTCCGATAGCCGGCCTGCTTGACCTTCTCCCGAAGGAAGAGCGGGTCCTCACCGAGGTTGTGAACGATGAGCGGCTTGCCCGTCGCCGCGACTATCCCTGGGTAACCTTCGCCGAGGGCGAACGACGTCTGCTCCATGAAGGCGTCGGCATGAGAACCGTGGCGCTTCCGCATCGTGACGCGCTGCCGTTCGGGCTGAACCACCCAGAGCTCGGCCGACTCCACATTGCTTGTGTCGACCACCGCCGCCACCGCCCGCCGGAGCACCTCCTCCATGTCGAGCGTCGTCGTCAGCTGCTTGCCGGCATAGAGGAGGGCCTCCATCTCTCGACTGCGCTGCATCACCGCCCTTTGCAGCCTGTCGATCGCCGCGAAGACGACGCTGGCGAAGCTCGCTACGGCGATCACCATGAAGGTGACCGTGGCTGCGAACCCGATGGGAGAGCGAACGGCACCAAGGAAGGGGCCGGTGACCAGGAGGAGGCCGACGGTCAGGAAGCCGACCGGGATGAGGATCGCCAGCCACTTGAGGGCCGGCATCTGGCCGGCGCTCAGCGCCGCCCACTGCACCAGCGAGGTGCCTCGGCGGCGCGCCGGATCAAGCCAGCTCAGCCTTCGCCGGCTCCTGACCGGCGCCCCCGCAGGACGCTCGGTCAGATCGAAGCGGCCAGCCGAGTCGAGCGTGTCCATCCGTGCCACTCTTCATCGATCGCGAGCTTTCTGGCAAGTGGCGTACGGCCTTCCGCTGGGGGCCGGATGGACTAAGGCGCGCAGGACTACCGCGCCGCGTTCGGCGGCGCGCGGCAGCGCGGAACCTCGCCACTCTCGCTAGAGCTCGGATTTGCCGGTGCGGATCGTGTACGCCACCTCTACGCCGGTAACGAAGATCTTGCCGTCGCCCGTGTAGCCGCTGAAGGCTGCTTCGCGGATCAGCCCGGCCACCTCGTCCGCCTGCTCGTCCTGGACCACGACCATGACCATGGACTTCGCCAGCTCATCGTAGATCTGGCTGCCGACCTGGATGCCTTGCTGCTTGCCGCGGCCGACCACGTCCCATTTCGTCATCGCCGGGTAGCTCGCCCGCGCTAGCGCGGCGGCGACGGCCTCTTCTCTGTCGGGACGAACCACCGCCTGGATCATCTTCATCGTTCTTCTCCTTTGCTGCTTACGCCAGGACCGGCACCATGAGGACGCTCTCTTCCGCCTCCGGCACGCGGCGCACCCTCTTTAGCGTGTTGAGGTTCCTGATGATCAGCGGCATCACGTCGTCCAGCAGCTCGACGGGCACCACCTCCATCAGGCGATGGCCGGGCATCGCGTCCGGACCGGTGCGGCCGCCGACGTAGACGCTCACGGCGTCCACGACCTCGCCGTCGATGCGCGCCTTCGCGCCCTGAAAGCCGATGTCGGCGGCCTGATGGTTGCCGCAGCCGGCGGGACAGCCGGACCAGTGCACCGTCAGGGGTTCCATCTCTCCAAGGCGGCGGGCGAGGCGCTCCGCCAGGGCTTTGCCGAGCGACTTCGTCTCGATCAGCGCCAGGTTGCAGTAGTCGGTGCCGACGCAGGTGACCATGCCGCGGGATAGGGCGTGCGGCTCAGGCGAGAGCCGATCGAGGAGCGGCTCGGCGAGGAGGGCCGCCAGGCGCGCCTGCGGCACGTCGGCGAGGATCGCGTCCTGGCTCGGCGTCAGGCGGACGTGGCCGCTGCCGTAAGCGTCGGCGAGGCGCGCCAGCTCCTCGAGGTCGTCGGCCATTATGCGACCCGCCGGCACGCAGAGGCCGACCGAGAACAGCCCTGCCTGCTGCTGACGCTCCACGCCCAGATGGTCCGTCCGGGTCAGGTAGCGGGCGTCGCGCTGGGCCGGCGCCAGGGGGCGGCCCCAGCGGCGCGCCACCTCCTCCCGGAAGCGGTCGATGCCCCAGTCCTCGACCAGGAAGGCGAGCCTCGCGCGGCTGCGTTGCTCTCGGCTCCCCTCGTCGCGAAAGAGGAGGATGATCGCGGCCGCGAGCGACGCCACGTCCCGCCGCTCGACGAAGGCGTCCAGCGGCGTCGCCACGGTCATGCCGCCGGAGCCCATCTTGCCGCCGACCGCGACGTTGAAGCCGGACGCGCCGTCGGCGTCGCGGACGGCCGGCGTCATGCCGATGTCCTGCGTCTCGGCGTGAGTGCAGTTCTCCAGACAGCCGGTAATCGTCACGTTGAACTTGCGAGGCAGGTTGGTGAACTCTTGGTTGCCGAGGAAGAGGCTGGTCAGCTCCCGGCAGGCCGGCGCCGCGTCCAGCAGCTCGGCGCGCGTCAGGCCGGAGAGAGGGCACGTATTCACGTTGCGGACGTTGTCCATGCCCGTCTGGAGCGAGGAGAGGTCTACGCCTTCGAGCGCGGCGAGAATCTGGGGCACGTCTCTGATCTGGATCGCCCGCAGCTCGATCTGCTGGCGCGTCGTTATGTCGAGGACGCCGTTGCCCTGACGGCGGGCGAACGCCGCCAGCGTCCGCAGCTGAGCTGACGTTGCCTGGCCGCCCGTGATGCGGACGCGCATCATGAACCGGCCCGGCGTCGGCTTGCGGTAGAACGTGCCGATCCACTTCAGGCGCTCGCGTGTGGCCGCGTCCATGCTCTCCCAGCCGCCGTGCTCGGCGGCGAGCGCCTCGATCTCGCCCAGGATGTCGAGGCCGCCCTTCTCCGCCTTGAGCCGCTCGATGGAGTTGCCGCCGGGCTTCATCTGCGCGCTCTCCTCACATCAGGTTGGGCGCCATGAGGACGCGCACGGGCGCCGCGGCCATCGGCCCGGCCGAACGCGCCTCGCGTCCTCTCCAGGAGACGCGCCAGTGCTCGTGTATCAGCGCCAGGGCGCGCAGCATCAGGAACGCGGCGAAGGCGCAGACGGCGAGGACGACGAACCCGGGGCCGAAGGAGCCGCTCAGGGCCTTCGCGTTGGCCAACAGGTTCGGCAGGAGGAAGCCGCCGATGCCGCCACAGGCACCGATGATGCCGGTCGCAACGCCGATGCGAGGCTGGAAGCGGCGCGGCACCAGCTGAAACACGGCGCCGTTGCCCATGCCCAGACAGGCGACGCCGATGGAAGCGACCGGCATGAGCAGCGCCAGCGGCGGCAGCGTCGCGACCAGGAGATACGCGGCGGAGATTCCCAGAAGGAGCGCGGAGAGCATGCGCAGGCCGCCGAGCCTGTCCGCCAGGTGGCCGCCCAGGGGCCGGACCACGCTGCCACAGAAGGCGACGACGGCGGTCAGGTAGCCGGCCGTGACGGCGCTGACGCCGTACTGGTCGCGGAGAAAGATGGGAAAGAAGCTGCTGAGGCCGACGTAGCCGCCGAAGGTCACGCTGTAGATGAGGCAAAACCACCAGAGGTCGGGCTGGCGGATGAGCGGCTCCGCTGATTCGCTCGCTCGCTCCGTTCGTGTCGCCGGGCTGTCTTTCGCCGCGAGTGAGAACGCGACGAACACGAGGCTCAGGGGCAGCATCGCCAGGCCGAGCACGTTCTGCCAGCCCACCATGTTCGCAAGCCGCGGCGCCAGCAGGTTGGCGATGACGGTGCCGCTGTTGCCGGCGGCCGCGATCCCCATCACCAGCCCCTGGCGCTCCGCCGGGTACCAGCGGCTCGCCAGCGGCAAAGCGACGGCGAAGGAGGCGCCGGCAGTGCCCAGGAGCAGCCCAATGGCGAGCCAGCTCGCCAGGCTATGCCCGGCCAGCCAACCGAGGGTCAGGGGCAGGTAAAGGACGGCCAGCATCGCCTGGCCGACGCGCTTGGCGCCGACGCGGTCGCTGAGCAGGCCCAGGGGCATCCGCAGCAGCGATCCGCTGAGGATCGGGACGGCGACGACGAGCGCCTTCTCGGACGTCGACAGGTGAAGGCTCGCCGCTATGAAGACGCCGAGGGCGCCCGGCAGCACCCAGAGCATGAAGCTGAGATCGAAGTGGAGGAAGGAAGCGACGAGCGTCGGGAGGTGCCCCTTCTGCTCGGCCGGCTGCGCCGTCGACCGATCACCTTCGGCCGTCCCGAACGTCGCGCGACTAGATATCGACAAGGCTCTCGCCCAGCATCGGCCGCGCCACGACGATGTCGGCCTTGACCTGGCCTTCCGTTCCCAGGGTGGCGGTGCGGCTCTGTCCGAGCAGTCGCTTGATGCCGACGGGGTCGCGACGGTAGGCGCGCGCGGTGGTCAGCCACTTCACGCTCTTGTAGCCCTGCAGGAAGGGCACCCACAGCCTCAGCGGCCCGCCGTGCTGCCGCGGCAACGGCTCTCCGTCGAGGCCGAAGACCAGCAGGGTGCGCGGGTCCAGCGCCATCGAGCGCGGCAGGACCTCGAAGTAGAAGCCGTCGGCGGCATGGAAGGCCCAGTGCGCCTGCTCAGCGTCGTCCAGCCCGGCGAGGGCGACAACGTCGGCCAGGCGCACGCCCTCCACCAGCGGCTCCTCCGACCAGTTGAAAATCTGGCACACCAGCGGCGCCCGTTCGCGCACGCGCGGCAGGCAGCGAATCTCCGGCCAGCCCAGGCTCACTCGCTCGCCCGCGACGCCGGTGAAGGTCATCCGCCAGTCCTCGATGCGCTGCTCCGGCGGCATCGGGTAGAGGGAGAGGACGGGCATCGGCTCCGCCTCGAAGTCCATGACGGCGAACTGGTCTTTGAACTTGGGGTAGTTGATGCCCTCGCGTCTGGCCAAGCCGTTCCTCGCCTACGTTGTCGCGACGACCGGCTCGGTCGCCCGGCCGTCCGCGTCCTCGACCTGTTCAAGCGGGCAGACGAATATCTTGCCGTCGCCGACGTTGCCGGTCTGGTTGAGCTTGATGATGGCGTTGATCAGCTCGGTGACCGTCTGGTCCGGGACCAGGCAGACGAGCATGCGCTTCGGCAGATAGGGCATGTCGCCTTCGCCGGACTCGGTGGCGCGTCGCAGGTAGCGGAGGCCGCGCTGCCGTCCCCGGCCGAGGACGCGATGGTGCGTCACGGCCTCGATGCCGAGCTCGTCGATGACGGCGCGCGTGGCCGACCACTTCTCGGCGCGGATGATAGCGATGACCTGCTTCAAAGGCCCATTCCCTCCGTCCAACTCGACGCAAAACATACGTGAGCGGCGTTTCGCTGAAGTGAACGGGCCGTTACGTTCTCGTGTCCGAAGGCTAACGGCGCGCAAACGGCGAGCGCCCGACCTCGCCGGGGCGCTTTTCGGTAGACTAGGGGCGGCCTGCGGAGGCCGGCGTTTCGAGAGTAAGGGAGCAGAACGTGGAATACCTACGACGGGTGGACCCAGAGAAGTTCGATATGACGCGCTTCTCCGTGCAGACCCTCGCCGGACGGGAAAGCGGCTCTGAGCGCTGTCTGTTCCGGGTCGCCCGCGTCCCCGCCGGCAGCGTGGCGACCGAAGAGCCGCACATTCACGCCATGGACAAGTTCTACTTCATCCTCGGCGGCATGATGAGCCTGGAGATCAAGAAGCAGCGCTACGACGCCGGGCCGAACACGCTGATCTTCGTGCCGGCGGGCGTGCCGCACCGCAACTGGAACGAGGGCTCCGAGCCCGAGGTGCACATCGTGCTCTTCGTGCCCGAGCCGGCCCCAGGCGAGCAGCTGGTCCTGCCCGTGCCCGCCGAGAGCTGACCGCACGCTTCGCGCCGTAAAGAAAGAGGCGCCTCGACTAGTCGGGGCGCCTCATTGCGAGCGGCGACTGAAGGGAGACAGTCGCGCTACACGCCTTCGGGATGGACAAAGCCGGCGCCGCTGGCGCTCCAGAGGCCTAGTCGGCTCTGACCGACCTTATTCTTGGTCAGACAGTCTTGTGGTGGCACTGCCATTTGGACTGTAAGACAGTGCCAAAGGGCCCTCTTTCCGTCCTCGGGCCTTCACGTCGCACGCGGAGCGGCGAACTTCCCGAAAAAGGGCCATCTGGCCCATGCCCGTAAGCTCGCCGTACGGTTGACTGTCCTGCAACATAAGCATCCGCTGACCGCCTCTGAGAACAAGGGAGCTGAGTGTGGGTACGGCCGTCCTGGCGATCGCGCTCGTCGTTGGCATACCGCTGATCATGGCGTTCCTCGCCTGGTCCGCGGAGCGGCCGGCGGTGGCCAGGCCTCCAGCCGTGCGCCGCGACTCGGCGACGACGGCGACCGTCCTGACGGCGGTCCTCTGGGCGGCGCTGACGGCCCTCGGGCTCTACGTCGCGGCGACGGTCGACATCTACCCCCTCATCGCCTCGGACAAGGGCGAGGAGATCGACCACGCCTTCCGCGTCCTGGCCATCGCCTCCGTCCCGGTCATGGCCCTCGTCCTGGCAGTCCTCCTCTACGTGATCGTGCGTCGCGGCCACGACGCGCTGCCGGAGGACGGGCCGGCCCTGCGCGACAAGGGGGCCGTGCCGGTCGCCTGGTTCGCCATCACGGCCGGCCTTACGGCGGTGATCATGGTCTACCCCGGCCTCACCAGCCTCAGCAAGGTGATCGACTTGGAGGACGAGCCCGACCTCCTCGTCCACGTCGAGGGCCTGCAGTGGACCTGGCTCGTCAGCTACCCGGAGCTGGGCGTGAGCAACGTCCGCGACCTGAAGCTGCCCGTCGACCGCACGGTGAAGTTCGAGATCACGAGCCGCGACGTCCTCCACTCCTTCTGGGTCCCGGCCTTCCTCATGAAGATCGACGCCGTGCCCGGCCTGACGACGAGGCTATCCCTCCGCCCTGAGGTCGAGGCCTCCTTCGACACGGACCCGACGGTGCGGCTGCAGTGCGCCGAGCTCTGCGGCCTCAGCCACACCAACATGACCATCCCGGTCGAGGTGGTCAGCCGCTCCGAGTTCGACGCCTGGATCGAGGAGCGGGCGAAGGCGCAGGCGGCCGCCGCTGCCGGCGGCCCAGCGCCGACCTTCACGCTCGTCGCCAAAGACCTCAAGTTCGACGCGAAGGAGATCACGGTCGAGGTCGGCAAGGCAGCGGTCATCCTCGTGGACAACCAGGACGCCGGCGTGCTGCACAACCTGGCCATCTACCTGAGCGAGAGCAGCGCTAAGAAGAGCGAGCCGGCGCTCTTCGCCAGCCAGACGCTGCCCGGCCCCGTCCAGGAGCGGCTGCAGCTCACGATGGAGAAGGCGGGGACGTTCTTCTTCCGCTGCGACGTCCACCCGACGACGATGGCCGGCAAGCTCATCGCGAAGTGAGGGGTGATTGAAGCATGACCGCTGAAGCCCGGCTGAGGACGCGCAGAGCGGCCATCGACGCGAGGCGGCGCGAGGCGCAGCCGGCGCTGGCGTGGATCCTGGGCGGCCTCCTCTGGGCGCTCGTCGGCTTCGTCCTCGGCGTGGCGATAACGGCGCTGGTGCGCAGCATCGCCGGGGACAGCGCCTGGTCGTTCGAGCAGAGCTTCGCGGTTGGCTACGTATTCGCCCTCAGCGGCTGGCTGCTGGGCGTCGGCGTCTGGGACCGCTGGGCGCTTGAATGGCTCGGCCGGCCCGTGAAGCCCGGCGTCGAGGGCTGGAAGCGCTACCTGGCCTTCACCACCGACCACAAGGTCATCGGCGTGCAGTACCTGGTGACCTTCCTGACGCTCTTCCTCCTCGCCGGCCTCTTCGCCATGCTCATCCGCTTGCAGCTGCTGAGCCCGGACGGCGCAGTCCTCGACAACGACATCTACAACCGGACGATGAGCCTGCACGGCATCATCATGGTCGCGGTGGCCGTGGCGGTGGTCATCGGCGGGTTCGGCAACTACTTCGTGCCCATCCTCATCGGCGCCGAGGACGTCGCCTTCCCGCGCATAAACGCCCTCTCGTTCTGGCTGATCCCGCCGGTAGCGATCCTGCTGCTGGCGGCGCAGGCCGTCGGCGGCTGGGACTCCGGCTGGACGGCCTACCCGCCGCTGAGCGTGACGAACGCCCACGGCCAGATCTTCTTCAACCTGGCGATCATCACCTTCGGCCTCTCGTCCATCCTGGGCGGGCTGAACTTCCTCGTGACCGTCATCTTCCTGCGGGCGCCGGGCATGACCTGGACGCGGCTGCCGATCTTCGTCTGGTCGATCGTGGCCGCGGCGATCCTGGCGCTGACCTTCACGCAGTTCTTCGCCGCGGCGATGCTCTTGGTCACGCTGGACCGCATCGCCGACACGTCCTTCTTCAAGGCGGCGGAGGGCGGCGCCCCCCTCCTCTACCAGCACGTCTTCTGGTTCTACTCCCACCCGGCGGTCTACATCTTCGTCCTGCCGGGCTTCGGCCTGGCGCTGGAGGTGCTGAGCCACTTCGCGCGCAAGCCACTCTTCGCTTATCGCTGGGCGGTGGGCGGCCTCCTCGGCATCGTCGCCATGAGCGCGATGGTCTGGGCGCACCACATGTTCGTCAGCGGCATGAGCAGCACGCTGCTGGCGCCCTTCCTGGTGACGACGGAGATCATCTCGGTGCCGACGGGGTTCATCTTCCTCAGCGCCCTGGGGACGCTCTGGATGGGCAACCTCTGGCTGAAGACACCGATGCTCTTCGCGATGGGGATGGTGTTCAACTTCCTCATCGGCGGCATCACGGGCATCTTCCTGGCGGACGTGCCGACCGACCTCAGCCTCTCCGACACCTACTTCGTCGTGGCCCACTTCCACTACACGATCATCGGCGGCGAGATCTTCGCCCTCTTCGCCGGCGTCTACTACTGGTTCCCGAAGATCACCGGCCGCATGTACGACGAGGGCCTGGGCCAGGTGCACTTCTGGCTGATGTTCATCGGCTTCAACCTGACCTTCCTGCCGATGTTCGCCCTGGGCTTCGGCGGTATGAACCGGCGCGTCTCCACCTATACGGCGGACCTGCAGGACCTGAACCTGTTCATCAGCGCGATGGCGTTCCTCCTGGGCGCGAGCTTCATCTTCTTCGTCCTGAACATGGTCTACTCGCTGCTGAAGGGCGAGAAGGCGGAGGCGAACCCCTGGCGGGCGCGCACGCTGGAGTGGCAGACGAGCTCGCCGCCGCCGGTGGAGAACTTCCCGGCGCCGCCGCGCGTCATCGGCGGCCCCTACGACTACGGCGTTCCGGGCGCGCCGGCGCACGCCGTCCTGGAGGTGACTCATGAGCAAGCTTGAGGAGACGAGGATGCGCCTTAGCCCGGCCGCCTTGGGCCTGGCGGTGCTCGCTGTCCTCGTCATGCTGACCGTCCTCGAGTATTTCATCGCGATCTGGTTAGACAAGAACCTGCCCATCATGATCGCCATGAACGTCGCGGACGCGGCGCTGATCATGGTCTTCTTCATGCACCTGCCGCGCCTCTGGCGAGGGGAGGAGTAGATGGCGGTCGCGAACGCCGAGGCGCACGCAGAGCACCGGCCGCTGGCCCTGAACCAGGCCGGGTTGTGGTTCTTCTTCCTTTCGGAGACGTTCCTCTTCGCGGCGCTGCTCAGCGCCCGTTTCTACATCGCCGGCTTCAAGCAGCCGGAGCACGTGAACCAGCAGCTGGGGCTGGCGATCACGACCATCCTTATCCTCAGCAGCTTCACGGCCTATATGAGCGAGACGTCGATCGCCCACGGCGACCGCAAGGGCTTCACGCGCTACCTGCTGCTGACCATACTCCTGGGCCTGGTCTTCGTGGCCGGCGTCGCCGTCGAGTGGTCGACGGCGGAGTTCCGCATCTCGGAGCCCTACGGGACGGCCTTCTTTTCGATGACGGGCCTGCACGCGTCGCACGTCGTCAGCGGTATCGTGATCCTCTGCCTGGTTCTTGGCCTGGGCGCAAAGGGGCGCTTCTCGGCCGAGAGCCACTGGGGCGTCGAGGCGTCGATCAAGTACTGGCACTTCGTGGACGTGGTCTGGGTGTTCTTCTACCCGGCGCTGTACCTCATGAGCTGGTAGGACGAACTCGGCGGCGTCTCGCTCCTAACGCCGAAGGCGCGAGACGCGCTCCGACGCGGCCCGCATTTCAGTTTGATGTAGCCAGGCCTTCGGCGGTTCCAAACTGCTTCGCACGCGCTTATGCTGGACGAGGCTCAGGGTTCGACCCGGCTCTGGGAAGGTGGGCTCCTGTTTGGGCGCCGTGCTCCTCGTTTTCGGCGCTGTTGCTCTGGCGGAGTCGGTCGTAGTCGTCGCTCTGCGCCGTTGGCGGCCGCGCGCGAGCGAGGGGAAGCTATCGCGCCGTGTCGCCGGCGGCCTCGTCCTCGTCGTTACGCCACTGGTCGTGCTCACGGCTTACGCGCGGCTGGCGCCGCTACCGTCCCCCTACGCCCTCGTCGAGCAGCCGGGCTTCGTCGTCCTCGACGCCGAAGGCGTCGTCCTCCAGCGCGACACGAGCGCCGGCCTGCGCGTGCCCGTCGCGCTGGCGGACGTGGCGCCGGTCATGGTCGAGGCGACCATCGCCGCCGAGGACAAGCGCTTCCGCAGCCACCCCGGCGTCGACCCGCTGGCGGCGGCGCGCGCCCTGCTACGCCTACCGTTCCAGCGCTCCGGCGCCTCGACGCTGACGCAGCAGGTGGCGCGGCGCCTCTACCTGCGCGACGGCGCCGGCGGCCTCCTGGAGCGCAAGGCGCGCGAGGCGCTCACCGCGCTGCAGCTGGAGGCGCACTATTCCAAAGACGAGATCCTGGCGCTCTACCTGAACGAGGTCTACTACGGCCGCGGCGCCTACGGCGTCGAGGCGGCGGCGCGCGTCTACTTCGGCGTGAGCGCGCGCAACCTCGACCTGGCGCAGGCCGCGTTCCTCGCCGGCCTGCCGCAGCTGCCCGCGGACTACGGCGCCGCGCCGGACGCCCCGGCGGTCCGCGAACGGCAGCGCTACGTCCTCGACCGCCTGGTCGAAAGCGGCCGCGTCTCGCCCCTCGACGCGGCGGCCGCGAAAGCGGAGGCGCTCCAGATGCTGCCCGAGCTGGCGCCCGTCGTCGCACCCCACTTCGTCGAGTACGCCCTGGCGGAGCTGGCGGCCGTCCGCCCCGACCTCGACGGCCGGCAGGGCCTCGTCATCGAGACGACGCTGGACGCCGGCCTGCAGGCGGAGGCGGAGCGGCTGGTTCGCTTTCACCTCGAGAGGCTGGCGGAGAAGTCGGTGGGCAACGCGGCCGTCGTCGTGCTGGAGCCGGCGAGCGGCCGCGTCCTCGCCATGGTCGGCAGCGCCGGCTTCGACGCGGCGGAAGGCGGCCAGATCAACATGGCCGTGACGCCGCGCCAGCCCGGCTCCGCCCTGAAGCCCTTCCTCTACGCCGCGGCGCTGGAGCGCGGCTACACCGCAGCCTCGACCGTCCTCGACCTGCCGACGACCTTCGAGACCGCCAGCGGGCCCTACGCGCCCCTGGACTACGACCGGCGCTTTCACGGCCCGGTCTCGCTGCGCGTCGCGCTGGCCTCCTCGCTCAACGTGCCCGCCGTGCGGACGCTGAACGAGGTCGGCATTGAGACCTTCCTGGACGTCGCCCACCGCTTCGGCCTGCGGACGCTGACCGACTCCGAGGTCTACGGCCTGGCGCTGACGCTGGGCGGCGGCGAGGTACGCCTCCTCGACCTGACGGGCGCTTACGGTGCCCTGGCGACCGGCGGCCTCCTGGCCCAGCCGTACGCCGTCGAGAGGGTGCGGGACGCGGCCGGCCGCGTCCTCTACGAGCGCCCGCCGCGGCCGCCCGCGCGCGTCGTCGCCGAGGAGCGCGCCTACATCCTCGCCGACATCCTCGCCGACCCGCTGGCGCGCCAGCTCGGCTTCGGCGAGGCGCCGGCGCTGACGCTGCCCTACCGCGCCGGCGTCAAGACCGGCACGACGACCGAGTTCCGCGACAACTGGACTGTGGGCTTCACGCCGGAGCGCGTCGTGGGCGTGTGGGTGGGCAACACCGACAACCGGCCGATGAAGAACGTCTCCGGCGTTACGGGCGCGGCGCCTATCTGGCGCGCCGTCATGGACGCGGCCATGGCCGGGGTGACGCCGACCTGGCCGCGACCCCCGGCCGGCCTGCGAAGGGCCACCGTCTGCTACCCGACAGGCCTCCAGCCCGGGCCGTACTGCCCAACGCGCGTCGATGAGTGGTTCGTCGCCGGCACAGAGCCGAGCGAGACCGAGGACTACTACCGGCGCGACGCCTCCGGCCGGCTGCTCATCGATCCGCCGGTAGAGGCGCGCGCCTGGGCCATCGAGGCCGGGCTGGCGCTGGTCAACAACCGGCCGTCGGCGGGCTCGCAGCCGTTCGTGGTGCAGCCGGCGCAGGGGAGCGTGCTCTTCCTGGCGCCGGAGCTGCCCTCGCAGGCCCTGATCCTGCGCGCGTCGCCGCCGGCCGGCGCCCAGCGCATCGAGTTCCGCGTCGACGGCGCGCTCGTCGGCGTCGCTTCCGCCGCTGACCCGACGGCCGTCTGGCCGGTGAGCGCCGGCGCGCACGTGCTGGAGGTCAGCGCCGTGCTCGGCAGCGGCGAGGTCGTGACCGCCAGCGCCCGATTCGAGGTGCGGCCGTGACGCCGGGCCGCGGGCAGGCCCTTCGACGCGGCTCAGGACAGGCCCTTCGACGCGGCTCAGGACAGGCCCTGCGCCTTGCGCGCCGGGCCGCAGGCGACATCCGCTGGCTGACGGCGGGCCTCCTCGTCGCCGTCCTTGCCTTCTTCGCCGTGACGAACCAGGACGTGGCACGCCTTAGCTTCGTCACGCCGGGCGTTGAGCCGACCGAGTTCACCGTCATCCCCGAGGGCGACGCCGTCCACCCCCTCTCGCCCATCCAGGTCACGTTCCCGCGGGCGCCGCTGGAGCGCGACGGCGCCAACATCCTGACGCTGGAGCCGGCGGTGCCGGGCCAGTACGTCTGGCAGAGCGAGCGGACGCTGCTCTTCCAGCCGGAATGGCCGGGCATGCGGCGCGGCCAGCGCTACACGATCCGCGTCGCGGCGCAGCCGGACGCCGGCCTGAGCCGCCCCTTCAGCCGCGAGATCACGACCGATGGGGCGCTTAGGATCGAGACGGTCATCCCGGCGCCGGACGACGTCGACGTGCCGGGCAACGTCCAGCTCCTCGTCCAGTTCAACCGGTCCGTGGCGCCGCTGACCGTCCTCGCGGCGCAGCTCGAGGCGCCGGTCGTGGAGTTCGACCCGCCGCTGGCCGGCCGCGGCGAATGGCTGAACACGTCGCTCTACCGCTTCGTGCCGGCGCCGGGCGCCCTCCAGCCCAACACGCGCTACGAGGCGCGCATCAGAAGCGGGCTCTCGGGTCAGCCGGACGGCGTGCTGGACGAGGACTACGTCTGGCGCTTCACGACCTTCGGCCCGGCCATCGAGCGCGTGACGCCGGACGTCAACACGCGCTTCGTCGGGCCGAACCAGCAGGTCGTAGTCAAGTTCAACCAGCCGATGAACCGCGCCTCCGTGCAGGGCGGCTTCCGCCTCACAGACCCCAACGGCCTGCCAGCGTCCGGCAGCTTCGCCTGGTCCGAGGACGACACGCTGCTCACCTTCACGCCGGCCCAGGCCTTCGCGCCGCTGTTCCGGTACGAGCTGCGCATTGCCGGCGGCGTCGCCGGGCGCGGCGGCGGCGCCCTGAAGACGGAGTGGCGCTCGGCTTTCGAGGCCGTGGGGCGGCCGACCGTCGCCCGGACGCGCCCGGCCGACGGCGCCCAGGACGCCGAGCGCTTCGGCATCGACATCGAGTTCAGCAACCCGATGAACGGCGACTCGCTGGAGGGCAAGGTTAGCGTTAGCGGCATCGACCCCGACGACGTCAACGAGTACTTCTCGCCGGACGAGCTGCACCTCTTCCTCTCGACACCGCTGCAGCCGTCGACGGCCTACACGGTGAGCGTCGCCGCCGGCGCCGTCGACCGCTACGGCCAGGCGCTGCCGCCCTACCGCTTCTCCTTCACGACGGGCGTCCGTCAGCCGGCCGTGACCCTCGCCATCCCGAACGAGATCGCCACCTACTCGGCGTCGGCAGAGCCCATCCTCTACTTCCACGCGACGAACATGGAGCAGGCGACGTTCACGCTCTACCCGCTGACCGTGGACGAGATGCGGGATATCCAGCAACGGAACTACATCTCGGACGGGCCGGAGGAGCTGTTCCAGCCGTCTCAGCCGGCCCTCTACGCCTGGACGGAGGATGTCGCCGGCGGCCGCGACGAGGTGCTGCTCAAGGCGACCTCGCTCTCGCGCAACGGCGGGCCGCTGCCCAAAGGCGACTATCTCGTGCGCACCAGCGGCCAGTTCCGCTCCGAGCTCGCCTTCAGCGTCGTCGACACGGCCCTGATCACCAAGCAAGCCTACGACGAGCTCCTCGTCTGGGCCATCGACCTCGACACCGGGCAGCCGCTGCCGAACGTGACCCTGAGGGCGAGCGGCGGCGCGCTGGCCGGCGACGACGAGGCGCGCACCAACAGCCAGGGCCTCGCCTCCTTCGCCGTGCCGGACCGGCTGGAGCGGCTGATGAAAGGCGACCAGACTCTCGTCATCGCCCTGGAGGGCGACGGCCGCTGGGGCGTGACGTCGACGGCCTGGAGCCAAGGCGTCAACACCTACGACCTCGGCCTGCCGTACGAGTTCTACCCGCGAAAGTACGTCGGCCACGTCTACACGGACCGGCCGATCTACCGCGCCGGCGAGGAGGTCTTCTACAAGCTCGTCATCCGCACCGACGACGACGCCGTCTACTCCGTCCCCAAAGACCTGAAGGACGTAACGCTGACGATAACCGACTCGCAGGGCAACGAGGTCAGCAGCCAGGCCGTGGAGACGAACGAGTTCGGCACCTTCGCCGGCTCGCTGAAGCTAGCGGCGGACGCGCCCACCGGCGACTACGGCATCCAGGTGGCCTGGCAGGCCGAGCCGAACCTGCAGCCGGGCCCGCGTGGCGCTCCCGGCTTCCAGCTGCCCGTCGCCGGCACGTCCTTCCTCGTCGCCGAGTTCCGCGTGCCGGAGTTCGAGGTGACGGCGAGCACGGCGGCTCAGGATTATGTCAATGGCGACGCCATCGCGGCGCGCGTGGCGGCGACCTTCTTCTTCGGCGGCGCCGTCGCCGGGGCGCCCGTCGAGTGGTCGGTGCTCGCCAGCCCCTTCGCGCCCCGCTTCGAGGGCTTCGAGCGCTACTCCTTCGTCGACTTCGACTACTTCCAGCGGGGCACAGCCGTCTTCGAGAGCCCGGTGCGCCAGACGGGCGCCGCCGTGACCGACAGCACGGGCGTCGCCGAGTTCAGCGTGCCTGCGACCATCGCCGGCGACGAGGGGCCGCAGCGCTACCAGATCAGCGCCACGGTGACCGACCAGAGCGCCCAGGCCGTCGCCGCGTCGACGACCGTCAGCGTCCATCCCGCCAGCCTCTACGCCGGCGTCCGGACGTCGGAGTACGTCGCCGCCGCCGGCGAGCAGGCCCAGATCGAGGTCGTCTCCGTCGACCTGCAGGGCCGGCCGCTGCCGAACCGCAACGTCAGCGTCGGCGTCTACCAGCGCACCTGGATCACGACGAAGGAGCAGACGGCCGAAGGGGCGCGTCGCTACCGCAGCGAGCCGCGCGACACGCTGATCACCACACTCAGCGTCACGACGGACGGCGAGGGCCGCGGCTCCGTCGCGTTCACGCCGGAGCGCTCCGGCACGCTGCGCATCGTCGCGGAGGCGCGCGACGACAGAGGGCGCACGGCGCGCGCCGCCACCTACCTCTGGGTCTGGGGCGGCGGCTTCGGCAGCTGGGAGGTCGCCAACGACGACACGCTGAAGCTCGTCGCCGACAAGGAGGAGTACGAGGTCGGCGACACGGCGGAGGTGCTGGTGCCGGCGCCGTTCGAGGGCGCCACCGGCCTCGTGACGGTGGAGCGCGGCAAGGTCATGGACCGCCGCGTGCAGCAGTTCCCGACCAACAGCGAGCGCCTGCGCATTCCGATCACCGACCGCAGCGTGCCGGACGTCTTCGTCAGCGTCGTCCTCTACCGGCCGCCCACGGCCGAGGACCCGGTGCCGCGCTACAAGGTCGGCTACGTCCAGCTCAAGGTCTCGACAGAGACGCGCGTCCTCAACGTCAGCATCACGCCCGACCGCGACCGGGCGCAGCCCGGCGACAAGGTGCGCTACGGCATCGAGGTCACGGACTCCGGCGGCCGCGGCGTCAAGGCCGAGCTCTCCGTGGCCGTCGTCGACAAGGCGGTGCTGTCGCTGGCGGAGGAGAGGGGCGAGAGCGGCCTGCGGGCGTTCTGGTACGAGAGGGGCCTCGGCGTCGCGACCGCGTCCTCGCTCGCCGTGTCGATCAACCGGTCGAACGACGTCATCTCGGAGCCGCCGGCCGGCGGCAAAGGCGGCGGCGGCCTGGAGGATGAGCGCCTCCGCCAGGAGTTCCGCAACACCGCCCTCTGGGAGGCGCAGCTGGAGACCGACGACCGCGGCCGCGCCTCCGTAGAGCTGGAGCTGCCCGACAACCTGACGACCTGGCGCCTCCAGGCGCGCGCCGTCAGCGGCAACATCCTCGTCGGCGAGGGGACGAACGAGCTGCTCTCGACGAAGCCGCTGCTCCTGCGGCCGGCCCTACCGCGCTTCCTGCGCGTCGGCGACAAGCCGACGCTGCGCGCCCTCGTCCGCAACGCCACTGACCAGCCGGCCAACGTCACCGTCTCGCTCGTCGCGGAGGGCATCGACGTGAGCGGGCCGCTGGAGCAGCGCGTCAGCGTCGCTCCCAACGCCTCGACCATGGTCGAGTGGCCGGCCTCGGTCTCGCGGGAGGGCTCCGTCAAGCTCACGCTGCGGGCGGAAGGCGGCGCCGGCCTGAAGGACGCCGTCGTCCGGGAGCTGCCGGTGCTGCTGGACGTGACGCAGGAGGCGACGGCGACGGGCGGCGTCGTCAAGGACAAGCCGCTGACCGAGGCCGTCTACCTGCCGACCTTCGCCATCACCGACAGGGGCGCGCTCACCGTCTCCGTGCGCGCCTCCATCACGGGCTCCATGGTCGAGGACCTCGCCGACTTCGAGCCCGAGACCTGGGAGGGCCACGAGCGCGTCGCCAGCCGCATCATCTCGACCCTCGCAGTGCGCCGCGCCGACCCGGAGGCGGCGAGGCGGGGCGCCTTCTCGGAGGGACAGCTGCGCTCGGATGTCGCCGGCCTGATCAGCGCCCAGCTATCGGACGGCGGCTGGGCCTGGTGCCGCCTCTGCTTCACCAGCGACCCCTGGATCACGGGCTGGGTGCTCATCGCCCTGGGCGAGTGGCGGCGCGAGGGCAACGAAATCGACGAGTCGACTCTCAGCCGCGCCGCCGGCTACGTGACGAGCTACGTCAACCGCTTCACGGACGTCGCCCGGCCCGCCGACCCGAACGAGAAGGCCTTCCTCCTCTACTCCCTCGCGGTCGCCGGCGCGCCCGGCCAGAATGAGTCGATCCTGCGGGCGCTGTACGAGCAGGAGCGGGCGAACCTGGCGAGCTGGGGCCGCGCCTACCTCCTGCTGGGCTTCGCCGAGGCCGGCCTGACGCGCCGCGATGAGCCGGTGCGCCGCCTCCTGGACGACCTGGCGGCGAACGTCATCCCCAGCGCCAACGGCAACCACTGGGAGGACGCGGGGAAGCGCGGCCCCACCCAGACCGGCCCGCGCACCACCGCCCTCGTCCTCGACGCCCTGGTGCGCCTCGACCCGAAGCATCCGCTCATCGAGGAGACGGTGCGCTGGCTGAGCGTGGCGCTGGGCACCAACGTCTGCCGCACGTCCCTGGAGCGGGCGGAGGCGATCCGCGCCCTCTCCGGCTTCGCCGAGGAGACGGGCGAGCTGGGCGCCGGCTTCGCCTTCGCCGTGCGCCTGGACGGCCGCGAGGTTCTGGGCGGCAGCCTCAGCTCCCGCGGCGAGGCGAGCGGCGAGGAGGCGATCCTGCCCCTGCGCGACCTGACGCCCGGCAAGACGAGCCTCCTCACCCTGGCCCGCGGCTCGCGCCAGCGGGGGCGCATGTACTACACCCTCGACCTGCGCTACGTGACGCCGGCCAAGGAGGTCGAGGCGCTGAACCGCGGCCTCGCCGTCTCGCACGAGTACACGCGGCTGGAGGCGCCGGACCAGCCCATCGACCGCGTCCGCGTCGGCGATACGGTGCGCGTCAAGGTGACGGTCGTCGCGCCGGCCGAACGCAACTACGTCGTCGTCACCGACGGCCTGCCCGCCGGCCTGGAAGGCATCGACCCGAAGCTGAAGATCACCGACCCGGCGCTCGTCGCGCAGCTGGAGACCGAGCGGCGCCAGGCGAACCGGCCGCCCGAGCTCGACTACTACGCGCCCTGGTTCCGCTGGTACTACAGCCCCTGGCAGCAGGTCGACCTGCGCGACGACCGCGTCATCCTCAGCGCCCAGACGCTGGCGAAGGGCGTCTACGAGTTCATCTACTACGCCCGCGCCACGACGCCGGGCGAGTTCTTCGTCGCGCCGGCGGTCGCCGAGGAGTCGTATTTCCCAGAGGTCTTCGGCCGCAGCGACAGCGGTCGCTTCTACGTCGACCCATAGGGGCCCATCTGGAGCCCAGAATTGGCCTGCCTGGCCCAGGTTCTAGAGGCCAATAGGCTCTCCCACCGCACGGCACAATACCCGAAACTGAGAACGCAGAGGCGGGCCCTCTGACGGAGGCGGCCGTGACCAAGGCCATCGAAGAGCTGAAAAGGGATCACGCGCTCATCAAGCGGACGCTGGCCGTCATCGACGGCATGCTGGGCGACGGGCAGCGGCCTGACCGCCTGCAACCCGAGGCCCTGCGCCAGGCGATCGACTTCGTCAGGGGCTTCGCAGAGCGCTGCCACCAGGCGAAGGAAGAGAGGGCGCTCTTCCCGCTGCTGGCGGCGAAGAACGAGACCATCGCCAGGGGGCCTGTGCACATGCTCGAAGCCGAGCACGAGGCAGGCCACGTCCTCATCTCCGAGCTCGAGGCTGCCCTACCCGGCCTGGAGGCGGGCGAGACGCGCGCCCAGAAGCAGGCGACCCGGGCGCTGCTGCTCTTTAGCCGCATGCTGCGCAGGCACATCGCCAAGGAGGACGACATCCTCTTCCCGCTCGCCGCGGCGCTGATCAGCGAGGCGGAGGCGGCACACCTCGCGCGCGAGATCGAGGCGGTGCAGGAGGAGGTCGGGCCGGACGCGTACGCCACCTTCGCGGCGCTGGTCGAGTCGCTGGAGCGCAGCGCCGGCCTTACTGTCTCCTCCGGCCGCGCCTAACTGACGCCGGCTCGTTCGCCCTAACCCACCGAATCGCGGAAGGCTACGCCTTCGCCCCCGATGGCGGCGGCCTCCTCCACGGGCAGGATCGGCGTCGCCGTGAAGCGCAGCCAGGGCGTGAAGGGCGCAGTGAGGCGCGCAAGGCTGGCCGCGCTGTCCGACTCGACGACGGCGACGCCGCCGCTGCCGTCAGCGAAGCCGTAGAAGCCCTTGAACTCGTTGCCCGGCGCCGGCTGCCAGCTCTGAAAGACTGCCAGCGAGCGCCTGGCGCCCTCCTCTGACGGGTCGATGAACTCCCAGGTGACGTGGAACAGCATGAAGCCCTCCCTCTTCCAGGCTAAAGACGCGACGGTTGGGCTAGCTTAGCGCACAGCTTCGCTTGGGGGAACGTCCTAGGCCGGGAACCGCGACATGTACGCCGCCATCAGCCGCCGGCGGCGGGCGTCGCCGCCACTGGCAGCGCCATGCGCAGCTTCCTCGCGGCCATCCTCCCGTCGCCTTGATCTGACGAGTCGATGCGCTAATCTTGACGGCAAGTGAGACGCCGTTCGTCCCTTCGCTGCGCTCAGGACAGGCTCTGAGCTTGTCGAAGGACGAGTCCGCTGACGACCTATCGTGGTTCGACAGGCTCACCACGAACGGGGGAGGAAGGAGGCGCGCGTTGGCGACGGAGACTGCACAGATCACGGAGCGCTACGTAACGCTGAGCCACGGCCGGACGCGCTACTTCGAGGCGGGCGTAGGTTTCCCGACGCTCCTCCTCCACGGCGCCGGCTTCGACAACGGCGCCTACGTGTGGCTGCCCAACCTGCCGTCGCTGGCGCCCCGACTGCGCGTCCTCGCCCTCGACAGCCTCAACTGGGGCCCCGGCGACGTCCTCGACATCGAGCTCTCCTTCGCCTATCTCGTCGACCACGTGCGCGAGTTCATGGATGCCCTCGGCATCGAGCGGGCGAACGTCGTCGGCCACTCGATGGGCGGCTGGCTGGCGACTCTCTTCGCCTACGAGAGCCCGGAGCGCGTCAACAAGCTCGTCCTCGTCTCGGCGGGCGGCGCCGCGACGCGCAACCTCGCGAGCATGGTCGAGTGGCGCCCGCCGCCCGTCGACCAGCTCACGGCGCGCGTCCGCGCCCGCCTGGCGAAAGCCCCGCCCGGTGTCGACGTCGAGGCCATCGTCCGCCAGTACGCGTCGAAGGTGGCGGACGCGGCGCACGTCGCCGCCTTCGCGAAAGTGATGCGCCACATGACCAACCCGCTGACCCGCCAGCGCTACAACACGCTGCGCCGCCTGCCGCACATCAAGGCGCCGACCCTCATCCTCTGGGGCCGTAACGACGCCGTGAACGACCTCTCGCTGGCCGAGGCGCTGCGCGCCGGCATCAAGGGCTCGAAGCTGGTCGTCTTCGACGACACGGGGCACGACCTGCCCGGCCAGCGGCCGGAGGAGTTCGCGAGAGAGCTGCTGGCGTTTCTCTAGTGCCTCAGTTTGGCGGCTTCGGGGCGAGATTCGAAAGTATCTCAGTTGCGCCCCTGCGAAAGACGAACTCGACGTAAAGCTCTTTGCCATCAGCCTCGACGAAGGTGACGCGGGCGCCCTCGACAGCGCAACCGGTTGGCTGCCCGGGAGCACCGACCTTGATTAGAAGGTCGCCGGCTGCGTCGCGCGCCGTACGGTCAGCCAGGTCGGCCGTGACACATTCCTGACTTCCGACAAAGACCGTCAGCGTACCTGTTGCCTCGCCTAGCGTCTTCACCGCTGGCCTCTCCGGTAAGTTGACCGGGGCATTGAGCGTCCCTGCCGGAATCAGGACGCGGAAGCTGCTATCTGAAGAGTCACCGCCGCCGCACGCGGTGCTCAGGGTGACTGCAATCACCAGGCCCGCGACCGCGAAGACGACCAAGCGGCGGACTACTTTGACTTCCATCCGTTCTGCCTGACGACTGCATCCGCCCCAATCGCGCGCTGCAGCCTTATGCCCCCACGCCAGTGGGCCAGAGCTCCCGCGTGGCGAGGCGCGCGCCCTCGACCATCGCCTCGTACTTCGCCCAGCCGACCGAGGGGTGGCCGACGCGCGGCGGGATGCCGCAGTCCGTCCCGGCGATGACGTTCTCTTTGCCCACGAGGTTCGCGTACTTGATCAGGCGGTCGGCGACAAGGCGCGGGTGCTCGACGAAGTCGCTGCAGTGGCCGACGACGCCTGGCATCAGCGCCTTGCCCTCCGGCAGCTTCACGTCGCGGAAGACGCGCCACTCGTGCTCGTGCGCCGGCGTCGCCGCCTCGATCGAGTAGACCTGCGCCCGCACCTTGAGCACGAGGTCGATGATCTCCCGCAGCGGGATGTCGTGCAGGTGGGGGCCGTGGTAGCTGCCCCAGCAGATGTGGAAGCGGATGCGCTCCTCCGGCAGGCCGCGCAGGGCGTAGTTCAGCGCCTCGATGCGCCGGTCGGCGAAGCGGTGGTACGCCGCGACGCTCATCTCGCGGTGCACCTGCCAGCCGTCGCCCAGGTCCGGGTCGTCGATCTGGAGGATGAAGCCGGCGTCGACGATCGCCCTGTACTCCTCGCGCATGGCCTCGCCGATGGCGTCAAGGTACTCATCGTCCGTCTCGTAGTGCTCGTTCGTCAGCCAGTGCTCGATGGTGCCGGGCGCGACGGCCGGCAGGAAGGCGTCGACGTAGCGGCCCTGGACGCCTGCCAGCGCCGCCTTGAGGTTGGCGATGTCCGCCTGGACGGCCTCCTGGCCGACGTAGCGCAGCGGCGCGACGCAGACGGCCTCGCGTCCCCGCTGGTTGTCGCGGCCGCCGAAGAACTCCGGGAAGTCGACGGCGTCGCGGCCGTAGATGCGGCCGTGCTCGTGCGAGGCGCCATCGCTCGGGACGACGCCGGCCAGGCGCTCGCGGACGTAGTAGGTGAAGCTCAGCTTGCTCAGCTCGCCGTCGTTGACGATGTCGATGCCGATTTCGACCTGGCGTCGCACGGCGTCGGCGACGGCCTCGCGGACGGCGCGGTCGAAGGCGTCGCGGTCGTAAGGGCGGCCGGCGTTCTTCGCCTCCAGCATCTCGCGCAGCTCCGGCGGGCGCGGCAGCGAGCCGGCGTGCGAGACGAGGATGCGCTCTCGACTGGTCTGCATCTGGGTTCTCCTCGATGGATGCCTTATGCCCTATGCTTTACGCCTGGGAGTGACCAGCACAGAGCATAGGACATCTGCGCGTAGGGCATAGACCGGGGAGGAAGAACCCATGTTCATCGCCATGAACCGATTCAAGATCACGGCCGGCCGCGAGGCCGACTTCGAGGAGACGTGGCGCCGGCGCGAGAGCTACCTCGCGGGCGTGCCTGGCTTCCTCGCTTTCTCCCTCCTGCGCAGCGCGACGAGCGCCGACGGCACGACCGAGTTCATCTCCCACTCGACCTGGCGCTCGCGCGAGGACTTCGACGCCTGGCGCGCCTCGGAGGAGTTCCGCCGCGGCCACGCTCAGGGCTCCGTCGAGGGCGTCATCGCCGCCCACCCGGAGCTTTCGCTCTACGACGTCGTCCTCTCGGAAACGGGCGCCGGCGTCGGGGCGTAAGAGTAACAAGTAACAGGTAACAAGTAACAAGGGGGGCAGGCCGCCCCCTGGCGTCGGCTAGCCTCAATTCGCCTCGTATATACTCCTATTAGCGACATCTCGGAGGCAGGCGTGGCCCTAGACATCGAGGCGATCAACGCGCGCGTCAAGCAGGAGTCGCGCTTCGTCGAGGCGATCCGCGAGGAGGTCAGCCGCGTCATCGTCGGCCAGCGCTACCTCATCGACCGCCTGCTCATCGCCCTGCTCTGCGACGGCCACATCCTCATCGAGGGTGTCCCCGGCCTGGCGAAGACGCTCTCCGTCCACACCCTCGCCCAGACCATCGGCGCCAGCTTCGTGCGCATCCAGTTCACGCCCGACCTCCTGCCAGCCGACATCACGGGCACGCAGATCTACAACCCGCAGGAAGGCCAGTTCCACACGCGTAAGGGGCCGATCTTCGCCAACATCGTCCTCGCCGACGAGGTGAACCGGGCGCCCGCGAAGGTGCAGTCCGCCCTGCTGGAGGCGATGCAGGAGCGCCAGGTCAGCATCGGCGGGACGACGTTCCCGCTGCCGCAGCCCTTCATGGTCCTCGCCACCCAGAACCCGATCGAGTCGGAGGGCACCTACCCGCTGCCGGAGGCGCAGCTGGATCGCTTCATGCTCAAGGCGGTCATCACCTACCCGTCTCGGCAGGAGGAGCGTCAGATCCTGGAGCGCTACGAGGGCGGCGTCGTGCCGGAAGTGCGCCAGGTCGTCGGGCTGGACGAGCTAAAGGCGGCGCGGGCCGCCGTCCAGGCCGTGCACCTGAACGACGCGCTGCGCGACTACGTCGTCCACCTCGTCCTCGCCACGCGCGACCCGAAGGTGTACCGGATGGAGGCGCTGGGGCCGCTCATCGCCTTCGGCGCCTCGCCGCGGGCGACGATCTACCTGGCGCAGTCGGCGAAGGCGCACGCCTTCATCGACGGCCGCGGCTACGTGACGCCGGACGACGTCAAGGCGGTAGCGCGCGACGTGCTGCGCCACCGCGTCATCATCACCTACGAGGCGGAGGCGGAGAACCTGACCAGCGACGACATCGTCGACCGCGTGCTCGGGGGTGTGGCCGTCCCCTGAGGGGCATCCCGGCGATGTCGGCGCATTTCAAGGGGTACAGGGGGCGGAGCCCCCTGACGGGGAGCGTGAGGGGTGTCCCCTCACAGCCCTCGATATGAAGCGGAGCAGACAAGGCCCAGCGCTATGCTGGGCCGCCGGATGCGGAGCGAAGGCGCGACTTCTTAGCATGCTAGGCTTAGGCCCTTCGCGGAGCCTGTCCTGAGCGAAGCCGAAGGACTCAGGGCGACAACGACTATGACCGCAGACACCGCCACTGACCTGACCACCGGCCTCTCCCAGGAGGAGATGCTCGCCCGCATACGCAGGCTGCAGATCAGGGCGCGGCGCCTCGTTCGCATGCTCTTCCTCGGCGAATACCACAGCGTCTTCCGCGGCCGCGGCCTCGAGTTCAGCGAGGTGCGCGAGTACCTGCCCGGCGACGAGGTGCGCCTCATCGACTGGAACGTCACGGCGCGCATGAATGCTCCCTACATCAAGAAGTACGTCGAGGAGCGCGAGCTCGTCCTCTACCTCCTGGTCGACGTCAGCGCCTCCGCCGCCTTCAGCTCGACGGCCGTGACGAAGCGCGAGCTGGCGGCGGAGCTAGCGGCGTTGCTCGCCTTCGCCGCCGAGGCGAACAACGACAAGACCGGCCTCATCGCCTTCAGCGACCGCGTCGAGCTTTACGTGCCGCCGAAGAAGGGCCTGCAGCACGTCCTGCGCCTGGCGCGCGAGATCCTCTACCTGCGGCCCAAGGGCCGCGGCACCGACATCGGCGCCGCCTGCGACTTCCTCATGCGCATCGCCAAGCGCCCCGGCGTCGCCTTCCTCCTCTCCGACTTCCACGCCAGCGGCTTCGAGGCGACGCTGCGCCTCGCCGCCCAGAAGCACGACGTCACCGCCATCAGCCTCACCGACCCGCGCGAGCTGGGGCTGCCGCGCGTCGGCCTCGTCAGCCTGCGCGACCCGGAGACGGGCGCCGAGACGCTCATCGACACGGAGGACGGGCGGGCGCGCCAGCGCTTCGCGACGGCGGCCGCCGAGGCCGTGGCCGGCCGCCGGCGGCTCCTCGCCGGCCTCGGCGTGGAGGAGATCGCGCTGCGGACGGACCGCTCTTACATCCAGCCCCTCATGGCCTACTTCCGCGCCCGCCTGCCCGGCGGGCAGGCCCGCGCCGGCCGCAGGCGCGCCGTCGCCTGATGATCCGGATCATCGCCCTCGCCCTCGGCCTCGCGCTGGCGACCTTCCTCATCTGCCGCCAGGGCGCCTCCGCCGGCGAGCCCATCGTCACCGACCTCCGCACGCGGTCGCCGGAGCACCTGACGGTTGGCGACCACCTGCTCTACCTCATCAAGCTCGAGGCGGACGAAGGGACGCAGGTCTCGCTGGCGCCCGGCGCGCTGCCGGACGGCCTCGTCCTGACGAAGACGCCGGAGACGAAGACGCGCTCTCTGGGCGAGGGGCGCATCGAGGTGACGCTGACGCTGGAGGTAGCGCCCTTCCTGCCCGGCGCCATCGACGTGCCGCCCCTGCGCCTGCGCTACACGGGACCGACCGGCGACAGCGGCGAGGTCGCGACGCAGGCGTCGGTGGTGGTAGTCGAGAGCGTGCTGCCGGCCTCGGGCGAGGTGGCGCCGCGCGACCTCAAGCCGCAGGCCGCGATCGGCACGCCGGCGCCGGTCTGGGCCCTCGTCGCTTTCGTCGCGCTGCTGCTCGCGCTCGGCGTCGTCCTCGGCCTCCTCGCCTGGCGACGGCGCGCCCTCAGGCGCCGCGCCGCCATCGCCGTCCCGGCAGCAGCGCCGGTGGCGGCCGGGCCGGAGGACCGCGCCCGCGCCGTCCTCGACCGCGCCGGCGCCGACTTCGGCAGCAGCGGCGACTACGACGCCTACTACTCCGCCATCGCCGTGACGGTGCGCGACTTCCTTTCGGACCGCTACAGCTTCCCCGCCTTCGCCCTGACGACGCGCGAGCTTCAGGAGCACATGGTTCGGCGCGGCATGGACCGCTGGCTGGCGCGCGTCGCCGTCGGGCTGCTGAGCCAGTGCGACGAGGTGGTCTACGCCCACTACCGCCCGGCGCCGGAGCGCGCCGACGCCGACCTCACGGCCGCCTACGAGGTGGTCGAGATGAGCCGGCCCCAGCAGCCGGAGCCGGAGGAGGCGGCCGTCTCGTGAGGTTCGCCGACCCCTACGTCTTCGCGCTGCTGGCGCTGATCCCCGTCCTCTTCTTCGTCGAGAGGCGCTTCGGCAGGGAGGGGCGCCCCGGTGCCTACTCCAGCCTCGGGCTCCTGGCCGGCTTCGGCCGCACCTGGCGCCTGCGCTTCCGCTGGCTGCCCTCGGCGGCGCGGGCGCTCGCCCTGGCTCTGCTCGTCGTCGCGCTGGCGCGGCCGCAGACCGGCCAGGCGGAGAGCGAGCTGCCCGGCCAGGGCATCGACATCGCCCTCGTCCTCGACGCGTCCAGCAGCATGTCGGTAACCGCCCTCGGGCGCGACACGCGCCTGGCGGTGGCGCAGCGTGTCCTCAGCGACTTCATCGCCGGCCGCAAGGACGACCGCATCGGCCTCGTCGTCTTCCGCAGCACGAGCATCGTCCTCAGCCCCCTGACGCTGGACTACGAGGCGCTGAAGATGCTGGTGGGCAGCGTGAGCCAGCTGAACCTGCAGGACGGCACCGCCATCGGCGTCGGCCTGGCCGACGCCCTTGACCTGCTGCGAGACTCGCGCGCTCGCAGCCGCGTCGCCGTCCTGTTGACAGACGGCGAGAACAACGCCGGCGCCATCGAGCCGCTGCAGGCGGCCCGCGTCGCCGAGACGCTGGGCATCCGCGTCTACACCATCGGCGTCATCGACCCGGGCGCGGGCGGCGCTTCCAACGTGGACGAGCGCGCCCTGCGGGCGATGGCAGAGATCACCGGCGGCCGCTACTTCCCGGCCCAGAGCGAGGAGGCGCTGGCCGCTATCTACGCCAGCATCGATAGGCTGGAGAAGTCGCGCGTCGGCCGGCCACAGTTCGGCGCCTACGACGAGCTGGCGGTCTACTTCCTCGCGGCGGCGCTGCTCCTGCTCGCCGGCGAGCTGGGGCTGCGCAGCACGGTCTGGAGGCAGGCGACGTGATGGCGCTAGCCCAGCCAGGCTACCTGGCGCTTCTCGCCGTCGTGCTGGCGATGGCCGCGGCCGCCGTCTGGCTGGCGCGCTGGCGCCGGCGGGCGCGGGAGCGCTTCGCCGGGCCGCAGGCGCAGCGTTGGCCGGCTTCGCCCTTTTGGCCACGAACGGTCCTCATGCTCGGAGCCGCGACGCTCATCGTCATCGCGGCGGCGCGGCCGCAGTGGGGCGAGAGGGAGGTTCGTCGCGAGCGGCAGGGGGTCGACCTCGTCATCGTCCTCGACATCTCCCAGAGCATGCAGGCCACAGACGTGGAGCCGAGCCGTCTCGGCCGCGCCCAGGAGCAGATCGTCCGTCTCGTGGAGGCGGAGCGCGGCAACCGCATCGGCCTCGTCTTCTTCGCCGGCACGGCCATCGTCCGCTCGCCGCTGACCACGGACGCGCTGGCGCTGGCCCAGCTGGTCGAGCGCGCCGACCGCGAGGCGGGGCTGACGCGCGCCGGTTCCGACATCGGCGCCGCGCTGCGGCAGGCGGGCCGCATCCTCGAGGCGAGCGAGAGCGACGGCAAGGCCGTCATCGTCGTCAGCGACGGCGAGGACCACGCCGGCGCCTACGCCGACCAGGCGCGCGCCCTGCACGAGAACGGCATCGCCGTCTTCGCGGCCGGCGTCGGCACGCCGGACGGCGCCGCCTTGAGCGACCGGACGATCACCGGCCAGGCCCGGCCGAAGCTGGACGCGGCGGGCCGGCCGGTCATCAGCCGCCTGCACGAAGAGACGCTGCGCGCCGTGGCGAGCGAGGGCGGCGGCAGATACATCCGCCTCGGCGATGACGACCTCTCGAGCTTCCGCGACGATCTGGCGCACCTGGAGCAGACGCCCCTGGGCCAGGAGCTGCAGAAGCTGCCCGTGGAGCGCTTCCAGCTCTTCGTCGGCGCCGCGCTGGCGCTGCTCGTCCTCGGCTGGCTGCTGCCGGCTCGCCTCGCCCTGCCAGCCAGCCGGCCCTTCCGCCGCCTGCGGCCATATCCGGGCCTGGCGCTCCTTGCCCTCGTCCTGCTCATCGGCGCCTGCGGCAGCGACCCGCTACACGAGGACAACGCTCGCGCCAACCGCCTCTTCGCCGAGGGCGACTACGAGGGAGCCCTGGCCGCCTACGAGGAGCTCATCGCCCAGCGGCCGGACGTGCCGGAGCTGGCCTACAACGCCGGCAACGCCCTCCACCGCCTCGAGCGGTACGCGCGCGCCGTGACGGAGACGCGGCGCGCCCTGCCGCCCAGCGAGAGCAGGCTCGGCGCCGCCACCTACTACTCCCTCGGCAACCACTACCTGGCGCTCGACCGCTTCGAGGAGGCGTACGAGGCCTACAAGAGCGCCCTCCTCCTCGATCCCGGCGATGCCGACGCGAAGCACAACCTGGAGGTAGCGCTGCTGCTGATGCTCGGGGCGCAGCAGCCGCCGGACGGGGCCGGTCAGCCGCCGGACGCCGGCCAGCCGCCGCCCGGCGAGGGCACGCCGGCCCCGTCCGACTCCGGCCAGCCCGGCGCGTCGCCGACGCAGACGCCGCCGGCCGACGCGACGCCGGGAGCGCCCGGCAGCGCGCCTCGAACGCTCGAGGAGGCGCTGCGCGGCATCGACCGGGACTTCACCTTCGAGGAGGCCATCGAGATCCTGGAGCTTCTGCGACAGCAGCAGGCGCAGCCGCTGCCTGGCCCGCCCAGCCTGTCTACGGAGCCGGACTACTAGCGTGCGCTGGGCCCACCTGGCGACGGCGCCCGACCAGCTCACGGCCGAGATGTGGGTCTCGCTCCTGCGCGACCGCGGCATCGCGGCGATGATCCGCCCCTCGGACGCCGTCTCCTTCCTGGGCGTGAGCGCCATCGGCTGCCGCGTCCAGGTGGCAGAGGAAGACCTGGAACGCGCCCGCGAGCTGCTGGGCGAGCAGGCGACGCGTGACCCAGACGAAGGCCAGACTTAAGTCTGGCCTTCGGAGGCTCTGCAGCCTTACTTCAGGCGCAGGAAGCGGCTAAGGAGCGTGTTGCGCGCCCGCTGCCAGACGGCCGTGAGGCGCTCCTGCTCCTCCGCCGATAGCTCCTTCTGGCCGTAGCGAGAGCGGACGAAGCTGGCGCCCAGGTAGTCGATGTCCTCGACCTCGGGCAGCTCCCGCCGCAGCCGCTCAAGGATCTCGTGCGGCGTCTCTTGCGGCAGCGGCCGGACGCGGGCCCACTTCGCCAGGCGCAGCGTCTTCTCCCAGACCTGCACTGGGTAGGCCAGGCCGCGCAGGCCGCGCTGCCAGCTGTACTGGAAGATGGCGAAAGCGAGGACGCTGAGCGCCAGGAGGCCGACGATGACGCTGCCGATGATGCGGCTGACCGTGTTCGACTCCTCCTCGATCTGGAGGGCGTCCAGCGCTGGACCTGCCGCGCCGGCCCCCGGCAAGGCGTCCAGGGCGCCGGGATCGAGGAAGACGGAGGGATCGAAGATGTCGCCGCCGGCAGCGTCCGTGTCGGAGCGGACGAGCAGCGGCTCGCTGGGCGTCGGGTTGAACTCGACCCAGCCGAGGCCGGGGAAGTAGACCTCCGGCCAGGCGAAGGAGTTCGCGTCGCTGACCATGTACACGCTGGTGCCCTGGACGCGGTCCTCCGGCCGGATCACGTATCCGACGGCCAGCCGCGCCGGTATCCCCAGCGTGCGCAGCATCACCACCATCGCCGAGGCGTGGTAGTCGAAGTAGCCGCGGCGCAGGTCGAAGAGGAAGTACTCCACCGAGTCACGCTTCGGCGGCGCCGGCCTGATCTTGGTGTCGATGGCGAACGTGCGCAGGTAGCGCTCGATGGCGACGGCCCTGTCGTAAGGGTTGGACGCCTGCGACGTCTGCTGGGCCGCCTGGACGCGGATGTTGCGCGGCAGGTCGGAGGGCAGCTGCAGGTACGGGTCGAGCCAGCTGGGATAGGTGGTGGGCGCGCCGCGCAGCTGGCCCTCGGAGGCGGCGCTCACCGTGCTGTCGACGCGGTACTGATCGCCCTCCGCCAGCGTAGAGACGGGCCGCAGGGAGGCGATGTCTGCCTGGTCAGCGCCGAAGACGACGCGCGTGTCGACGCTCACGCTCAGCGGCTGACCGGCGCTGACGATGACGTTCGACTTTCGTGTCGTGGTGACCTGGACGGAGACCGGGCGTCGTCGCTGGGCCTGGGCCTCCGCCGCGGTCTGCAGGACCTTCAGGGCCGGCCAGGTGCCGCTCGTGATCTTGACGCTGGGGCCAACCTTCCAGCCCTCGCGCAGGTAGTAGTCGTAGGTCTGGGCCCGCAGCAGGCCGGGCTCCGTCGCCGTGACCTCCATGAGCGGGCCGCCGCCCAGGGTCACCTCGCCGCGCAGCGGCAGCGTGGAGCCGAACTGGTGGACGCTGCCGCCCTTCTTGCTGTTGATGGCGCTGAAGACGCGGCCAAGGTCGGACAGGGGCTCGGCGATGGGCGCCGTCGCCCTCTGCCAGGCGGAGTAGAGGAGGCCGCTGCCGTGGCCGACGGGCAGAATCCAGGCCATGGCCAGCAGGCCGATGCCCACCCAGACGGTGACGTTCAGGACGTGAAGGCTGATGGTGTCCGGGTAGCGCGTTCGCTGCTGGCGCCAGTCGCGGGCGCTGCGCAGCAGGTTGACGCGCGCCACGAGGATGATGGCGCAGAAGAGGTAGATGATCAGCGGCACGCTCTTCTGGCCGGGCAGGTAGCTCAGGTTGGTCAGGAGCGCCAGCCCGCCGGGGATCAGCCCCACCCAGGCGTTGTACCAGCGGAAGATGCTCCAGGCAGACATGTACGCCGTCAGGTAGGTCGCCGAGACGACCAGGAGGGCGAAGGGAATG
>Ga0209521_10000392_pt1 | contig 32960 bp, 34 predicted proteins | sample Rifsed19ft4_FD_184016 | JGI IMG/M metagenome (GOLD analysis project Ga0209521, IMG submission 184016) | Soil microbial communities from Rifle, Colorado, USA - sediment 19ft 4 (version 2) | ecosystem: Environmental > Terrestrial > Deep subsurface > Rock core/Sediment | place: Rifle, Colorado...
ATATTACACTTTTAATTTCAATCTAAGGTACTCTCCAACCAGAATTGCCGCCGGATACAAAACTTCCTCCTCTGTCTTTATATGTATGATAAGTTTTTTCGCAATAAAGGCAAATTCCATCCTGTTTTCCCTGGTTGACACATCAGCCAGCTTTATTAACGCCTCTACAATTGCCTGATGTTCGGAGACCATTTGGGGCAACATTCCCTTTAAATGATCAGTGATCTTGAGTACAGCTTTCATCTCAGGCTTTATATCACCTTTAGATAGCGGTTTCAACAAACCAAGAGGCGGCATAGCATATTCTTCCTCTTTAATAAAATGTGGGTGCATAATCATTGCAACCTTATTGGCAGCCGCTCCGATTGCACCTCCAACCTCAGTAATCCTTGCAAGTTCACGATGGAGCTCTTCATGCTCCTCATTAAGCGTTTCCGGTATTTTAAATTCCATAATTTCACCTCCTGCGATTTTTAAATATTTTAACATAGATGGATATTGAAGCAAATAATCATGTATGATATATTGAACAAGAAGTTATCCATACCTCATCCGCTTTTGGCCTATAGTGGGCAAGGCAATGATTAATAATAATACCGGGGGGAACATACTTAATCCTACGTACAGATTCAGCATAAGCAAGAATGAAGAAATAGTTGCTAATATTTCCGGAGGCAAAAAGCGTCAGATTATTGATATCCGCATACATTCAAAGACAAAAGATGGTGATTTAACACCAACAATAAAGGGAGTAGAAATCCCCGTCTCTATGCTCCCTGAAATTCGCAGAATGGTAATTCTTCTTGAGGAAGCCTGTGCTGTCCGGGGTCTCTCGGATGAGTTTGAAAATCTTGAGGATTTAAAGGGGGTAAGGGAGATTACCTTCGCCCATCCGAGCGAGGAAGAATTTGCAAAGATACTGAAGTTTTATCATATAAAATGGGAGTATGAACCAAAGACCTTTCCCATAAAATGGGATGAGGGTGGAAATGTAATAGAAAGTTTTACACCGGATTTTTATCTTCCTGACCTTGATTTGTACATAGAATTAACCACCATGAAGCAGAGTCTTGTTACAAAGAAAAACAGAAAGGTAAGATTATTAAAGAAATTGTATCCAGAAGTGAATATAAAGTTATTTTATGGAAAGGATTATAAGAGGTTAATCCGAAAATATGAGCATAAAGATAAAAAAATACCCTGAGTTTCAGGATCGTCATGTCCAAGAGGGTGTGTTCTGTAAGCTAACTTCTGACTTTCGTCAGCCTGCTAACTTTTCTGAACCTTTACCCCTCTTTGGGTCCCTTTTGATCACCTCCGGGGGACATCCAGTTGGACATTTGATGTATCCTTATGTCTCAGGGTAATATTATATTATCACTATGCAGGGGGGGGTGTCAAGCAATGAAAGAGCTGGAGACAGGAGAAGTAATTATCACACAAGATGACCTTCTGAAAAGGATTGCAGAGCTCGGAAACTCAATCTCAGAGGATTACAGGGGTAAAGACCCTGTTTTGATTTGTGTACTTAAAGGAGCTGCGGTTTTTATGGCAGACCTCATCAGGGTGGTTAGTATACCAATCGTCATTGATTTTTTATCTATATCTTCCTATGCAGGCAGGGGTGAGTCCGGGGCGGTAAGGATTATTAAAGACCTTGATATAAATATCGCAAATAAGGATGTCCTTATGGTCGAAGACATCATAGATACCGGCTTTACCCTTGGATACCTCTTGAGAATACTAAAGGCAAGGAATCCGTCTTCCCTGAAGGTTGCAGTTTTGCTTGACAGGCCGGCGCTAAGGATTGTGGACCTTCCTGTGGCATACAAGGGATTTGAAATACCGGATGAGTTTGTCGTAGGTTATGGGTTAGATTATAAGGAAAATTTCAGACACTTACCATATATATGCAAGCTAAAGACAGTTTGATTACCCTATCTTAAAAAACACATCATTGATAACCTTTCTTCCAAAATAATTATTTATATTGTTTACCAGCTCTTCTTTGTAGAAACTGAGTTCCTGAAGCCATACCGGGCTATCAACAATAATATACAGCTTTCTGTAACGAATATCAGATGGTTTTGAATGTGTCGCAATAATGCTGCCTGCTATAGTCTCCCATTTCTCAGCAAGAGTATATTCCATCATCTTGCCTTCAAGACCGTACTGCTTGAGCAATTTAACCAGTATTCCTGATACCTTCTGCATCTAAAATCTTTCCTCCCTACTTGCACTTACACATATTTTACTGTAGTATGTCAAATACATGGCCCTTTTTAAAAAGAATATATGGATACTACTCCTCCTTATCCTTGTTGGCGCCCTTCTCGGTAATGTTCTTGGAGAAATATTACGGGCAATCTCTCCGGAAGGCCCTGTTAGAAATATTTTCACCGAAGGATTTCATATAGGAATTACCCCGCCGGTTACCCTGGATCTAAGGATAATAACCTTCACCATAGGATTTAGCATAAGGGCAAATCTCCTTACCCTTCTTGGATCAATCCTCGGTATATATATTTACAAGTATGTTTGACTTTCTTTCAGTGTCTTTATCTTGTCCCTTAGCTCTGCTGCTCTCTCAAACTCCAGTCTTTTAGCTGCATCCTTCATATCCTTTTGTAATGACCTCAATAGCGCGGCTAATTTATCTTCCGGCAAATATTCTTCCGCGGCTTCTTTAACAGTAGGTATATTATAATAGTCTGCCTCGGATATTTCGTAAAGCTTCTCATGAATACCCTTTATTACACTTACCGGAGTTATGTTATGCTGTCTGTTATATTCCTCCTGGATAGTGCGTCTGCGGTTTGTCTCGTCTATAGCCTTCTTCATTGATGTTGTCACGGTATCTGCAAACATAATTACTTTACCGGCTACATTCCTTGAAGCCCTCCCTGCTGTCTGTATAAGAGATGTGTGAGATCTGAGAAATCCTTCCTTGTCAGCATCAAGTATTGCAACAAGTGAAACCTCGGGAATATCAAGCCCCTCACGAAGCAGGTTTATCCCAATCAGGACATCAAACTTGCCGAGTCTCAAGTCCCTTATTATCTCAATCCGTTCCAAAGTCTCTATCTCAGCATGGAGATAGCGTACCTTAATTCCCAGTTCGTGATAATATTCAGTCAGGTCTTCTGCCATCCTTTTAGTGAGTGTGGTAACGAGCACCCTCTCCTCCTGATTTACCCTTTCCCTTATCTCACCCAACAGATCATCTACCTGTCCTGTAGCAGACTTAACCACTATTATTGGGTCTGTAAGACCTGTCGGGCGTATGATCTGCTCTACCACTTCTCCCTCTGCTTTTTCAAGCTCATATGGCCCGGGCGTTGCTGAAACATATATTACCTGATTCACACACTTCTCAAATTCCGTGAACTTAAGCGGCCTGTTATCAAGGGCCGATAGGAGCCTGAAACCATATTCAATAAGGCTCTTCTTCCTTGAGTGATCACCCTCGTACATACCTCTGATCTGCGGTACGGTTACATGACTTTCATCTATAAGAAGAAGATAATCCTTTGGGAAATAATCAATCAGTGTGGGGGGTGGCTCACCTGGTTTTCTTCCACTCAGATGCCTTGAGTAATTTTCTATACCATGACAATAGCCTATCTCTTTTATCATTTCCAAATCAAAGTTGGTCCTTTGTTCAATCCTCTGAGCCTCAATAAGGTTATTCTTATCTTCAAAGTACCATATACGCTCTGCAAGCTCTTTCTTTATAGATTGTAAAGCCCTTTCCATACGGTGTGGTGGAATTACATAGTGAGTACCCGGGTATATCGCTATCTTAGCAAGGCGTTTTTTTGTAATACCGCGCAGGGGATCAATCTCTGAAATGGAATCTACATATTCACCGAACAACTCTATCCTTATACAGGAATCTTCTGAAGATGAAGGGAAGACCTCTACTACATCACCCCGAACCCTGAATGTCCCCCGTTGAAAGTCTATGTCATTTCTTTCATACTGTATCTCAACGAGCTTTCTGAGTATGTCCTCCCTCTCAATATTCATCCCCTCTTCAAGATATAGAAGCATGCCCTGATATGCCTCCGGTGAACCAAGCCCGTAAATACATGAAACAGACGCAACAATAATAACATCATTCCTCTGAAGCAGGGATGTAGTCGCAGAGTGCCTCATGCGGTCAATAGCATCATTTATTGAAGAATCCTTTTCAATATAAGTGTCTGTCTGGGGAATATAGGCCTCAGGCTGATAGTAGTCATAATAACTGACAAAATATTCGACTGCATTTTCAGGGAAGAAGTATTTAAACTCGTGGTAGAGTTGTGCTGCAAGCGTCTTATTTGGGGCAATTACAAGGGTGGGCTTTTGGATTTTCTCTATGACATTTGCAAGGGTAAATGTCTTGCCGCTGCCTGTTACACCGAGTAATACCTGATGTTTTAACCCCTGCTTAATCCCGTCGCCAAGGACTTTAATCGCTTTGGGTTGATCTCCCTGCGGCTTTAAAGGTGATTTGAGACAAAATTGCATAACCTGCATTCCGCAATCCGAACTCCACATTCCGTACTTACCTACACCTTCGCCTCTCTCAGAAATTTTGCCGCCTCTTCCGGAGATGTAGGATTTATATAGAACCCGGAACCTGACTCAAAGCCTGCTATTCTGACCAGCTTTGGCATTATCTCAAGGTGCCAGTGATAATACTCTTTCATCTGGCTGCGCAACGGACATGTATGGATGATATAATTATATGGCGGGATATTTAATACCTTATCAAGCCTCTGAAGTACATTCTTCAGTATCCTCGCTAAACTGCTGTATTCCCATGGCTGGGCCTCATCAAAACATGAGTTATGATTTTTCGGGATAATCCATGTTTCAAACGGAAACCGGGCTGCAAATGGTGTAATAGCAAGGAAGTGCTCATTTTCTGTCACACTCCGGTCTTCCGAGTACATCTCCTGACGTACAATATCACAATATATGCATCTCTCTTTGTAATTATAATAGAGCCTTGCACCTTCAATCTCTTCAAATACATGCCTTGGTATAACAGGCAGGGCAATAAGCTGAGAGTGAGAATGTTCGAGAGATGCACCCGCAGCCTCCCCTTCGTTTTTGAAAATAAGAATGTACTGAAACCGGACATCTTTTTTCAGGTCTACCACCCTGTCCCTGTAAGCCCATATAATATCCTCTATCTTCCTCTCGGGAAGGGTTGACATAGTAGTATCATGGAGTGGAGTTTCTATGATTACCTCATGCGCTCCTATCCCATTCATTTTATCAAAAAGGCCTATACCTGTTTTATCAAGATTCCCTTCAATTTTCAGGGCTGGAAATTTATTCGCTACAACGCGTAGACTCCATCCTGCTGTATTTGGAGCTGTGCCTGTCTCACGGTACGCCAATATCTCCGGCGGAGTAACCTTTTCATTACCAGCACAAAATGGACAAAACCCCCCTTTTCGCTTAGGGGGAGCCTCCTGGAAATCTGATGGCCTCCTTCCCCTTTCTGAAGATATTATCACCCATCTTCCTGTTACAGGATCTTTTCTCAGTTCGGACAAGGTACCCTCCTTAAATAAGTTTAAATTTTAAAATGAAAAATTACAGTTGAAAATTAAAATAACCAGTGCATTAATAAAATAGATAAAATCCTGCATTTTAAATTTTTATTTTACATTTTCTTCAATTCCCAGCATCTTCATTTTTCTATGCAGATTACTCCGCTCTATCATTAAATCTTCTGCAGTCTTGGTTATATTCCAATTATTTTCCCTTAACTTTTCTAATATAAAGTACCGTTCAAAGTTTGCCCGTGCATCTCTAAGTGAACCAGAACTACCATTAATAATGGGGGTGGAAATTTGTTGCCGATCTTTGGCTATTATTGCAAGATCACCGGGATAAATCCGGTCTCCCGCTGCCATAATAGCTACCCTTTCCATCAGATTGCGAAGCTCCCTGACATTACCAGGCCAATCATATCCCTTCATTAATTCTACTGCCTGTTCCGTGAGCATCTTATTCTTTAAACCCTGTTCTCTTATAATTTCTTTTAGAAAATGCTTAGCCAGAAGTGGAATATCTTCCTTTCGCTCCCTTAAAGGAGGCATATGCAATATAATAACATTAATCCTGTAAAAAAGGTCTTCTCTAAAGTTCCCTTTTTTTATCTCATCTGTGAGATTCTTATTTGTCGCTGTTATAAACCTTACGTCTACCCTGATATTTCTTGTACCTCCAACACGCTGAAACTCCTGCTCCTGCAAAACACGCAAAACCTTTGCCTGTGTGTTTAAACTCATATCACCTATCTCATCCAAAAAGATGGTGCCGCCATCTGCAATCTCGAACTTTCCCCTCTGAACTGAGGTAGCGCCGGTGAACGCACCTTTCTCGTGACCAAATAATTCACTCTCAATAAGAGTCTCAGGGATTGCTGCACAATTAACGGCAATAAAGGGCTTATCAGCCCGCTGGCTTGCACGGTGTATAGATCTCGCAACCAGTTCTTTACCTGTACCATTTTCACCTGTTACAAGTACCCTGCTGTTCGACCTTCCTACTACCATTATCTGCTCTTTCAAAGAACGTATTACAGGGCTCTCTCCAATAATCTCATACCACTTTTCAATCTTCCCCTTCAGTTGAACATTTTCTAATTCAAGGCGCTGCTGCTTAATTGCATGCTTTATAATTAAGAGCACCCTTTCCATGGACAGGGGTTTCTCAATATAGTCAAATGCACCTAATTTTGTAGCCTTAACTGCTGTTTCTATTGTGCCATGGCCCGACATAACAACAACTGTAATCCCGGGATGGGTATCTCTTATCTCCTTCAGTATTTCCAGTCCATCAATATCAGGCAGCCAGACATCAAGCAGAACTACAGATGGTGTGTCATCTTTTATCTTTTTAAATGCCTCACTCCCGGTTTCAGCCGTAGAGATAGTATAACCCTCATCATCGAGAACTGCAGAGAGGGAACTCAATATTCCTTTTTCATCATCTACTATGAGAATATGGTCTGACATCACACCGGCAGCTCTATTACAAACTTTGTTCCTGTCGGGACATTGTCACTGACCATAATCCTGCCGTTGTGGTCAGAAACTATTCGGTTTACTATGGCCAACCCTAAACCTGTCCCGCTCTTCTTCCTTGAAAAATATGGTATAAAAATCTTGTCTTTATCCTCAGGAGGAACCCCAGTACCATTATCTGTTAATTCAACTATCACGTTCTTATTCTTACTGTCATATTCTGTTGTAATTATTACCTGACCATTACCATTAATAGCCTCTACTGCATTTTTGAGCAGATTTATAAATACCCGTTTAATCTGCTCTCTGTCAATATTAATCTCCGGAAGGCCATCAAACAGGGTTTCAGTAAAACCAATATCCTTATGAGCGTTACGATATAACAATACAACCTCTTTTATGATTGAGTTCAGGTCATTGATTGACGGTTTTGCCACAGGCATTCTGGCAAAACCCGAGAACTCATTCAGCATCATTTTTAATGCATTAACCTCATTTATTATTGTGCCTGTGCAGTCGTCAAAAATTTTATCATAGTTCTCCGCCCTTTCATAATGTTTTTTCCTGAGCCTTTCCGTACAGAGCTGAATCGGAGTAAGCGGATTTTTTATTTCGTGAGCCAACCCTTTTGCCACCTCCTGCCATGCGGCAATCCTCTGTGCCTTGATAAGTTCCGACAGGTCATCAAAAACCACAACATTGCCTGAGAAATTACCGTCAGCATCATACAGTGTAGTCATCTTAAGCCTCAGTGTTATACTCCTGTTATTCATATTGAACTGAATCTCTTCATCTTTGATAGTACCCCCTCCTCCTCTAATCCTTCTAATAATATCCTTAGCTGCATCAGGAGGGATGCGACTTAATATCTCCTGAAAGCCCTTCCCCTTTATATCTTCCTTACGTATATCGAGGACTTTCTCTGCGGCACGATTAAAAGTAGTAATATCGCCATTCTTATCAATAGATATTACTCCGGTAGCAATATTCTCAAGTACTGTCTCCATATATGCCCTTCTCTGCTCTATCTCGATACTGGAATCTCTAAGTGAACTATATGCATCCTCCAGTTCAGATTTGCTCTGCTTAAGGTCCCCGGTCATCCTGTTAAACGAATTGATGAGTACCCCAATCTCATCTCTTGCTGATGTCTCTACTTTGACGTCAAGATTGCCTTCAGCAACAGCCTGTGTAGCTTCAGCAAGGCTTTGAATAGGGGTAGTAATATTTTTTGCCAGGTAGTAACCAAACCATATAGCTGAGAATATAATCAACAAGGTAATTATTAGAAATGAGAGTATATAACTGTTCTTAATCGGCCCTTTAAGTGAAACCATCTGATTGTATTCTTCAAAAAGCCTCGTGATCTCTACCATCTTTCCAACGAGACTCTTCTTAATATGAGAGACGACTATAATTGTACCTGCGATATCCCCGGCATCCGTTGGGGACAAATAAACCGGTGAAATACCGATTACAGCATCACCTGATTCAATGGTCTTGACAACAGCAAGCTTCTCCCCTCTCAATCCTTTTTGCACAAGTTCTGCTGAAGCCCCGGAATAACCGCGTTTTACCAGCTTGCTGTCAATAGAGCGGCCGATAAGTTTTGCTTTTTCATCAAACACCTCTATACCTGAGAGCCTATGCTCCTTTTTTTTATCTTCTATTATCTTTATCAGATCAGCCTTATTCAGATCATCCCGGGTCAGGCTCTTTGCTATGATTTCTGCAGTATAAAGCGTATCTCCCTTCTCCTTATCATAATAACTCTGGGCAACATCGAGTGAATTCCTGAGGGATTTTTCTACCTGAATATTGAACCAGTTATTTATACTGTTGGTAATCAGGCCGCTTGCAACAATAAAGAGAAGGGCAGATGGGATCAGGGAAAATCCGACGAATGCTGCTATCAGCTTTGTCCTGAATTTATTGCCAAGTACATTCTGCTGCCGGTCAAAAATATACTTAACAACATTCCGCGAAAGGAGCAACAGAAGAACTACCAGTAATATAATGTTTATATTGAATAGCGTAAATATAAGGATATTGTTATGGAGGAGTGATGTGCCGCTCTTTGAAAGAATGACCTCCGCAATTGTAAGTGTTATAGTTAAGGCAAGAAAGATTGATATGATGATTATAGGCTTTTTCATTTCAAATCTTTTAACATAAATATACCGGAGTCATACCATTCAGTACTGAACCGGGAATAGGGAACGAAGAAAAAAAGGTAGCGTAAGAGAAAAGGAAGTTCCCCGGCCTTCATCTCTGCCTTTATGCTTACATAATATTGCAGTTTCTTATTGAGTAAATTAAGCGGCGTTATACTTATCCTGTCTACTCCGGATACCCAGGCAACCATGCTGTCATACGAATCAAATATCTGTTCTTCGGATAAATCACCTGTCTCCCTGGTAACAAGATACTGTTTTTTGAGGATATCGTACTTTATGGAATATTTTATTGTGCCCGATATCTTCTCTGCATCGAGCCAGTTAGACATCACCCTTTTAATGACTAAGTAATAGAAGAATTCTTTACTGACACCATTGATTATCTCCTTCTTAATCTCCGGGGTAAATCCACCTGTCAGACGGGCTGAAACTAACAACTCATTATTTCCCCGGGTAATAAGAATGTCAGAAATCCTTCCTGTCGCAGCCACTCCTGCGGATGTCCATAGGAATACACAGGTTGCCAATATGGCCAGTACCCTGAAAATCATTATTCCTTAACAGCATCCTTCCTGGACATAAAAGGGGCCAGCAGGTCTATAGGTAAAGGGAAAATTATAGTCGAGTTCTTCTCTGTAGCAATCTCTGTCAGTGTCTGAAGGTATCTGAGTTGCAATGTTGTCGGATTTGCGCTCATTATTGCTGCTGCATCAGAGAGTCTCTGTGAAGCCTGAAACTCACCTTCTGCATGGATCACCTTTGCGCGTCTCTCCCTTTCGGCCTCTGCCTGTTTTGCCATGGCGCGCTGCATCTCCTGAGGCAGATCAACATTCTTTATTTCAACATTAGACACCTTCACACCCCATGGCTCGGTATGCCTGTCAAGTATACGCTGGAGATCCTGATTTAACTTATCCCTTGCAGACAGCAACTCATCAAGGTCGGCCTGTCCCAGCACGCTCCTGAGGGTAGTTTGTGAAAGCTGGGAAGTGGCATAAAAATAATCCTCAACCTCAATAATAGCCTTTTGAGCCTCTATCACACGGAAATAAACCACAGCGCTGACTTTTACTGAGACATTGTCTTTAGTGATAATATCCTGTGTAGGGACATCAAGGACTAATGTCCTTAAACTTATCTTGACCATCTTCTGTATACCAGGTATCAGGATGATAAGTCCGGGTCCCTTTACCCTCCAGAAGCGTCCGAGCATAAATATGACGCCGCGCTCGTATTCTTTAAGTATCTTTATAGCACTGTAGAGGAACATAGCTGCTATTATTATAATTATAATCGGACTGAGGAAAAGCTCCATTATTGCACCCCCCTTTCTATTGTTTTCTTACTATAACCGTCATCCTGTCTGTCCCAATAATCCTTATCTTCTCTCCCTTGCTAATCTGCTCATCACTCCTCGCATCCCATATCTCCCCATGAACAAATGCCTTCCCCTCCGGGGCAATATCAGAAGCCGCTTCACCAAGCTCACCGATAAGTCCCTCACTGCCGCTCAGTGGCTGCCTCTTGTGCGCCTTAACTGCAAGCCCGATTGCCACGGCAAAGAAAAGGGCGGTCAGCAATGCTGCCGGGAGTATAACCAACCATGATATCCTGAAGAATGGCGCATCAACCTTCATCAACATGATAGAGCCGAGTACCATAGATATTACACCTGCTACAGACAGGAGTCCATAGCTTATGATTTTTATCTCTGCTATGAAGAGTATAATACCAAGTATTATAAGCGATAAACCGGCATAATTTACAGGAAGTGTCTGAAAGGCATAAAAAGCAAGGATAAGACATATCGCGCCGACAACACCAGGGAAGATAGCGCCGGGACTGGCAAGCTCAAAGAAGAGCCCGTATATACCAAGTATCATCAGTATGTATGCAATATTAGGGTCGCTGAGGGCATTCAATATCCGCAGTCTCAGCCCCATGGGAAATTCCTCAACAGCGGCACCTGTTGTCACAATCTTTACCATCCCGCTGTTAGTCGTCACTTCACGTCCGTTAATCAGTTTGAGAAGTTCATCCCGGTTCTCTGCAACAATGTCTATGACTTTGAGATCCAATGCCTCTTTCTCTGTTATTGATACACTTTTTCTTACGGCATCTTCAGCCCACTTGACATTTCTGCCTCGTTTTCCTGCAATAGCTTTAATATAGGCAGCAGCATCATTTTCTACTTTCTCCTTCATTGTATCATCCATCTGTCCACCGCCGACTGCAACAGGGTGGGCAGCGCCAATGTTAGTCCCAGGAGCCATTGCAGCAATATGTGCAGAGAGGGTGATAAAAACACCGGCAGATGCAGCCCTTGCCCCGGCAGGTGATACATAGACGATTACCGGGACGTTAGAACTGCTTATTTCCTTCACAATATCCCGCATTGAAGTATCAAGCCCGCCCGGTGTGTCAAGTTCAATTAAAACTGCGGTAACATCACGCTCATTTGCATCCTTTATTACCTGTGCAATATACTCCCCGGCAACGGGATTAATGACGCCATCGTATTTGGCGAGGTAAACCCGCTTCTGGGCTGAAGAAGCGGCAAGACCATATAAACCCGCTACGAGCAGAATGCATGAAATGATTATTTTTAGATTGAGAAGTATTCTTCTATGTTTCATCTATAAACCCTGCTTACCTTCGTTCTTTTCTATGGCCTTGGCCTCCTGCCACAACTCTTCCATCTCATTTAAGGAAACATCTTTCCACTCCAATCCCTGTCTCGCTATATCTTCCTCAATGTGCCTGAACCTCGACATAAACCTGCTTATAGTCTTGCGCAAGGCATCTTCAGGACTAACTTCGATAAAGCGGCCAATATTGACAAGGGCAAACAAGAGGTCACCGAGCTCACTCTCCATCCGCTCACGGTCTCCGCCCCTGAATGCCTCTTCAAACTCCCCCATCTCCTCCTGTACCTTTGCAAAGACCTGGTCAACATGCTCCCAGTCAAACCCAACCCTTGCAGCCCTTGCCTGTAACTGATGGGCACGAAGTAAGGCAGGCAGGTGCGCAGGCACTCCTTCAAGTATTGACTTCCTGTCATTCCCCTTTTCGCCCTTCTTTATCTCCTCCCACTGTTTCAACACCTCTTCAGCGCTGTCTGCCTTCTTGTCCCCGAAAACATGCGGGTGTCTTCTCACCATCTTCTCACAGGAAGCACTCAATACATCTTCGATATCAAATTCACTATTTTCCTTGCTGATTCTCGCATGGAAAAGTATCTGATAGAGCAGATCCCCCAGTTCCTCCTTAAGCTTCTTTGCATCTTTCTCTTCAATAGCCTCCAATACCTCATATGCCTCTTCAATCAGATAAGGCTTTAACGACTCCCTCGTCTGCTTCTTATCCCACGGACACCCATTCTCACCCCTCAGTGTGTCCATTATCTGCACAAGCCTGTCCCAATTCTGCGACATTATTTCTCCTTTTACACAATATTGACAACCCTGTAAAAAGTCTCGAAACCGTCTATAATTGCTATTTAATTATGAATACTTAAACATGGAGTGTCAACAAGGATTAACCGGCAAGAATTGACTTAACAGGTTAGCATCTACCAAATCGCAACTGGTGAAAGGGGAAGGGTAGGTTTGGTCTGACTGAAGGAATTCAGTATGATGTCACCGGCGCAAGTGACGGATATACTCAACCATGCCAGGAAGTATCGAGATAAAAATGATAGCCAATATTACGATGCTGAAATTCTGTCTGACTATTGGAAGACCACCAAAGTAATATCCTCCAAAAACAAAGAGACCTACCCACGCAATCCCTCCTGTAATATTGTATACGGCAAACCTGCCATAAGACATATTGCCAACCCCCGCAACAAAAGGTGCAAATGTCCTGACAATAGGTATGAAACGGGCCAGTATTATGGTCTTCCCGCCGTATTTTTCATAAAACTTATGGGTCTTATCAAGATACTCTTTCTTAAAGATACGGCTGTTTCCCTTCTGGAATACCTTTGGCCCCATATACCGTCCTATGTAATAATTCACTGAGTCGCCGAGTATGGCAGCCGCACTCAAAAGAAGGAATAACAGCCTGACGTCCAGCATTCCCATCCCGGCAAAACTTCCTGCAGCAAAGAGGAGTGAATCCCCCGGCAGCAACGGAGTTATGACAAGCCCTGTTTCACAAAAGACTATCAGAAAAATAATAAGGTAGGTCCATACGCCATAATTTTGAATTACGATATTCAGGTGCTTGTCCAGATGAAGAAACATCTTGATAACCTTGACTAATATTTCCATTTCATCCCTCGCAATTACAATTATAAACTACTTTCCCATTTCAATATCATGGGGTCACGGGTTGAGGTATATTACGACAAATGGTGTTTTGATTCAATAAGTAAATCCTCCCTTAACCCATCTTCCGCAGTTTGCTGTCTAAATATGTGAGGTAAGATATGCTATGTAACCCCCGTAACAACCCAATAAAAACATACCCTCCCAGCGGGAAATCAGGTTACGTGTGAAGAAGACAGGCAGACAGATTACAGCTACAGCTATCATTACAGGGATATCGAAGTGTAAAGCAGTGGAAGACACCTTGATGCCATCCAGGGCTGCTATACTGGAGAGACCGAGAACTGCAAGTATGTTAAATATGTTACTCCCCACCACATTGCCGACTGCGATATCCCTTTCGCCACGGATAGTTGCTACAACAGATGTGGCCACTTCAGGCAAGGATGTGCCGGCGGCTACTATGGTTAGTCCTATTATCAACTCGCTGATACCAATTGCTTTTGCGATAATAACTGCGCCATTTACAAGCCATCGTGAACCGAGGATGAGGAGGAAAAAGCCAAGAAGGATAAGTACTGAGTAAAGCAGATACATTTGCGGTTTATGTCCCTCCCCTTGAAGGGGAGGGGAATTTTCGTGTTCCTTTGTTAGTTTGCGGCTTTTGTAAATCAGAAAAACCGTATAGCTAACAATGCCGACAAATAAAATAATGCCCTCTACCCTTCGAATCTTTCCGTCAAGTCCAAAGATGAAGACTAATATTGAGACCGCAATCATTACCGGCACATCAAACCTGATTAATTGCCTGGAAACCACAAGAGGTGTTATGGAGGCAGATATGCCAAGGATAAAGAGGATGTTGAATATGTTACTTCCTACGACATTGCCGAGGGATATGTCTGCATTACCTGATAGGCCGGCTATGACACTTACGGCCAGCTCCGGAGAGCTCGTACCAAAGGCAACAATAGTCAGCCCTATTACCAGAGGTGATATACCAACAAGCACAGCAAGTTTCGATGCACCACGTACTAATGCTTCTGCACCTGCTATGAGCAGGATAAGTCCGGCGATGAAAAAAAATAATGAGGTAAGACTCATTTTTACGGTCTACACGGTGTCTTTAAATGAACATCATCTCGCGATTAGCGATCTGCCGGTCATCTCTGAAGGTTTTTCAATCCCCATCAGGTCGAGGAGTGTCGGGGAAATGTCTGCAAAGATGCCTGTACCGGGTCTGAGACTAAGTCCTTTTTTTGTGACGATGAAAGGAACTAAATTTGTAGTATGGGCTGTATGCGGGTTACCGGTCTCATAATCAATCATCTGCTCTATGTCTCCATGGTCAGATGTGATGCAGGCAATGCCATTTACATCACGGACAGCGGAAAACACCCTGCCGAGACACTCATCTATCACCTCGACCGCCTTAATACCTGCGCTGAGAACTCCGGTATGACCTACCATATCAGGATTAGCGTAATTGACTAAGATAAATCCATATTCGCCTGAGCGTATCCGCTTCTCAAGCTCTTCCGTAACCTGATACGCGCACATCTCCGGCTTCAGATCATACGTGGCAACGTCCTTTGGGGATTGTATTAGAAAACGGTCTTCGCCATCAAACGGCTTCTCCTCACCGCCGTTGAAGAAATAGGTAACATGAGCGTACTTCTCTGTCTCTGCTATCCTGAATTGTTTCAGTCCGGCATTACTGACAACCTCCCCGATTATATTAACTAACTTAACGGAATGGAATGCAGCAGGAAGCGGCATCTTTTCATCATATAATTTCATCGTCGTGAAACTGCTGAGTGACGGGACTATCTTCCTCTTAAACTGACTGAAATCAGCAACTGTTAATGCCTTTGTGAGCTCCCTGGCACGGTCCGCCCTGAAGTTAAAGAATAATACGCCGTCACCATCACTGATTGTCGCAACAGGATTTTTTGTTGAATCCATTATAACAGCCGGTATCACAAACTCATCCGTTACCCCCTCTGCATAGCTTTTCTCAATGGCGCTAACCGGCTCTGCTGCAGGCAAACCTTCTCCGCTCACGATCGCATTATATGCCTTCTCAACCCTGTCCCATCTGTTATCACGATCCATCGCATAATAACGGCCTGAGACAGTCGCAATCTTTCCAATACCGGAATTATTGAGATAATCCTGCACTGTTTTAAGATACCCTATCCCGCTCTGCGGCGGCGTATCCCGTCCGTCAAGAAACGCATGTATATAGACATCCCTGAGCCCCTCTTTCTTAGCCATATCGAGAAGGGCAAACAGGTGAGCAATATGACTGTGAACACCGCCATCAGAGAGAAGACCCATCAAATGCAGCCTGCCTGATGATGCCTTCACGTTACGAAGACATTCAAGGAGGACTGTGTTCTTATGAAACTCTCCATCCCTGATTGCCTTATTTATCAGTGTAAGGTCCTGATATACAACACGGCCTGCACCTATATTGAGGTGCCCGACCTCTGAATTACCCATCTGTCCATCCGGCAATCCTACAGATTCACCTGAGGCATCGAGTATTGTATGTGGATATTCGCTGAGAAGTGAATCGTAAACAGGGGTTCTTGCCAGGGCAATTGCATTGCCCTCTTTCTTCGTATTTATCCCCCAGCCGTCCAGTATGATCAGGATTAACAATTCAGACCCTGCCCCATTCAATACTGTCTTTATAGACCGGTTCTAACTTGTTATTTTTCCATTTATTTCTGGTTGCCGGATAAGTGTCTTTCTTCAAATGGACAGGAGAGACCGTAAAGGAATTCCACGCACCACAACGCGGACATCTGCCGCTCCATTCATACGTGTGACAATCACAAAAGGGACAAAAGTACGGGACGACAACCCTTTTACGGAGTCCGAGGGCCTTCTTAAACTCTGCCACTGCCTTACCGAGTTCTTCTTTTCTCTCATAGATAGTGCCTAATAATTTATACAACTCCGGCATTGAGCTTTCTGTGCCTTCAAGTTCAGCTAAAATATCAAAAGCCTCATCAAGCATCTCAAGACGATAGTAGAGTTTGCCAAGGTAGAATTTCAGCGCCGGATTCTGTGGATTTAAAGATATTGCTTTTTTGTATATCCATATTATTTTTTCCGGTTCACCAAGTTGAAGATAGAAATCTTCGAGCTTGTGCAGGAGTATCTCGCTGTAATTCATGTAATACCCTTTCTCCCATAGATCAGCCGCCTCACCTCCATCTCCTTCTTCAACAAATATATCCCCCAGTGTCACATATGCAGGGATAAAGTCTTTGTCAGCCCTGATTATTCCCTTCAACAGTTTCTTACTCTTTCCCCTATCCCCCCTGTTGAACAGCACCCTGGCAAATTCATATCTCAACCCCATCAGAAGCCTCAAATCTTCTATGCTCTCCTTCCGGTGTTTAACGACCCGGCCCTGCAATTCATGAGCCCCATCCCATTTACCGGTTTTTATATAAATATCCCTGAGCCGGACAAGGGCCTCTATATTGGAGGAATCTTTTTTAATCACTTCCTGGATCACAGAAACAGCCTCATCATATGAGGCAGATAACACATAGTCATTTGCAAGGGCAAACTGGGCCTCAAGGCTCTTCTCATCCACCTTCTTCGCCCTCTTGTGGAACTTTATCGCCTCAGAATAATTCCGCTCCTGCTGGTAGGCATCACCTATTCTGAGGAGGGTGTAAAAATGATTCGGCTCTACCTTCATTATATCCCGGAAGAATGAAATGGCCTGGTCATACTTGCCTGATAAATAGGCATACAGTCCTTTTGAAAACGTCTCCTGAACACGTGCCTCCACTTTCTGCCGCTGCCTGTTTCTCCAATCCAGGAATATATTCTTTGCATCCCTGAGAAGGGTGAAGACTATGACGATAAAACAGCCAAGCGCAAAAGAGAGCAGGAAAAATCCAACCATCGAAATTGTATAAGAATAGTTTGAACTGAGATTGATTGTGACAGCTTCGGGATTAAGGCGATCAAAATACAGGACGATTACAATGGCAAATACGGCAAATATAGCAAATATAAGCCTCATTACGTTTGATCCTCTATTGCATCTTTGACAGATGCACGTTTTACAGTTGACCTTGTCTTAACTTTAAACTCTACCTTAGGAGTATCACCCCATAACCTTTCCAGACCATAATATAATCGGGAGTCCTTATCAAATATATGAACTATTATATCACCATAATCCATCAGGACCCATTCAAGATTGGTCATCCCCTCAAGGTGATGGGAGCGTATGCCTTTGAGAGACAGCGTCTCTTCTATGTAATCAGCACATGTCTTTATCTGACGTTTTGAATCAGCAGTTGCAATTACAAAATAGTCAGCTATCGAAGTCACTGCAGTGACTTCGAAAACAACAATGTCAGATGCCTTCTTTCCATCCAGACATTTGGCAGCCAGGACAGCCTTCTTCTTACTCGTCAATATTTTCTTATCACTTTTATTTATCAAATTTCAAGTGCAACATGAAAAATTTAAGATTGCAGTGCAAAATTCATAATATTATATTTTGTACTGTAATTTTTCACTTTTCATTATAAATTATTTTTCTCATGATACAAACCGTTTTCAATTATATATGACATTACATTTTCAGGCAATAGGTTTTTAACCTCTTTGCCGGCTCTTATAAGCCTTCTAAGCTCTGTTGACGATATGACACAGGGCGTTATACGTTCAAGGTAAAGAGAATATCTCTCTGTCATTGGAATGGATAACCTTTGCAACTCACCCCTGTCGAGGCTCCCGAGGTCAGATGCAGACACATTATGCATAGCAGGTAAATCTATCCCTTTAAGTTCTGCAAATCTGTGACCGGGCCTTTGAATTACGACAAAACTGCACAATGTAAGAAGCTTGTCTGCATCCTTCCATGTCCTGATCTCAAGAAAGGCATCAAGACCTGTAATGAAGTATAACTCTGATGAATCGCCAAGCTCGTTCTGCAGGGCGCTTACAGTATCAATGGAATATGAAAAGCCATCCCTGAACACCTCTATTGATGACACAGAAAAATAGTTATACTTGGCAATAGCGAGCTCCACCATGCGTAACCTGTGAACCGGCTCTATAACTTCCTTACGGTCCTTATGAGGTGGGGCGCCTGCAGGTATAAATATTATAGAATCAAGTGAGAAATGTTCCCTTATCTCATTTGCTATACGGATGTGTCCCGTGTGGATAGGATTAAATGTGCCGCCAAAGAGGCCGATATGCTGCAAATCTCTGTTATACCCCTGACACTTCATTCACGCACTTGCCCATCACCAAGAACTATAAACTTCATTGATGTAAGTTCCTCAAGCCCCATCGGTCCCCTCGCATGTATGCGGGTAGTGCTTATACCGATCTCTGCGCCCATACCGAACTGGCCGCCATCATGCAGCCTTGTAGACGCGTTGACAAACACTGCAGCGGCATCCACTTCCCTGAGGAATTGCATCGCCCTTTGATGATTATTAGTCACAATAGCCTCAGAGTGCTGAGACCCGTAAGTCTCAATATGCCTGAGCGCCTCATCCATATCATCAACTATCTTTACATTAAGCATGAGTGCCAGATACTCAGTATTCCAGTCTTCATTTGCAGCCATAATGATTGATGAGTCAAGCGCTTGCGTCCGTGAGCATCCATGAAGCTCAACACCTGCCTTACGAAATCTTTCAATCATACGAGGAAGAAACTTTTCTGCTATACCACTGTGTACCAGCATAGTCTCCATAGCATTACAGGTGCCGGGACGCTGCACCTTTGCGTTAAAACATATATCCTGGGCCATCCTGACGTCTGCATCTTCGTCAACGTACGTATGACAAATCCCTTTATAATGTTTTATTACCGGTATCGTAGAATTTGCTGAAACCGTCCTGATGAGTTCCTCGCCGCCCCTCGGTATTATCAGATCAATATAATTATCCAGTCTGAGCATCGCCAGGACGGCATCTCTATCAACTATATCTACCATGGTAATTGCACCATCTGGTAGTCCTGCCTTTAACCCTGCATCAATCAATATCCGGGCAATGGCGTTGTTAGAGTTAATCGCCTCTGACCCGCCCCGCAAAAAGACACTGTTCCCAGCCTTTACACAGAGGCCGGCAGAGTCTGCCGTCACATTCGGCCTTGATTCATAGATAATCCCTATGACTCCGATGGGTACTCTTATCTTTCCTACCTGCATCCCGTTTGGCCGTTTCCACATACGTGTGATTTCACCAACCGGGTCAGGTAATGCAGCCACTTCCTTCAATCCCTGCGCCATCTCTTTGATCCTTTTGTCATTGAGGGTCAGCCTGTCAATCATGGCTGAAGAGAGCGACCTTGCTTTTCCAGCCTCTATATCTTTCCGGTTCTCTCTCTTAAGTCTGTCTGCATCCAGTTCAATAGCTTCAGCCATCGCAATAAGTGCATTGTTCTTTACAGCAGTAGAAAGGGTTGCAAGCCTCCTCGCACCCTCCCTGGCCTTCTTTCCCTTCTCTTCAATGTAACTTTTGATGTCCATATGACCTCCTAAAACACAACCAAATTATCCCTATGTATCACTTCATCATAATCTTTATAACCCAGAATAGCCTCTATTTCACCTGTCTTCTTACCTCTGATTTTTACTATCTCCCTGGAATTATAGTTAGTCAGCCCCTTGGCAAATACCTTACCGTGTTCATCCTCACATGTTACGGCATCACCAGCCTCAAAATGTCCTTTGATGTCTGAAATTCCGGATGGGAGAAGGCTTCTGCCCCGCAACATCAGGGCATCTTTGGCTCCTTTATCCAGAATTAAGTGACCACTGGTTGGAAGGGCAGATGCTATCCAGTGCTTCCTGCTTGTCAGTCTTGACTTATTAGGCAGGAATATTGTTCCCACATCAAAGCCTTTTAGTGCCTTCACTAAGAGTCCCGGCCTCTTGCCATTCATAATAATTGCAGGAATCCCATATCCCGATGCCTTTTTTGCAGTCTCAACCTTAGATGCCATCCCGCCTGTTCCTTCTATGGATTTCGAGTCACCTGCAATGGTCTCTATATCCTTAGTTATCTCTTCTACAACTGGTATCAGTTTAGCTCCAGGGTGAATGGACGGGTCCGCCGTAAACAGACCTTCTATATCAGAAAGGATAATAAGCAAGTCTGCATCTATGACATTAGTTACAAGCCCTGAGAGCAGGTCATTGTCACCAAACTTAATCTCATCAATTGCTACAGTATCATTTTCATTTATTACAGGCACAACACCATATGATAAAAGTGTAATCAGGGTGTTTCGTGCATTCAGAAAGCGTCTCCTGTCAGTAATATCATCACGGGTTAGAAGTATCTGCGCGGCTTTAATACCGAACTTGCTGAAATTCCTCTCATACATCTGTATTAACTTGCTCTGACCGATGGCGGCAGCGGCCTGCTTTAAAGGGATTCCTTTTGGCTTGTTACTTAGTCCGAGCTCTTTCATGCCGGCAACTATTGCACCAGAGGATACTACAACGACCTCGTAGCCTTCCTGACGCAGAGATGCGATTTCTTTTGTAATCCTCCTGATACGCTGAGTGTTAAGGCCGCGGGTTGATGAAGCAAGTACCCTGCTGCCTATTTTTATGACGATGCGTCTGATGTCCTTAAGTAACGCTACTCTGATATCTGAAGGTTTCATTTATAAATCCTTTATCTGCTCACTGTTGCCTTCTGCCTTTTCTGCTTTTTGTCTGTTCTTCTCCACAGCTTTTCCCAGGCAATTCATAACCTCTTTCACGCCGGCGCCTGTTGCTGCTGAAATGGGGAAAAACTTTAATCGTTTTTTCTTACAATAAGCTGAAAGCTCTCTTAGCCTGTCATCACTTGTCATCGCATCGGTCTTTGTTCCGGCGACTACCTGAAACTTCTCCGACAGGTCAGTATGATATAATGAAAGCTCCCTGTTTATCGTCTCAAAGGCTTCAACCGGCGGAACTGTTGTACCATCTGATATATCTACAAGATGCAATAAAACAGATGTCCTCTCCACATGCCGTAAGAACTGAAATCCCAGGCCCTTTCCTTCGTGAGCACCCTCTATAAGACCAGGGATATCTGCCATAATAAAGCTCTTATCCTTGCCATAACTTGCAACACCCAAATTGGGATTGAGCGTTGTAAAGGGGTAGTCGGCAATCTTTGGACGGGCAGCAGAGACTGACGATAAAAGGGTAGACTTGCCGGCATTAGGCAAACCAATTACACCTACGTCAGCTAATAATTTGAGTTCCAGAAGAAGCCATTTTGATTCACCATTTTCACCTGGCTGAGCAATTTGGGGAGCACGGTTTACAGATGTAGCAAAGGCAGCATTCCCAAGCCCGCCCCGGCCGCCGTGTGCAACAATCAATTGCTCTCCATCTTTGGTAAGGTCTGCGATAAGATCTTTCGTTTCAAAATCATAGACCATGGTACCAGCCGGTACTTTAACCAGCACATCTTCACCATTCCTGCCGCGCATGTCTTTACCTTTACCATGGACACCACGTTTTGCAAGATAATGTTGATGGTACTTCTGGTCAATAAGCGTATAGAGCTCGGAGGAGGCCATTATCACCACATCTCCTCCATGGCCGCCATTTCCACCGTTAGGCCCGCCCCGGGGAACATACTTCTCCCTTCGGAAGCTTACACATCCATTTCCACCATTACCGCCCTGAACAAAAATTTTAATCCGATCTATGAACATATTTTTTAAAAAGGTCTCTATAGTTAACGCTCAAAAATGTCCTGACGCCGCAAATGAGTGTTTTTCAGCGTTAACTACAAAAAAGCCCCAGATACTTTAACAGAACCTGAGGCAAATAAATGAATTATCAATCAACAGTTTTTTTATTGCCAATTGATACCTGTAACCTGGTAATTTAGAAGTAACTACCTACATGACAGGATATACACTGACTCTCTTCTTATCTCTCCCCACCCTCTCAAACTGGACGACACCGGAAATCTTGGCAAACAGAGAATCATCTCCACCCTTTCCCACATTAAATCCGGGATGAAATTTAGTTCCGCGCTGGCGGACTATGATAGAACCGGCAGGGATTACCTGCCCCCCGAAGCATTTGATTCCAAGTCTCTGGGCATTGCTGTCACGCCCATTCCGTATGCTTCCCTGACCTTTTTTGTGTGCCATGCTGCTTTCTCCTTAGTTAATTCTTATTTATCCTTTTACCTCGACGATTCTAACTCTCGTCAAATACTGTCTGTGTCCTTTTGTGCGCTTATAATTCTTCCTGCGTTTCTTCTTAAAAATAAGCACCTTTTTATCCCTATACTGAGATACAATGCTGCCTATAACCCTCGCATCAGCGACATACGGTTTTCCAACTACTATATTGTCTCCGCTTCCGACAGCAAGTATCTTGTCAAATTCTATGGTTGAACCCTTATCACCGGTAACCCTTTCAACGGAAATTACATCTCCGGCTGAAACTCTCTGCTGCTTGCCGCCTGTTTCTACTATTGCATACATAACTTATCTCTCCTTACTCTCTTTGTTTTTCGTCTTCTTCCTGTTGTGTCTTACATTCAATACAATAAGTTGTGACCGGCCTGGCCTGGAGACGATTATAACCTACATCCTCTCCACAACCGTCACAAACGCCAAATGTACCTTTAGCTATACGTTCAATGGCCTCATCTATTTTTTTGAGCAGCTTCCGTTCTCTCTCCCTGAGCCTGATAGAAAAATTCTTTTCCTCCTCTGCAGAAGCCTGGTCCGTTACATCGGGGAAGTTTATCTTGTCAGGATTAAGTCCGCTTCCTATCAAGACACCTGCCTCCGATAATAGAGCAGCCCTTTGCTTCTCTAAATCTATCCTTATCTCATCATATTTGTCAGTTCTATTTTTCTCTGCCGCCATTCTGAGGTACCTTATCTATATGATAAACTTCATACCTTTGTTCAGTCCTTGACCCAATACATTAACAAAAAAAGATTCAATAGTCAATTCTATCCACCCCTCTGCCAGGACCACCGTGAATTATACATGGGTCCATACGGACGATGAGTTTTCGGAAACAGTTTCACAAATGGTTCCGACATAACCTCATCATAGCTGAGATGAAACACCCTGGAAAATTCTGACAGCTCCCTCTTCAGCACCAAATTATCATTTTCATCCAGTTTCTCGATTCCAACTTCCTTGCCAACTCTTCTGTTATCCACCTCGCCACGAACAAATATAGTCCCGCCATGCATTCCGGTTCCAAGGTAATCTCCGGCTATCCGCTGACCGGCTCTTTTCTCTATACCTAATAATACAATTATCCCGCCGGCCATGTATTCACCAAGAAAATGGCCTGCTGTGCCGCCAACAACAAGGACAGGAGTCTTACCCATATATGCCTTCATATGTATACCCACCCTGTAACCAACATCACCAAGCACAAAGAGACTTCCTCCACGCATACCATAGCCACAGACATCTCCTGCATGTCCATGTATATATACCTTACCGGCATTCATTGTATTTCCGACGCCATCCTGGGCATTGTCAAACACCTCTATCGTAGGACCATCCATGAATACCGCCAGATCATTTCCGGCAACACCATGTATATCTATCCTGATATCATCACCCTGCAATCCTGCGCCTATAAACCGCTGACCATTGACATTCCTTATTATTATGTGCTTGGCGCCTTCATTTACCACACGGTTGATCTCCTCATTCAGATCACGATAGTGCACTGATGCAGCATCTATATCAACGGCATTTTCTTCAAGCTTTATGACCTTCATTAGTGTCATGCCCCTTCTTTCAGCATCCCGATAACCGGTTCACCGGCCCTTGGCATCCATAATCTGTCAGGCTTTGCACATATCTCCCTTATTGTAGCCTCTTCACTTGCCATATAGAGTGTCTCATCCTTTTCCCCGGCAAATAGCGGACGGAGCTTTATTCTGTCATTGAATCCCACCAGGCCGTTACGCCACCCGAATAGTATCGCAAAAGGCCCGTTTAGAAGCAGCGGACCGTACTGAATACGAATAGCCTTTAACGCCTCTGCAAACTCCCTGTCCTCTGCGGATTCCATATCTATATCCTTCCAGAAGGGACTTGCCAGGGCATAAAATGCTGCACGCAGCGGCATCTTTTGCTGTCTCAGGAGATAATCAAGTGCATACGCTACTACCTCAGTATCAGTGAGGAGGGTGCACTTATAACCATACATCTCAAGAAAGGCGCGGTTTGTCCCGTAACTTGTTATCTCTCCGTTATGAACAATCGCCCAATCGAGGATAGTAAAAGGATGCGCGCCACCCCACCAGCCGGGTGTGTTGGTAGGGAATCTCGTATGTCCCATCCATATATATGCCTTGTAGTCTTCAATATTAAAGAAGTCCGCGATATCAGCAGGCTCACCAACACCTTTAAACGCCCCCATATTCTTACCGCTCGATATAACATAGGCGCCTGAAACATTATTATTTACGCTCATGACTGCGCGTACGACAAGTCCATCCTGTTCCTCTCCCTGAAGGAGACATTCATTCTTAGGTTCAACGAAATATCTCCAGAAAACAGGGGGATTCTTGATATTTGGATTCTGCCTTGTAGGTATCTCCTCTTCCCTGTGCACATTAAAAAACTTATACAAAACATGCTCGACATGAGGTTTAACTTCTGGTTTATCCATCATGACATGGATTGCGTAGTAATCCGCCATGTCCGGATAAATACCATATGCGGCAAATCCGGCTCCAAGGCCGTTACCGCGGTCTTTCATCAGACAGAGAGATTTAATTATATTGCTCCCGTCTACCCGTTTCCCGTCACGGTTTATAAAACCCACGAGACCACATCCGCTCGTATCTCTGGGGTCATTATATCTTTTGTATCCTTCAATCATTGTAGTCTGTCTCATCCCTTCGTGTAAAAATCCTGTTTCTCCATTCACGGGGCATTTGCATAAGACCAATCCTCTTCTTGCCGAGCAGTCTTGTCTTAATACCGGATATATCTATCCTGCTCCTGATAAGCCCTGTTAATACACCGGCCCCGTCTATCTCTCCTATAGTTACAAAACCTTTCAGCCTGCCGTCTTTGAGGACAAGGCTCCTGTAGAAAGTGCCTTTGGGGTCACTTACAGAAATAGTCTCATAACTTGCATCAGGAGGAGTTGTTATGCCTGCAGAAAGTATTGGAACCTTCAGGAATTTCAGTGAATTCACCGGTAGTCCACCGGCATAAGGATATCTGACACCTGCCATGTTAATACCGGCAACCAAACCCTGCTGAAACGCCAATGGCCATAACGGCAGTGAGCGTTTCTGACCATCAGAAATATCCAGGGCCTTTACGACATAACCCGCCCCGTAGACATCAGGGACATTAGTACACATGTAATCATCCACATCAAGTCCCCTGTCAAATTTAAGCGGTGTGTTCTTCATCAACTCCCCATTCGGCACCACACCGATAGCCGTAATCACAGCCTCACATGAAATAAACTTACCGCTCTTCAGGCTTACACCGGTTATTTCCTTATTCCCTGCAATCTCCTCGACAGTATCATTTAAATAAAACTCTATCCCCTCATCTTTCATCAGTTTTTCGGCAATTTCAGATGACTTAGGGTCTAACGCCTTAACGAGAGCCCTGTCCCCAAGTTCAACGACTGTCACCTTCTTGTTAAGCTTATTCAGGGTATAGGCAATCTCAGTTCCCGTAAAACCTGCACCAATTACTACTGCACTGTTAAATTTCTTAAGGGCTTCACGTATCTTTTCTGCATCTAAGAAGTCTGTAAATGTGAATACAAGTTCTTTCCCCTCTGCGCCTTTTATCACCGGCTTAAATGGAACGCCGCCAACCCCAAGGAGGAGTTTTTTATAAGAAACCTCATCACCATTATCTGTAGCGAGCATAGACTTCTCTATATCAATACCGGTAACCTTCCTCCCGAAGAGGCAATCTACCCCCATCTTTTTAAAATAGTCCTTCCCCCTGTATTCAAGCCACTGGGCATTGGCGCCCTCTATATACTCTGCCAGCATTGCCTTAGAGTATGAACCAAGGGATTCGTAAGATATGGTAAGGATGGAAGACTTCTTATCATGTCTCCTTATCCCGTCTATTGCCCCTACTGCAGCAACATTTGCCCCAACAATTACATATTCTGATCTAATCATCAGGTATGGACCTCTTCTCTTTCTTCAATAGTCTCATCATACAGCAACGCATTGTTCGGACAGGCTTCAACACATGCGGGCCTAAGTCCGGCATCAAGCCTTTCGATACACAGGTCACATTTAAATGCGTGCTTGTCCTTGCCTGCGATGTTAGGGTGGGCAGCGCCATACGGACATCCGACAACACAACCCCAGCACCCTACACAACGTTCTTCATCAAGGTAGACTATACCATTATCCAGTCGTTGTATTGCGCCGCTGATACAAGCGTCCATGCACCACGGATGCTTGCAATGCCTGCACATTACTGAAAAGGCCAGCGGTGATTCAACCTCAACAACTGCATTTGACCTGCCTCGAAGTCCTTCTCTTTTATATGCCTTTACCGGATCCTGACTCTTTGAATGCACAGCAATACATGCCACCTCACAGTTATAACAGGCTATGCAAAAATCTTCTACTATGATTACTTTCTTCATATTACTCTCCTACCGGAAGCACTCCCAGTATCTCGCTCTCCTTCTCCGTTAAACCAATACTGCGCAACCTCAGCCGGTTGCCTTTAAGCGATTCTATCGAATTGATTCCCATTGCGCCGAGCATCTCCTTCATCTCATGGGACCACCCTGTAACAAGGTTATACAATTGCTCTGACGCAATATCAGGGTTCTGCCTTCTTGCCAACCTTGGATCATTAGTTGTAATACCCCATGCACACCGTCCGGTATTACAGGTCTGGCATAGTGTACAACCTATAGCAAGCATTGCCACCGTTGCTATATAAGCTGCATCAGCACCAAGGGCAATTATCTTTATAACATCAGCGCTGCTCCTTATACCGCCTGTCGCTACAATAGAGACCTCATTCCTGATACCCTCCTGTCGCAGCCTTCTGTCTACCGCAGCAATCGCCACCTCAACAGGTATGCCAACATGGTCTCTAACTGATTTGGGCGTTGCACCGGTACCGCCTCTGAAACCATCAACTACTATAATATCCGCTCCTGCCCTTGCGATACCGCTTGCTATAGCCGCGACATTATGAACTGCTGCAATCTTTACAAAAACAGGCTTCTCATATCTGGTAGCCTCTTTAATTGCATATATAAGTTGTTTCAGATCTTCTATAGAGTAAATATCGTGATGTGGTGCCGGTGAAATCGCGTCAGAACCCGGGGGTATCATCCTCGTCTCAGCTATATCTGCATTAACCTTCTCCCCGGGAAGGTGTCCCCCTATCCCAGGTTTTGCCCCCTGACCAATCTTTATCTCTACAGCTGCTGCTGCCTTGAGATAATCCCTGCTCACACCAAAACGGCCTGATGCCACCTGAACAATACCCCTGCCTGCATAAGGATAGAGCTTCTTGTGAAGCCCTCCCTCCCCTGTGTTCCAGTAGGTGCCAAGCTTCACTGCTGCCCTTGCCATAGATTCCTGAAAGTTAAGATTTATGGAACCGTAAGACATGGCAGAAAACATGATGGGTGTTTCAAGCTCAAGCTGGGGTGCAAGTCTTGTCTTAAGTTCAATTTTTCCGCTTTCTGTCTCAGCAAGCTCAATCTTCTCCCCTTTTCTTCCAAGGAAGGTCCTAAGCTCCATAGGCTCTCTAAGCGGATCAATGGATGGGTTTGTAACCTGACAGGCATCAATAAGCAAGTGGTCAAAATATACACGGTAGGGTTTATCATTCCCTATGCCTGTGATGATAATGCTCCCTGTATTTGCCTGAAGGTAGGCATCCATGACAAGGTCCCATTTCCAGCTCGCATGCTCATATGGCCTTGATGGATTTGGGACGATCTTCAATGCATCTGTGGGACACATGGCCTCGCATCGCTTGCATCCGACACATGCCTCATGCTTATTCCAGAGAACGTCAAGCTCTTCGTCGTAGAATGTTGCATCATACGAGCATTGCTCAACGCACCCAAGACAACGGACACATTTATAATCATCCCTCTGGACTATATATGGATAAAATTGTATCTGCGGTTTCTTATAAAGCATATTACTATCCTCACTATGAGGATACTCCCAAAACTGAACCTATTCACCTGAAAATACCCCTAACTGCCTGTCATTCCTACGAAAGTAGGAATCCAGAATCAGGCCATCAGTCTGGATTCCCGCTTGCGCGGGAATGACATTTTCATGTTCCTTTGTGAGGCCTGGCACATGTGGGTTCACCTGGGGAAATATCCCAATGTAAATTTGAATATATAGTATAACAATACAGATGTTAAATTTCAACAACCAGATAGAAATTTTTCAATGATAGAAAGATTCCGTTCCACTGCTCCTCTGTTCTTAGTAATAATATTATAACCTTTCTCTCCCATTTCCCGCTGCTTGCTGATGTTATTGAGTAATCCTTTCATGGTTTCTTTAAGATAATTTTCATTTTCTACCATGACACCGGCGCCGCTCTCTAATATCTCCTCTGTAATCTGTTTAAAATTAAACATATGTTTCCCAAAGATAACAGGCTTTTTGTAGTACATGGCCTCGAGGGGATTCTGACCTCCATGGGGTATAAAACTCCCACCGATTATTACCACTGTTGCTATGCTGTAGAGAGTTGATAGTTCACCAATAGTATTAACCACTATAACAGTCCTGTGTGACACACTATTCTTCTCTGAATTGCCAAGCCCTGTTCTCCTTATAACATCAAGTCCCTTTGCCTTCACAAGCCTTTCTATATCTGCTGTCCTCTCAATATGCCGTGGAACAATGATCAATCTCAGCTTTTCATCATCTTTGAGACATTCAAAGTATGATGACAGGATGGCCTCATCCTCGCCAGGATGTGTGCTGCCTGCTACTATTACCTTGTCCCCCTTGTTTATTCCAAACAAGAGCATCTTTGCGTAACTTGCATCTTCATCCATTTCGATAAACTTCTGATCATACTTCATGTTACCTGTAACCATCACAGATTCAGGAGACGCACCTATTTCTCTAATTCGCCTTGCATCCTCATCACTCTGCATGCAGAAGAGATCAACATTTGAGAGTACTTTCTTCATAAACGGACGGAACCTTTTATATCCATTAAAGGCATCCGGAGAAATCCTGCCATTGATTATGATTGACTTTGCACCGGAGCGCTTTACCTCCCTCAGGAAATTGGGCCACAACTCTGTCTCGACAGAAACATAAAGGTCCGGCCTGACTCTATTAATAAATTTCTTAACTGACCAGGGTAAATCAAATGGTGAATATAATATATGGTCTACCTCAGGAAGTCTCTTACGTGCCACCTCATTACCTGTGGGGGTAACTGTGGACAGAATAAGCCTTATTTCCGGATGCCTCTGCCTTAGCTCTTTGATGAAAGGAGTGGCTGCTATTACTTCACCTACTGAGACGGCGTGAATGTGGATGCGCATTGCATTTGAAAATCCCACCCTCTCCCCTTCCCCTCTCCCTGAGGGAGAGGGACTCTCTTTAGCAATCCCCAGTTTTTCCCAAAAACCCTTCCTGTGTTTCTCTTTTGTCAGGACTTTAAAAATCCAGAACGGAAAGGTGAAAATAAGCAGGATTATGAGGAGTATGTTATAAAGAAAATACATCATGCACTCTATTTAAAGTAATGATCCGCCCGCTCCGTCATCTTGACAAGCCTCTCCTCAAGCTCAACCTTTTTCTTTTCAATCTCTTCTTCAGAAGAATCTCTTGGCACATAAACAGGCTCCCCGTATATTACAACCACACGGGTAAAGGGATGAGGGATAATAAATCTGTCCCAGCTTTTAAAAACAAGCGCCTTCTCTGCACCATATGTAACCGGCAGAACCGGCATATTGCTGATTTTTGCAAGATGGAGAATACCCTTCTGAACCTTGAATACAGGCCCCCTTGAACCATCCACAGTAATAAACACCCGGCCTTTATCTCTGACAACTCTTATTAATTCCCGAAATGCCTTACTGCCGCCTTTATAAGAAGAACCTCTTATTGTCCTTATCCCGAATAGCCTTACAGTCCTTGCTATAATCTCCCCGTCAGTACTTGGACTCACGAGGGCGAAGATTCCCTGCCATCTGCAGAGAAACGTCATATAGAACAGCCGTCCATGCCACAAGGCATATATGGGATTAAGACCTCTTGTTATCAGGGACAGCTCTGATTCTCCACCAACTACTTCCTTCCTGTAAGTTATACCGAGAAAGTAAATGATGAGCATTCCTATTGGCGGGATTACATATTTGACAATTAAATTCTTTATTACAGCCATCACCTGTCAGGGGGGGAATTGGATCAATGTTTCAAGGATATTACAAAGCTTGCCAAGCGCAGCAGCGCGGTGACTTATCTTATTCTTTATGTCGCTTCCCAACTCGGCAAATGTCTTTCCATATTCAGGGACTACAAAAACAGGATCGTAACCGAAACCGGATAATCCACGCTCTTCTGCTGCAATAAAACCGTAACATTCGCCTTCTGCAAGGCTCACGTCACCGGCCGGAGTTGAAATTGCAATTACACATACAAACCTTGCCCCCCTCTTTTCAAAAGGAGTATCCTTCAATAACCCCATAAGCTTTTTGATATTATCAGCGTCCGTAGCACCTTCCCCTGCAAATCTTGCTGAATATACACCCGGTGCACCACCCAGCGCATCCACTTCAAGACCTGAATCATCTGCAACTGCAATATCTCCTGTAAACTTTGCAACTATACGTGCCTTCTTCGAGGCATTCTCTGCGAAAGTCTTACCATCCTCAATGACCTCAGGGATACCGGAATAAGAGGCGAGGGTCTCTATTTCTACCTTGTTCTTAATTTCTGAACAATTTATTATTGAATGTATCTCCGCTATCTTGCCGGAATTTCTTGTTGCTATTACTATCTTAAGCATCAACTGAACCTTATTTTTACAATTCCCCTATCAGTTTCCTCTGCATCTCAACCAACTCCTCTATCCCCTTTTTAGCAAGTGTAATCAACCCTTCCATCATATTCTTAGAGAATGGCGCACCTTCGGCAGTCCCCTGGACCTCCACAAACCTCCCTTTCCCTGTCATTACAATATTCATATCAACCTCTGCAGTGGAGTCTTCAGCATAATTGAGGTCAAGCACAGGCTCTCCATCCACAACACCAACACTCACAGCCGCAAGATAGTCTTTAATAGGATCCTTTTTTATCTGTCCATTCTTCTGTGCAAAACGGATTGCATCAACAAGGGCAACGAATGACCCGGTAATCGAGGCCGTGCGCGTACCTCCATCAGCCTGTATAACATCACAGTCAATCCACACAGTCCTCTCACCCAGCTTATCCAACTCAACAACAGCCCTGAGCGCCCTTCCAATAAGGCGCTGTATTTCATGTGTCCTGCCGCCTATCTTGCCCCGTGCTGATTCCCTTACAATTCTCTGCAAAGCAGAACGGGGGATCATGGCATATTCTGCAGTAATCCAGCCCTTGTTCTGCCCCTTAAGATGCGGAGGCACTTTATCCTCTATGGTAGCAGTACAGATAACCTTTGTATCTCCAACCTCTATGAGTGCAGAACCCTCTGCATACTTAATGTAATTCCTGTGTATCTTTACATTCCTTAACTGATCAACTTTTCTTCCATCTATTCTTTTCATCTGGAAATACCTTTCCCCCAAGCTGTTACAGGATCAATGCCACCTTCTCCACCTTCCCAATCCTCTCCCCAAGAAACCTGCTCCCCTGTTCCTCAAAACGGCGGGGAACGTCAGTCACAAAATATCTCCTGACAGGAGCACTCCCTCCCCTATCTGACCTGTCGGTTAAGCTTAATCGCATCAACACCTCTTTCACCTCTGTCGCCGTCTCTTCCGCAGAATCAATCAATCTCACACTCTCTCCCATCACTTTCTGTATTATTCCCTTTAAGAGAGGATAGTGCGTACATCCCAACACCAATGTATCTATCCCCTTGTTTTTTAGTACCCTAAGGTAACGCTCTGCAACAGCCAGTGTAACGTCATCATCAATCCACCCTTCTTCCACAAGCGGGACGAACAGAGGACATGACTGTCCAACTGTATCAATATCAGCGTTTATCTCCCTGATGGCCTTTGTATAGGCACTGCTGCTTACTGTTGTCTCAGTTCCGATAATACCAACTTTGCCGTTTTTCGTATCGCGGGACGCAGCACGGGCACCCGCTTCAATCACACCAATAATAGGGATGGAAAATTGTTTCCTTAAAACCTGAAGGCTTACTGCAGATGCAGTATTGCATGCTACGACAAGGAGCTTTATATCGTACTTTAATAGAAATCTTGTATTCTCTACAGAATATTTAATGACTGTCT
>Ga0209521_10000395_pt1 | contig 32831 bp, 40 predicted proteins | sample Rifsed19ft4_FD_184016 | JGI IMG/M metagenome (GOLD analysis project Ga0209521, IMG submission 184016) | Soil microbial communities from Rifle, Colorado, USA - sediment 19ft 4 (version 2) | ecosystem: Environmental > Terrestrial > Deep subsurface > Rock core/Sediment | place: Rifle, Colorado...
ATTGTATGGCAAGAAAAGCTAATGGGGAAGTCTGGTGCTGGGGTAACAATACATTTGGTCAGGTAGGTGATGGGCAACAGGCTCTTCACCGATCATCTCCTGTTGCTGTCGTTGGCACAGTGTAATTTAACATCATCTTCTTTATTGACAAACAAAGACATATATAGTAAAACAATCAAAGATAGTTTGAAAAATGAAGATTAGAAGATCGGTTACGGTTTCTTTAAAGTTCTCTACAGAAGATAAGAAACAACAGATAGAATCTCTTGCTGCTGAGTACCAATCTGTTACCCAACAATATATTGATTTCTGTTGGGAAGATTCTTCTTCAAAGCTCAACAAAGAAACCAAGGATTTGGTTAAAGATACTTCTCTTTCTTCGAGATTTAGATCAAACACGTTAAGATTGGCTCTTCAAATTTGCAACAACACCAAGAAATCTGCTGAAGCCTTAGAGAAAGAAGCAACTAAACCTGAGATTAATGGAACCTTGATTCTTGATGAAATGTTTGTGTTTATCAGTCTTGATGCTCCAAATTCTTTTGATGGATGGATTAGATTATCGACTTTAAACAAAGGCAAAAGGATTTGGATTCCTTTCAAGAGAACCAAAGTTCTCAATAAATGGTTGAAAAGAAGTTTTGAACTTGTCCATAGCGTTCGACTGAGAAAGTACAAAAACAATTGGTATGCGGATTTGATTTTAGAGAAAGAAGTTGCTTCAAGAGAAACTGGGCAATCTTTAGGCATTGATTCAGGCATTAATAAAGCGCTTTCTCTTTCTGATGGTTCTTATCTTGGATCAAACTATAAATACTACACAGATAAGATCAACAGAAAGCAAAGAAAATCCAAAGCTTATGATAGAGCACTCAAAGAAAGAGATAACTATCTTCGACAAGAGATCAACAAAATTGATTTCTCTTCTTACAAAGTAATTTTTGTTGAAGATATCAAAAATATTCAGCAAAAAACAAAACAAACCAAAAGAGTCAATAAAAAAGTTAGAAAACTTTTCTCTGTTTGGGTACAAGGAAAGACTTTTGGGTGGTTGAAGAACAAAAGTGAAGAGAACTGTGTTCAGTTCACTTTTGTTCCAGCCAGACATACCAGTCAAACTTGTTCCAAATGTAGACATAGAGAAAAATCCAATAGACATAAAGAATTATTCAAATGTAAACAGTGTTCGTTTACTGCCGATGCCGATTATAATGCTTCCAGGAATATTCTTTCTGTTGGATTGAGGAGTTTAGAGCCCCTCAGTTAAAACCCGGTTAGATGGATATTTGTCCATAAAACTGGTAACTCTTTCGCCTTGCCGAAGATGAGATATCCGGGCTTCAAAGTGAATCCCGCTTATCCCTGAAAGCCAGCGAAACTTATTGGTTCTTCTCCTCCGATAATTCTTGTTTCATGTTGTAAAAAGTTTTGTGATTTGTAATAATAAGATAGAAAGCCAGGTTGCTTATTTTAGTTTTTTAAATTCCTGGAGGGAAAATAAAGAATAGGGAATTATTATGAGTTATAATAATGCCAAAGGTTTTAAGAGAAGAGAAATTTACACTTCCTTTGTGGAGCAAATTTCGTAAAGAAGTTCTTCTTTCTGAAGCTGAAAAACTAGGTTCCAGGAGAAATTTTGACCGTGGTTTTCATCTTCGTGTTTATAGTGATAATGAGCTTAGTTTTCCTTCCTTCCAAAAAATCAAGCATGATACAGATGTTTCAGATATTGTAGATAAAGAATGGCCGCGTTATGCTGGAGTTGATCCTTTTGGTAAGAACATTGTCATTTTTGTAATTACAATTTCTCCTAAAGGCATTCGCTATCCTGTGGAAATTATGATTCAGATTCCACGGGATCAGCTTTTTGATGCCTTGATTGAAGCCCGCCAGCGTCATAAAATCAAACTTTTCTGTGTAGAATCTAATGCCGCCCAAATTTTTATTTGTGATGGGGTGAAGCTTAAGGCCCAGCTCCGGGATGGGAAAGTTGACTTTCCGGTAGCAGCTTGTACAACTGGGGGAGCTACAAAGAAAATTGGCTTTGCTTCCTTAGAAGTAGAGTTTGCAAACAACTTGTGGTATTGGGCAGCCGGGAGAGAGGAACATGATTTTGATTGTGTCTGTGGAGGGTGTCTTTGGAAACAAGAAATGGAGGGGCATCCTGATTTTGGAACCTGGGATACAATCATAGCTTGTTATTATGCCAGAGAGGCCGCGAGAATTGAGGGGGAAGAGGTTTTTACTGGTTATGAAACAATAAGTTTTGGGTAACTATTCCTTTTATTAAAACAGGGGGAGTAGTCACAAGGATGGCACGTTTTTATGAGTGAGAATGATAAAGTACTGGCAATTCTTGGTAAAACTGACATTCAAGTTGATGAAGAAGAATTAGAACTTAAGAAGCTTTTTTTGGAAAGTTTGAAAGTACAAGTAGAAATTGATACAGAAATTAATCGATATGAACTAAGGAAAATTTTATCAGAAAAAGAAAAAATTGTATTAAATGGTATAACAAAAGAAAAAGTAGATAAAGAATCATCAAAGTCTTTGTCTGAAGCATTTATGGCTTTTATTAAAGCTGGCCAATTATTAGAAGGGAAACCTACTGAGATTAATAAGCATGAGTTTGAAAATTTGACAGACGAAGAGATTGATCGGGAAGAAGCTCGGATTGTTCAACTTCTTTCAGCATATTCTTCTTCTGAAATAAATAACCAGATTGAGGAGGAAAGTTTTGTAAAGGAAATTGAAGGGCAAGTTATTGAACTTGAATCTGAATAGTAGGTTTACAAAGCTTATACAAAATGGTATTATATTTGAAATATGTTGTTGGACTTATGTTTTGTTTTTAAAGGGGGAGGGCATGAAAAGGATTGGAAAGAGAGGCGCGTGGAAAACATTTATTCGCTGATATTTGGGAAGTCCCGGAAGATTTAGGATTAAGTGGAGTATTTGTTTTAGGGCTTATGTCTGAGGCTGCTCAAGAAATGGGGGCAACTATAGTTCATAAACATGTTAAAATGTTATCAGACCCCCCTGGATTTACCAGTGTAGTTTTATTAGATGAATCTCATATAACTTGTCATACCTATGCCAATCAAAGAAAGATGGCAATTGATATTTTTGTTTGTGGAGAGGGAAAAGATCCTTTGGTTGGATGGGAGTATTTAAAAGAAAAATTAGGAGTTACCAAAGAGAACTATTATTGGGAAATTCACCCCAGGTTTTTGGTGAGATTTTGAACAAAGATAAAGTAACAACAATTTTGGGTTTTATTTCTGCTTTATGTGTATTGGTTGCTTCAACTTATCCAGATGCAGTAACTATAGTTGGTCCAATAGGAGCTGTGTTTTCAGCACTGTGGGCTTATTTTACAAATAAAAAATAAAGGGAGAAATTTTGGGAAAATACCGTATTAGAAGAGGCCGGAAAGACCGGCATGATTCAAGAAATCATAAGAGAATTTCTTTTGAGAAGAAGACGTTTGGAAATTGTGTAGAGAACTTTATTGCAACAAATTGGGAACAAATCCCGGTTGGGAAAAAGAAGTATGTGGAAGATAATGGAAGCTTGAAATAAACCTTGGCTCTTTCAGAGATAATTTCTCGTTATTTTGGTCGCTCTTTTAAATCCTCAGAACAACTGACTTTGGTTCGTAGACAAGTAGATGGTCTTCAAAAGGACCTGATTCGGGCCAGACGAGCAATACGTTCTGAATGGAAAACAGAAGTTCTTTCTGGAAGAGCTTCTCCTTCAATTGTTCGTGGCGTAGATCGTCTGCCATTTTTAACCTGTCGTAGAATCTATCGCAAATCTTCTACTGTTCGGGCTTGTGTGGATGCTATTGTAAGAGAAGTATGTAATCTGCCTTGGGACATCAGACCCAAGGCAGATTCACAAGCCTCTCCTGAAGAGATTAATCGCCAAAGAAAAATTGCCCGAGACTTCTTTGATAATCCTAATTTTGATCAGGAATCCTTTCGGCAACTATTAACAAAGTTTGTAGAAGATCTTTTAGTTTTAGATGCAGGAGTTATTGAAAAAGTTTGGAGCATTGATAAAACCAAACTTTTAGAGATTGTAGCCAGGGATGGAGCAGAATATGTTCCAATTGTAGACAATTTAGGATATCTTTTGGGGTATGAGCAACGTCCTGAAATTATGATTGGGAATATAATCCCATTTTCTCGGGATGAAATTATTTATTTAATGCTTTTTCCTCAAACAGATAGTATTTTTGGTCTCCCAATTATTGAAAGTATTGTAAACGAAGTAGCCACTCTTTTATATGCAATTGATTTTATTGGGACTTCGTTTACTGAAGATGAAATCCCACCTGGTATTTTGAATTTGGGTTCAATTGGAAAAGAAGCCTATGAACGGTTCAAAGATGATGTGCGAGAGAAACGAGGAACCAAGAAAGAAAGAATGCTTCGGGTGATTTATGGGACTGATAAAGTTCAATGGGTAGATTTGAAGCGCGCCAACCGAGAGATGCAGACTGCTGAACTCTTAACAAGAATTGAGCGGATTGTTTACCGGAATTTTGGGATTACTCCTGTTGAAATGGGGCAGACAGAAAAGGTTCCCAGAGCCTCAGCAGAAGTTCAGCTTCAGGTTTCTGAGGATCGGATGATGTCACCAGTGATGAATGCAATTAACTTTGCATTTAATCAGGATGTGGTTCCAGCATTAGGGTGCCCAGATGTTTTCTTTTTACTTCTTCCTCGGGATAAGAAAGAAGATGATGAACGGGAATCAAGAGCAGCTCAGAATTATAAAGAAGCTGGAATTGCAAGTGCAGACGAAGTTAGAAAGCGTTATCTTGATCTTCCTCCTCTTCCCAATGGGTCAGGATCTCGATATTATAAAGTAATGCAATCTGGGCAAATTATTTATCTTGATGAACTTCCTAAGTTTGGTCAGGTAATTCCAAATTTGTTACAGGTAATGAATCCTGCTTCTTTAAATAACTTTGATGAAGAAGAGTCAATTACAGTAGAAATTGAGCAAGATTTAGATGAAGCAATTGAAGAGGATGAAAATGAAGATAACAAAAATATTATTCCCCTGGTAATTTTAGATAAAATGATTGCAGATTATGAGATCAGCCTAAAAGAAAAGTGGGAAAGTGTTAAAAATAATGCCTTAGCCCGAGGAGAAACAAAAATTTCTCCTGCAACAATAAAATCTTTAAGTAATTTGCTTTATGTAAGACTAAAAAACATAGCCAGGTCTTTTTATCCCAGGGCTTTAGACTTAGGCATCTCTTCTGCTGAGAAAGCTGTAGGGAAAGATAGCATTCTTTCCAAAGAAGAACGAAGAGAAATCTTAGAAGAAGTGTATGCTGTAAATGAAGGGTATCTCAAAGAAAGTTTAGTAAAAGATCTTAGAAACAAGTTTTCTGAAGCTACAAAAGAAGAAAATGAAGAAGATCCGATTGCTCCGGTTTCCAAAGCTTTTGATGATCTCACATTTAGATTAGCTTTATATGCAGGAGCCTTATCAGGTGTAGCACACGAAGGATTTGCCAGAGTTATCTTTAAACAGGGTGGAAAGATTCATTGGATAGATCGTAAAGATACAAATGAGTGTGAGGATTGTATTGCAATGGGAGCAGGTTCTCCTTATCGTTCTACGGCAGAGATGAAATTTATGCCTGGATGGGGAGTAAGGTGTAATGGAAGATGCAGATGTTACTTATCAGCTTCGGCGGATACGTAGGGGGTAAGTAGTTCCTAAACCTATATAATTAATTAAGGAAAATAAAATGGTTGTTCACATATTTAGTGCTTTAATGGATGAATTTTTATCTTCTGGTGGTCCATCAATCCGAAGATTAGGGGGATGTAGATTTACCAGGCCAGTTTGTTATGGTGTTCTTAATATGTGCATATTTTAATTTTTATAAAGGAAGATAATCATCGCAAATTCGGCTAGTCATGGAGCAATACCTTATCCTGTAAAAGGGGTTCGTTTTAGTGTACTAATCCCATTTCTTGATGCTGATGGAGATCCGACTGATCCTACTACTCCTGATACAGAAGTAAGCATTGATGCAGGGGCTTTTGCTGATTGCACTGAAGAAATTACTACGATTACTGGGTCAAATGGAATTGGGTATATAACACTAACAGGGGATGAAACCAATGGATCTCTTATTGCTTTGGCTGCCAAAGTAGCCAGTGGTCCTAAAAACACATTACTTACACTCTATCCTAGAGTTCTTCCTTCTTTAACAACAGGCACAGCCCAGGCTGGGGCTGCTGGATCAATTACATTGGCTTCTGGTGGCCCGGCTTATGATCTTTCAGGTTGTATTGTAAAAACTACTGGAGGAACTGGAGGAGGAGGAGGTTCTGGTTCTTTAGGAAACCAGGCGCGAATTATTACTGCATATAATACTACAACCAAAGTTGCTACAATTGAACCCAATTGGGAAACGAACCCAGATGTAACTACAACTTATGCTGTTCTCTTAACGGAAATGGCAGCAAATTCTCCTGTGGGAAGATTTTTGCGCTCTACAACAGATGAGCGAACTTTAGATGTAACAGCTACTGGAGAGGCGGGAATTGATTGGGCAAATGTAGGTTCTCCAACAACTACTGTAGGTTTAACTGGAACTACTATTTCTTCTGCTCAAACAGTAGATGCTACTAAAATTAATGGTGTATCTTCTTCAAATTTACAAAAATCATCGTCTACTATTGTCCAGGCTAGTGCAATTACAGGAACTTTATCTACAACACAAATGACAACAGATTTAACAGAAGCTACAGATGATCATTATAATGGAAGAGTTATTATTTGGACTTCTGGTAATTTACAGAATCAGGCGACTGCTATAACTGATTATACTGGATCTACCAAACTATTAACTTATACAGCGGTTACAGAAGTTCCTTCTAATGGTGATACGTTTGTAATAGTTTAAATTAATGGCGCAGATAACTCAGTTATCAGTTAATGCACTTCCTGGAAAAGTTCTAACATTTTCAGCTAAAACTGAGGCCCCTCCTTTAGGAGAGCGGCCACAAATAACTCAGTTATCGGTTAATGCACTTCCTGGAAAAGTTCTAACATTTTCAGCTAAAACTGAGGCCCCTCCTCCAGGAGAGCGACCACAAATAACTCAGTTATCAGTTAATGCACTTCCTGGAAAAGTTCTAACATTTTCAGCTAAAGCAGGAAGTCGTAGAAAAAGGATTCGTGGAGTAGGTGTGTTGTCTAAGGTGATTGGGAGTTAAAAATAATGTTGAAACAGGAATCAAGGACTAATTAGCTATGCCTTTGGAAATAGGACGTGCTGGAGTTTGGCCGGAGGGATATTATTTATCTTCTGGAAAGCACACGGTTTCTGAATCCATTTTTGCTGGAAGAGGTGTTATTGGAGGAGTAACAGTTCAAACAGATGGAACCAATGATGTTACTGTAACTCTTTATGATGATTCTGTAGGTGCTGTTGGGACTATTTTAATAGATCTTTTGGTTCCAGGAGCAGACAAAGTTGGGGGGATGGTTTTGGGAGCTATTCCTATTTATGCTCAAGTAGGATGTTATCTTTCTATTTCAGGAACAGGGGGAAGTTGCGTTGTCTACTATCGTACTTGAGAAGTCTGAGCTTCTTTTTCCTGGTTTAAAGCAGCCACAAAACAAGGGGGATCGGTTGCTTTTGCAGAGATTTCTTTTAAAGCTTTCTCCTGAGATGTTAGAATCTATAGAAGATGAAGCTCTACGCAGAGCATATATTTTGGCTCACGTTTTCTTGGTGGGAGAAGAATTAAAAGAAGCTACAGAAAAATTGATTCCAGCACTTTCAGCCAGAGGATTGCCTTTGGATTTAGGACAATTTGCAGTAGACAGAGAACTATCTTCAGTTCCGCAAGAGATAGAGTCCCTTTCAGATAATGATCTTATATCCTTGCATGGGATTCTTCATGAAACAAAAGGTGCATTACAAACTGATTCTCCTCTTTGTGAGATTGTTTGTCTATTAGATGCCCTGGCAAACTTGCTTCGGAGGTTTATTTAATTGCCTCTTCCATTACCACAAGAAAATGAATCTCAATCAGATTGGATAAAAAGGTTTATGTCTGATGAGTCAATGGTAAGAGAATACCCTGACCAGAAACAACGCCTTGCTGTGGGATTTTCTCAATGGAGGCAGCGTCATGGCAAGCATAAAAAGATTAAAGAAGGACAATTTAATGACCATTTTTGGGTTGTTAAGGAAATGCAACGCCGTGGGATTTTGCATAAATATGAAGAAAATGTATTAGATCAAGAGACAGATGATCTTTTGAAGGTTTTATCTGAAGAGTCAGCTCCAGGACTTCATGAGGATATTATTGATCCAGATTTAAAACACTTACGAGATGAACTCCTTTCTTTGACTATTGATAGAGTTTTAGGTTTATCTGATAATATGCTTCAGGAGTATAATCATCAGGCAGGATTGATTCTAAATGAGCGGGATCTTCAAAGAGTTCAGGATCTTTTGGGGCATGAAATTCAAAGAAGAGAACTAGAAAAAAAGCAAGAAAAGGCAGAAAAAACTGATCCTGTAATTAAAGCTTATTCTATTCAGGAAGTTTTGTCTTTAGATCAACAGGAGACTATAAATAAAGAACTAGATCGTATTGGTAAAATGCCTTTAGTAAAACAGGTTAAACAACTTCAAGGACTTTGGAAAAGCTATTGTTTAGGTTTAAAGTCTTTGGATAATTTAGAAGTTATAAGTCAAGATTTTCCTATTCGAGCTGATTTTGATCGAAGTAGATTAGTAGTTCTTCAAAATAAAAAAGAAGAATTTCAAGCTACCTTTGAAATTACCAAGGTAATTAAAGAAGAACGAATGATCTATGGTCCGGTTTTGATACCTGAGATAACAGACGGGCAAGAAGACAAAGTTTCAGCAAAAGAGATACGCAATGCCATGTGGCATTATATGGATGAACATGCTATAGTAGGTTTTATGCACTCGGTTCAACATACTGTTGAGGGGATCAAAGGACAGGTTGAACGAGCTATATCCATGAAGTATACAGTAGAACAGCTTTATAAGGGAGTTCCTACTGATTCTATGGTTCCAGGAATTTCCCCTGTTTTAGCTAAGCCTAGAACATTTATAGATAAATTTAAGATTCGTGAAATTTATCAAGCTCCTGTAGATTTTACTTTGAATAATCAATTAGTTCGTAAGGGAACCTGGGTGATGGGTATTTATGTTGCAGATGAGTTTTTGTGGGAACAGGTAAAATTAGGAAAGATTACTGGATTTTCCATTGGTGGAGAATCTGAAAGATTACCACTATGAACAAACATTTTGGTTCTAATTTTGATGATTTTCTTTCTGAGTTAGAAATTTTAGAACATTGTGTTACTGTTGCTGAAGAAAGAGTTCAACTTCTCCATGGCCTTGGAGATGAATGGGTAAAATCCTGTCCCTTGTGTGGACAAATACTGAGAAAAAAAGATCCAGAACAACCATGGGAATGTTCTTGTGGCTGGTCAACGAGGGATTATGGCAGTTCATCGGTTAAGAAATCTAATTGTACGTGAGGTTTCTCTGGTTGATAGACCAGCAATTAAAGAAAGCTTTTACATTGTAAAACGATTAAATGAGGAAAAAATGGCTGAGGATCAGAAGTTGACAATGGAAGAGGTAATTAAGCGGCACACCGAATATCAGACGGGTGTAAGCACCCGAATTCAGGAGACCAAAGCCTTTCTGGAAGGGGCTTTGGAAAGGGAAGTTGACACCGAAACCAGAGGAACTCTTTCTAAGGCATTAGAATCTTTGGATGCTCTTGCCAAAATGAAACACCCTGGTCCCATGATGATGGAACCAGAAGAAGAAGATGAAGAGCACATGAAGGGGAAGAAGAAAGCTAAGAAGGCTGAAAGTGAAGAAACCCAAAAAGTTTTAGTAGAAGGAGCTTCTTTTGATTTTACCAAGCAAAATGAAGTCCTGGCAGGTGCTGTAACTAAAGGCTTAGAAGTTCCTCTTATGAATCTTACCAAGGCCCTGGAAGGAATTGGTAAGATGGTGGAAGATGTTTCCAAAGAACAAGAAGCTATTAAGAGGGATCTTGAAACCAAGGCAAATCGAGATGAGGTTGCAAATCGTAAGGGTGTAACTAAGAATTCAACTGAACTTCCCAAAGAAGAAGATGTAATTGGGATGAAGAAGAAGCTTGAGGAAGGAGAAGGCTTTGAAACAATCCGAAAGTCTGATGCCTACGATAAAGCTAATCCCCAAGAGCGTCTGCGGATGTTTGCCAGGCATTTTGCACGGCAATGATAAGGGGAAGTTTAAATAATTACCCCTGGCGGGGGTTTACTAGAAGGAGATTTGTTATGAAAGAAAATTGAAATAAAGGAAAATAAAAGTGGATATTTACAAGGCTCTTGGTATAACTTCTTCAGGAGATCTGGTAGCCCAGCAGGCTGGAGATGTTTTGAAGCAGCCGGAAATTGACGTTATTGTTGGGCAATTGGTTGATTATAAGAATCCTCTTCGGCAGAATCTCCCTCGAAAGGGTGGAGAAGGATCTGCCTGGATCATTAACCGACGGCAAGAAGGGTCTACTGGTCCTCAGTGGGTAGCTGATACTGATACGATTAACCAGGACCAGGGGCAATACAGTCAGCATACGTTTACCTACCGGACTTTGGCAAGTAGTGGAAGAGTAACTCGGAAGCTTCAGGCGGTAGGTCGAAGTTATGCTAACATTCTGGCGGATGAAATTGAAGCTCGTACTGTTGAGTTCAAAGACATTGAGGACAAGGGAGTTGTTATTGGTAACAATACCTCTAATGCTAATCAGTTTGATGGTTTAAAGGTATTGATTCCAGTCTCTCAGGCAATCTTTGCAGGGGGTTCTGGAGTAGCTGCTGGAGGCGTATTAACTCTTTCTCTTATGGATCAGGTAGTTGACAAGGCGATTTATGATCCAGATATGATTATAGGCAGTAGGAAGATGCGCCGGAGCTTAAATGCGCTTCTTCAGGCTGATCAACGGTTTGTAGACAAGATTGAAATTAAAGGTGGTTTTAAGGTAATGTCTTATAATGACATTGCCATTTATACCTCAACCAATGCAGTAGATACCCAGCAATTTGATGGATTTACTGTAACAAGTGAGACAGGGGGGACCTTCTCCAGTATTTATGTACTGGATTCGGAACAGATTTGGATGGGGGTTTTAACTGAGGTGTCTATAATGCCGTTGGCAAAAGTTTCCAGCCAATATGATGAATTTGATTTATTTGTTGATGAAGCGCTGGTTCTTAGAAATACACTTGCGGTAGCAAAGTTAATTGGCCTAACTGGATAAATTTTAATTGGTGTCAAGTTTAAAATAAAGTAAAAGTGATAAAATAAATAATAACTTAAAGTGATTTATTGATTTGTATCGCTTTTACTTTATAAATAAAAAGAAACTCTGTGGCAGAAAAATTTATGTGTGTAACAATTCTTGTTGATCGGAAGCTCATAGAAAATTTATTGGCAGCTATTGCCAATCAAAAGTTTATTCATGAACTCCATCCCTGGCAACGTGAGGAAATTCAAATTGCAATTGACCGTGTTTTTGGTGAAGGCATGAAAGTCCTTTCTGAAAACAAAAAGAAGGAAATTTTATGAAGTTAAAATCTGGGAGACTTCAGTTTTATAATAAGCAGGGTAATTGGATTGGTCCTACTGAAATGAAAGAACCTACTTATTATGAAACATTAAGAGTTGTCAATGGAGTCGTAGAAACTGATCATCCTATAACTATTCAGTGGTTAATTACCCGGGGGTACATAATAATTAATGGGAAAAAAGAAGAAGAACAAGAAAGGGAATCCATCCAAGAGCAGTTCTCAGCAGCCCAAGAAGGAGAGAAAGAAGAAGTAATTGGTGAAATAGTAGTTGAAAAAGCAAAACGGGATTGGTCCCAATGGAAGAATTCTCCTGGTAGACCAAGGAAAAGCTGACGATGGTAATGCTAGTTGGCCTGGATGCTTTCAAATCTTATGCAGGTATTACTAATACAACTGGGGCAGAAGATGAAAATATTACTGCAATAATTGAGGGCATTTCAGATGCAGTAGAAAAGCATTGCCATCGTCAGTTTTCCTATGGAAGCTATGACCAATATTGGGATATCCAGGAATGGGATGAAACATCCGTTCAGGTGGATAATCCACCACTTGTTTCTGTAGTAGCATTAACAGATAATGGTACGTTGGTTAGTACAGACAAGTATCATGTCTATACGGGTAAAAGTAAAATTGCTTTAATAGAACAGACGTATATTTCTCAGCATTACAGAAGAGACCAATATTTTACCAGGGGGTATAGAAAGGTTGTAGCAACATATTATGGAGGATTTCAGGACATTCCTAAGTCTATTCAATTAATAGCTAAAAGAATAACCAGTAGGATTTATAATTCTGCTGGAAAAGAAGAAATGGAAAGTGAAACAATCGGAGATTACAAATATGTAAGAGCAAAAATGGATCCAGAAAGTTTGTTTTTAGCTGAAGATAGAATGTTAATGTCTCCATATGTATTAATTAATTAAATTTTAAATTATGCGAGTAGCGTTTGGGGTAAAATCTTATGTCTTATCATTTGCAAAACCTAAAAACTACCTTCCTTAAAGAGCTTCTTCTTCGTAAATCTCAAGCTTTTTCCTTTGTTTTATATCGTACTAAATGGCATCTATTTCCTAAATTTGATATTATTCATGCTTTTCCTTTGCATGTGGATATTGAAACTACAAGTAGATGTAATCTTAGATGTACAATGTGTATACAGTCTTCCTCTGAAGGGAGAAAAAATCAGGGGGATATAGATTTTAATATGGCTTGTAGAATTTTAGAAGCCATAGGAGGAAAGGTTTATTCAGTTAAGTTTAATTGGCGTGGGGAACCTCTTCTTTATCAGAAGCTTCCTGAATTAATCAGGTATGCCAAACAATGCAAAATTCCAGAAGTTCAAATTAATACCAATGGAACTTTACTAACTGCTGATCTTTCACGTAAATTAATTGATGCAGGCCTGGATCGGATTATTTTTTCAGTGGATGGGTATTCTTCTGAGACATACGAAAAGATTCGGATAGGAGGAAATTATCGTCAATTAATGAAAAATATTGGTGATTTTCTCTATGAAAAGGATCAAGGGAATAGTCAAAAAAATAAGCGCCCTTTTGTTCGTATTCAAATGGTGGTAGGAGATAAAAATAAACATGAAGTTGATTCATTCGTAAAATATTGGGAAGATGTTGGAATTTCTGTAGGATTAATTGATAAACAGAATAGAATAAAGAAACTAAACCAAACTAATTTTGTGATTAATCCAATAGTAAAATGTAAACAGCCCTGGCAAAGACTTACAATTTCTTGGCAGGGGAAAGTATTTGGGTGTTGTGCAGATTGGTATGAAAAATCACCTTTTCTTTGGAAAGTATCTAATAAGCAGATTTCAAGTGAAAAATTACAAGCTCAACTTTCTTCTTCTTGGAGGGAAGGAAAAATTATTAGTCAGATTCGCCAGACTATAAAATCAGGGGATTTTACTAATTCTTTCTGTGCGAATTGTCCATTTGTGACTAATGGGGAGTAAATTTTATGGCTGATTCTTTGAAAATTGTTTTGGTTGAACCAGGAAGCGAATTTGCTGAAACTGGTTGTGATATATTAAGCAAACAAACCCCATCATTGGGCTTAGTTTCTATTGCTACATATTTAAATAAACATGGATTTTCTGCACGGGTATTTGATCAGCAAGTAGGTCATAGAGGAAAAGATCCTTTCCCAACTTTCTTAAAGGCTTTTTCTCCTCAAGTTGTTGGAATTCAAGCTTATTCATATAATCTTGAAACTGCTTATCAAACCGCAAAGTTAGTTCGGTCTATTATCCCTTCTACAAGAATCCTTTTGGGCGGGGTTCACCCCTCAGTGCAACCTTATGAAACCTTACAAGGTTGCACTGAAGTTGATGTTGTAGTTATAGGGGAAGGAGAGGAAACTTTACTTGAATACTGTCAAAGTATTTTAGATAAAACAAATATACCGATTCCTGGTATAATAAATAGAGATGATAATCAATTTGTTTTACGTCCTTTTATTGAAAATTTGGATTTTCTTCCTTTCCCAGATTGGGGTATTTTAAACTATACAATGTATCACAAAGCATATTCTGAAGGGTTTCAGAAGATGGAAACCCTTGTACCAATCTCTTCTAGTCGGGGATGTGGTCAAGGTTGTTCGTATTGTGTAACTGGATGGCTTGGAAATAAAATCCGGATGCGGTCTCCGGAATCTGTAGTTCAAGAAATTGTTCAAAACTATGACAAAGGATTTCGGTTTTTTTATTTTACTGATCCCAATTTTCTTTTTAATAAAAATAGAGTGGAGAGGATTTGTGATCTTCTTCATGAAACAATCTTTACTCAACGAAGAGGAAGAATTTATTGGAAGTGTCAATCCAGGGCTTGTTTTGCTGATCAGAAACTCTTTCGGAAGATGCGTATGAATGGTTGTGAATTAATCTTTTTTGGAATTGAAAGCGGAAATGATGAAGTATTACGGCAGAACAAGCCTAATCAAACAAGAGAAATGGTAATAAATGGTGTACTGGCAGCTCGTCAGGCAGGTCTCAAAGTTCGTGGGTCTTTCATACTAGGACTTCCTTTTGATACTAAACAAAGTATGGAGGAAACTCTTCAATTTTCTCAAGATCTCCAGTTAGATGGTTCTACTTTTCATGTTTTAGATATTTATCCAGGAACAGGATTAAGTAAGCTTTTACAAAAGAGTCCTCATTGGGGAGGATTAACCATTCTTGAAGGAGGAAAATTTTCTCGGGGAACCTCACAGGTTCAAGTAAATGATGCTACTTCTGAAGATATTGAAGAAATTAGATCCAGGGCAATATATCAGAATTTCAAGCAAGATGCTTCCAGAATTAGAAAGAATTTGACAGAGTTAAGATATTATCTTGATCATGATAAGAATACTTTTCAAAGAATTTTAAAAGATAGAATGAGGGAGATTAGCCTTCCATGCAAGGAAGGAATATAATGTTAAAAGTTTCTATTATAATTATTATTCGAGATAAGGATAACTTATCTTTTTTAAGTGAGTGCCTACAAAGTTTATGGAATCAAACTTATAAAAATTGGGAAGTTGTTTTTGTCGTTTTAGGAAGAGTGCCAGGAATTTGTTTTGTTCCATCTTTGGATATTCAAGAAACCCAGATATGGAAATCTAAGGTCCGTCTCATTCAAATTAATTCAACTTTTAATGTTTCACAAGCTAGTAATCAGGGAATCTCCGAAGCTAAAGGTGAGTTTGTTTCTCGTTTAGATCCAGATGATAAGTTAGATGAAAATTTTTTGTCTGCAATAATTCCACATTTGGAATCAGGAAGTTATGGGGCAGTGCATCCAGACTTTTATGGAATAGATGAGACTGGTAAGATTATTGATTATGGCAGTCCTGAAGTTTCATTTCTTTTGAATCCTTTAGATGCTGGTGTAGTTTATAAAAAGAAATGTCTTTTGGAAATTGGTGGATATAATGAAGAACTGTCAAGACAGGTTTCCTATGATCTATTAAAACGATTCCAACAGAAATATAGAATCAAGCAGGTTAAGCTTCCTCTTTATTATTATCGAAAACATGGAACCAATATGAGTAGAAATCAAGAAGAGATTCTTTTTGCCAGGAGAAGGATTGAAAATCAAGGCAAAGTTTTATGTGTAATTCCAGTACGAGGAGGAAGTAAAGGAATTCCTTTAAAAAACCTGGTTTCTATGATGGGAAAACCTCTTTTTTGGTGGGTGACAGAAGCAGCTCAAAATTCAAAGTTGATTGATAATATAATTATATCGACAGATCATTCAGATATTTTTGAATCTGCTCAGAATTTATCCAAAACTTTTCTTGATTCAAAAATAATTACTTCCTATCGTCCAGATTATTTAGCATCAGATGATATTTCTATTATCCCTGTGGTTAAATATCATTTGGAAAAATATATTGATACGTTTGGTGAATGTCCTTCTGCTGTAGTTTCCCTTCAAGCAACTTCTCCTTTAATTCAATCAGAAGATTTAGATGGGGCTTTGTTTAAATTTTTTTCTACTGATTGTGATTCAGTTGTTAGTATTTATCGAGTGGAACATAATCATCCTTTTAGGGTTTTAAAACAGATTAAAGGTTATCTTTATCCATTTAATGACGCCTATGATGAAAGAGTCCTGGATAGAAGGGATCTCCCCCCTTGTTATGCTTATAATGGGGCATTTTTTATCCGGAAGCCATATCTCCTTCAGTATTATAATGGTAAAAATTTTGCACTTGGTGGGAATGTTGGAGCTTATGAAATACCTATTGAACGGTCAGTAAATATTGACACATCCTATGATCTTAAACTTGCAGAGTTGTCGTTGAAGGAAACTAAATGTTAGAATATACAACAATTCAACTTTTAACACTTATTATAGCTCTTGTCTTGCCCTTGTTTGGAGTAGCAGTAAATCTTGGGATGCAAGCACGACAGTCAAAATACCATCAGGAAAGAATTGACAAATTGGAACATACTACGGAAAATATTATGAGTGGTGGAATTGAGGGAGTAGCAATATTTGTTTCAAAAATAGAATGTGAAGAGAACCGAGAACATTGTCGGAGGGAAATTTTAGGATTGGTTGTTAAGCACAGTGAGGTAATGAACAGCCATTCTAAATGTATTCATGCTTTAGAAAATTTTGTACGGTGGTTCCTTACCTGTAAGGAAGGGCTTTCATTAGTAGAAGCAAATAAAATTTTGAACGGAGATAAGTAAGTGGCTGATATAAAATTCTGTCCAGCCTGTGGTATAAAATTTGAGATTCAAAATCCTCGGTTTTGTTCCTCATGCGGTAAGGCTCTTACAGCAGATGTTCAAGAATCTAGTACATATTTTCAGCAACAAAGATATATTCCACAAAAAAATGAAAAAGTTGAAAAATTTATGGATGAGGTTGTTAGTGCAGTAAGAAACCGTAGTCAAAGTAAAACCAAGGTTGAATATGAAAGTGAAGAAATACGGAAAGAAGCAGACAGTCAATATCGGGAAGGGTTGGCTGCACTTACAATGGCTTTAGCAATGATTTTGAAGCCTGATTTAGATTAGTTTCCTGGAGGGAAAATTTTTATGAATTTAGATAAGCTTGTTATTGTAGCGGAGATAGGTTCAAATCATGGCGGTTCATTAGAACATTGTAAGGAACTTATTCAAGCTGCTGCTGAGTCAGGAGCAACTTGTATTAAACTCCAGTGTTACAAAGCGGAAGAACTTGTTCACTTTGTACTTATGCCTCAACAATATGAACGTTGCTTAACTTTGCAATTTAATGAAGATCAGTGGCAGCAAATTGCAAATACCGCAAAAGATTGTGGGGTTCCCGTTTTTGCCTCAGTATTTGGATCATGGGGAATAAAAATAGCTCAGGAATTAAATTTTCCTTGGATTAAAATTGCCTCTGGAGATTTAAATCACCTGAAACTAATTAAAGATGTAGCATACTTGAAAAAATTAGTTATTTTTAGTACCGGAATGGGGAAGCTTCAAGAAATTGGGAATGCTGTTGATCTTCTTCATCAAGAAGGAACGCATGAAGTTGTTTTATTACACTGTATTTCTAAATATCCTACCGCACCAGAAGAAGCCTATCTTGGAATTATTGAAATTCTACAAGATACTTTTGGTTGGTTTGGTTGCAGGGGGATTGGATATTCAGACCATGTTCCTGGAATTGAAACTTGTAAGCAAGCACTTTTTATGGGAGCAACTTTTATAGAAAAGCATATTACTCTTACCCCAGAACTTTCTGTAGGGGATCATTCCCATAGTGCTGTCCCTGCCCAGTTTCAGGGGCTAAGAAGATGGGTAGACCATATTTTAGACTACTGGCCAACAGTCCCTGATGCTTCCCCTTCAAAAATAAATATCAACCTTAAAAGCCAATCTTTTGCTACAATTCCTTTGTCCATGAGACCTGATCTTGACAACCGGGAGAAGTGGCGAAGGGGAATATACACATCAAAGACTATTTCTAAAGGAAAAGAAATTACCTTAGAGGATTTAGACTTTTTACGTCCAGCTTATGTTGAAGGAATCAAAGGAATGATTAGTTGTTTAGATTATCAAAAAGTTTTGAGGGAGATTTCCAAAAAGGAATTTGTTAAGGGAGAACCTATTGTTTGGGGAGAATTAAAAAATGGTGGTGCCAAAGTAGAGGATGGGCCTTGTTAATTAAATTAACATTTAGGGATGAAAATGGAAAAGATTTATATATTTTAGAACAAGAGTTTGTCAGTACAAAAGATACACCACCATTTTTTGCTGACAAAATCACTTATTGTGATAAACCAAATTTTAGTGGGATGGACTTTATTTATCAGATAGATCACACTGAAACAATAAGAATATTTGGAAGATGGGCTGAACAAATACGCGGAAGAGCAAATAATGGAATTATAGAATGGAATGTAATTTATCGGCAAATAAAGTTGGGATTTACTACTTGGAGTGGAGTAGAATTGTAACGATATTCATTGGGTAACTATAGGGGGGGTAAGTCCTAGAACCTGTGCCCATCAAATGGCATTTGCTATCAAGGAAGTTAGAAAAGAAAATCCCTATCTCAAAAATTGGGTTCAAGCCAAAAACCAACACGATGTTTTGAGCCGTAATTTTAGATAATTTCAAGAAACTTGAGATGAAAGTTTTAGCTCTCCGAACTGAAGGAATAGGAAACGGGATTTTAAGTTCCCCAACTTTTATGAGTATCAAAAAAAACATAAAAGATGTACTCCTGGATGTTTGGGTTGAAAATCGTTCATTCGATTTATTTGTTAATCATCCATATATAAATCATCTTTTTAAGTGGCCCAAGATTCCAACCAACGGCCCTTATGATTATGGTTTGGTTTTGGTTTTCGATGGTGGTTTAATGACCGAAGCTGCAAAAAAAATTTGTAAGAAAATTATTTTTCATCCGAATGTAAATTTTGTAAAAAAAAGTGAGCCGCAGCATAATTTGGAAATAGCCAAACAGATTGGAGGATGGGATGGAAAATATTATCCAACCAGCCTTTATATTTCTGAAATGGATTATCAATTTGCAAAAGAAACATTACAATCCTTTGTTTGTAAAGAAAACTTAGTGCCCCTAGTTGGGGTCTCAATTGGATGTGAAACTTCATTTCCTGTTCACAAGAAAAGATTTTGGTTTAATCCAAAATGGTTAGAATTAATCAAACAAATTTACAGTAAATACAATACAAATTTTGTAATTCTTGGTGGAAAGAGCGAAGAAAAAGAAACAACAGAGTTGGTGAATACTATTCCAAAACATATTCCTGTTTTGAATATGTTAAATAAAACAACAATTAAACAAGCTTGTGCTGTAATTAAAAATTGCAATTTATTTGTTAGTATAGATAGTGGTTTAATGCACTGTGCTTCTGTTATGGGAACAAAACAAATTGCTTTATTTGGCCCAACTTCAGAAATTAAAAGTTGTTTGTGGACTGATTCAAAAAATTATGTAATAGTTCGTTATCCTATTAGTTGTGAAAGATGCTACACAAGAAATCCTGGATTATTTCAATCATGCAAGAATCAAATTTGTATGCAAGGAATATCTCCACAAATGATTTTGGATGTCATTGAAAAACGTAATTGGTTATAAGGAAAATATTATGATATATGTAATAAATGGCAAAGAAATAAAATATGAAGATTTGCCCGAAGAAATGAGAAAATCGGTAGATAAAGATATTTTAGATGAAAAAAAGAAACAAGAAATAGGAACACACGTTCGATGTCCGTTTTGTAATAAAACAGTTCCTAGATCAGTTAATGCAGTAAATAAAAATAAGGAACATGTTGAATGGGTTTACTATTGTAGGACGTGTAAGAAACGTCTTGCATTGGAAACAAGATCAGATTATTGGAGAGAATTATTATTAGAAGGAAAGATTCCCTTAAACGATGGTAGTTTTTACAATTATGAAGAAAGATTGGAGGATGCTTATAATACCTTGCAAAAATCATGTTGTGGGAAGAATAGATTTCGGGCTATTCGATAAAATGTTTCCTGGTTTAAAATATAAAAACAACTATTAAATTTTTTCCAGAGGAAACACATCTATGGTTATTCAAGTAATAACTATTGCTTTTGGAAAATAGAAAAATTGAACAAGAAACTTATTACAATGGCATTCATAACACACAATATGGATGATTTTCTTTATGAAAGCCTTTCTTCTATCTATGACATTGCAGATGAAATAGTTGTGGTAGATAATTGTTCCACAGACAAAACACTAGACATTCTCTATTCTTTTCCTCAAACAAAATTAAAGATAATCTCAAAGAAGTTTGAAAATAAAGACTACAGAGAGGTGGTCAAGGAAAAAAGGAATCTATGTTTGAGTTTAATCAACTCCGATTGGCTGGTTTTTGTTGACCCAGATGAAGTTTACCTAAAAAAAGATTTACAATGGTTGCAGCAAGAAATTCAGAGGACAAAAAAAGTACATTTTCGCTATCGTTCTATACAATTCTGGCGGGATTTTAATCATGTAATTGTTGGTCCACATTGGGATGATACCCAAGAACGTTGTTTGAAAAATCTTCCTGGTTTGAAGTATGACAAATTTGCATTTTCCGTGTCTGTAAATGGAGAAGTTTTAGCTAAGAAATATGGTAAGAAGTATGAGGACGGTATATTTTGGTGTGATGAACAAATTAAAATTTTTCATTATGGGGTATGTATACACCCTGATAAAATCAGACACAAGCTTTGTAATTATATGTTAAGTGACAATCCTGTTGTTACAAAAACAAATGTTGAAAATTTTGTAAATCGTCATCCATATTTTTCAGGAATCTTAAACCAACCCCGTCATGGTCCTAATGGACTTTGGGTTGCAGGAATAGATAATTCCAAACAAATGGAAAAAATAAACAAATTCCAGGGAAACCACCCAGAAACAATGCAGAAAAAAGTAGAAGAATTTAATAGAACAGGAAAAATGTTTTGGGAGGAATAATTTGCTATGCCAGCAAATGTAAGAGTTGGATTTAGTCCAGGTGCAAACTTGTATGTTCCCAGTGGAAGTTGGGGAACAATGTCTTGGGACAAACAATATTTTGGAAGTGCTGGAACGCGGAATCCATCATATCCATCCAGATTATATGCCCCCGCAACTGATATATATTACATCAGTGCAGAAGTTTCGTTTAATCCTCAAAGTGGTGGGAGTAAAAGAGTATTATCTATTGTTAAAAATGGTTCAATTGTATTAGCCCTAAATATGATTCCTCCACAATTAGCACTTGGCCAGCCTGCTGATCATATAAAACTTTTTACAATTGAGAAATTGAATGGGGGGGATTATGTTGAATTGCTGATCTTACAGGATTCAGGAGTAAACATGTATTTGATAACAGGTGAAACTGTTGGGAATCAAATACCTACATTTTCAATGGCTTCACAATAGAAGGTAAAAACATGATAAAAGAAGTGGATGTAAGAAATCAGCAGGATCAGTCAAAACCAATTGATATTTCTAAAATCGATGCTAATGTAGAATTAGCTCCTGGCTCCAAATTTGTTAATTCAATTCTGGGGGAATAATTACTATGCCTGCTAATGTCCGTGTTGGAGCTACATCTGCTGCATCTATTCAAAACAGTCCCCCCGGAAGCAACATACCGAGAGTTTGGTTTAATCGAATAGACTTTGAAAATCCTCAAGGAACAATCATTATTGGAGCATCTCCATTTTCAAAGCTAAATGTTCCTTTTTCTGGGCTTTATCATGTTGTAGCTAATGTGCGATGGTTTAGTGGAGGGGGAGGAACTCTTAGAGGAATAGGAATAGCAAAAAACGGCACTCCAACAAGTGCTAATTGGTTAGTCTGGAGGGCTGTACCTCCATTTTCTGGGCCATCTAATGAAGCATACACTTTGGATATTGAAGTAACAGCTTCTCTTAATGCAGGGGATTATTTGGAAGTAGGAGTAAGGCAAGACAGCGGGGTGAATCAGGTAATTACAGGAGGATTACTTTCTACTCCAGTATTTGGTTTTGTTAAAATAGAATAATAGAGGGTGACTATTCTACAGGGGCTAAAGCCCCGTAGCTTCTAGGTTTCCCAGAGATTGTAGCCCCAATCTCAAAATGTTTAAGCAGGATGCCCTGCATGGTTTTCTCTTGTTTGGCAGTCGTCCGAAGACGGTATTTAAAACTTTTGTGCATGATAGATATTTAAACACAAGAAATACGAAAAAGCAAGCTTCCAAAATGGCTAAAGCCACAAAAGCGTTTCATCTACAGCCGTTAAAACGGCGTAGCTTTCATGGGCTAAAGCCCTGTTAGGATAAAAATGTCTTCTAATGAAGTTGTTACATCAAGTAATTGGTTAAAAACCGCAAGTGGAAGTTATTCAGCAGTTCCATTTAATACTATAATATTTACTTCCGCTCCAGCAATGTGGAGTTCTACAACTCCTACGAGAGTAAAAATTGTATCAAATGGGATATATGTAATTAGTGGAAAAGTAGAATTTGAATATTTTAATGGAGGAGGAAGCAATCGAGGAATATTCTTGCGCAAGAATGGATCACAGTATGTTGAATTGCATCGAGATGAACGGGTTGGAGCAAGTGTAGACAATGCACAAATGCTTCAGATTAATTCTATTTTGAAATTAGTTCAGGGAGATTACTTAGAATTAATTGTATATCAGGATTCAGGAAGCTTCTTATGGATTTATCCTACTCCATTGTATGGTCCTGTATTGTCAGTTTTGCAAGTTCAGTAATTATTCTACAGAAGCTAAAGTCCTGTTAGGGTAATTCTAAGAGAGGATTAGAAGAAAAGTGGTGGCGGGGCATAGAATAATCCGTTTTTCAGAAGACATTTTGGAGGATCTTTCTGCTTTTACGGGAGTATCTCAAGATAAAATCATAAATTATTTTGATAATTCCAGAATAGATAATACAAAATATGAGCTTTTTGAGATAATTAAACCTGGATCGAGGCAGGAACTTGTTTGGTATTATAGGGCAGCAAGGGCAGAGTTTATACACAATGCGACCAAATATAATGATACCAACAAAGGTTGGCCTCTAATTAATAAATGGGTGAAGAGGGGAAATGCAGTATTAGATTATGGTGCTGGTACAGGACAAAATTGTATATATTTATGGAGAGAAATTGGAGCGATCCCTTATTATTTTGAAATAAGCATATTACAGGCAGAATTTTTCAAATTTAGATCAAAGAAACGAGGATTTGCAATTTCTATTATTGAACCATATTACTTATCACCAGAAGGAGAATATAAATTTGATCCAATTAAAGCTATTTACGGAGTTTATGATGTTGTGCTTATGAGCCAGGTTTTGGAACATATCCCAGAGCCGGAAGAATTGTTGACGCATCTTGTTGGAACACTGACTAATGATGGATTGCTATTGGAGGATACACCCTGGTCAAGTCACAACTATGAAGCACTTGTATCTTTGGCTGCTATTGAATTTGAATATCTAATGGTTAATAAACTAAAAATGAAGAAACTTTCTCATGGTGTTTGGAAAAAATGCTCAAAAAGCCCTTAATTACAGCAGCATGGATTTCAAAAAATGCTGAAGATTTCCTCTGGTATTCAATACAGTCAGTGTATAATCATGTTGACCAAATTATAGTTGTGGATGATATGTCTACTGATCACACAATTGAAATAATTAAATCTTTCCCACAAGATAAAATAACACTTATTCAGGATAAATTTGATAAAGATAAACGCCGCCAAAGAAACACTTACTTAAAATATGCTAAGGGCAGTTGGTTATTTATAATAGATGATGATGAAATTTATGACTCAAAAAATTTAGATTGGCTTAGAACTGTAATTCAATCTGCTAAATTTCAAAATATAAATGAAATATTCTTTCAAATCCGTTGGTTTTGGAAGGATGGTCAACATATAATCCATGGGCATCATTTTGATCAGCGATTTGAAACATTCTATCGTAATCTTCCTGGACTTAAATATGAGGCTCATCATTATGTTTCACATAATGGTCAGCCTTTATGTAAGAAAGGCCCTTCTCATATTACAGACAAGGTAGTAATTTATCATTATTCTCATTGTAAGCCCAATGAAAAGATTCGGGATAAGCTTAGGTATTATATGCTGAGAGATAATCCTAATGTTACCAAAGCCAATGTGGAACAGTATATCAATCGGCATCCTCATTTTTCAAATAATTTTAATTATCCCAGATATGGTCCAGGAGGATTACAAATAGCCGGGACAGTTGGGAGTCAGAAGGATCGTGTAGAAGAATACACTGGACCTCATCCAGAAGTAATGAGAGGACATCCTATCGTTATGAAAACAGGCTCACAGAGTTTGGAAGAATATAAAAAACGTATAAACAAGTATATGGTTGAATGTTGGCAATATCATAATCATCTTCACCACTTTCGACATACAGAAAGAATTAAATATACAGCAGAATTTCTTAAAGGCAGATCAGTAGAAATTGGTTGTCTTTTGCCAGGAACTAAAATCACTATGGCAAATCAAACCAAGAAGGAAATACAAGAAATAGTGCCAGATGATTTCATAATATCTTGTGAAGGAAATATTCAGGGAGTATTAAATATTTTTGTTCGAGATTATTCTGATGATGTTTACACTATTGATTGTGGGTTTGGGATTTCTCTTACTACTACACCTGAACACCCAATTTATTCTGTTATAAGAAAAAAAATAATGTGTTCCAGACAGGGAGGAACACAATGCAATACAAATGGATTTAATGGTGTGTGTTCCAAGTGTGGAAAAATAAAATTTACAAATCCAGAATATGTTGAAATAAACAAGCTTAGTGTTGGAGATTATGTTGCTATACCAATATTAAAAGAAGGGAATGTAGAACTTGATATAAATGAAGTTATTTTAATTGAAGATAATCTTGTAAATTATAGAAACAATACGACAATAAGAAAAAATCAGAAGTATATCTTTGTTCCAATTAAAAATATTACCCAAAAACATTATTCTGGAAAAGTATATAATTTAGAAGTAGAAGAAGATAACTCTTATATTGCTGAAAATATAGGAGTCCACAATTGTGCAATGGGTATAAGTACAGATATTATGGTTCAGCATTTAAAATCGTTAGGAAAAACAGATGTTGTCATTGAAGGTATTGAACCAACAGACTTTGGATTTTCAAGTGCTGTAAAAACATATCCACATATAAAATTTACGAAAGCTATGGGAGAAAACCTGCCATTTAAAGATGGGGAATTTGATACAGTTTTGATGGCAGAGGTCTTGGAACATGTGCTTTCACCTGAAGTATTTCTCAAAGAAGCTGTAAGAATATGCAAACCAGGGGGAAGAATAATTGGAACGGTTCCTTGTGGTCATCATCCGGACCCTGACCATCAGCGAGATTTTAATACTGTATCAATAACTAGATTACTTGAACCTTATTGTGCATTTACTCCTCGTATTTATGGGCTTACAAGCACAGGAGAGAGATGCTATGACCATCGTGCATTGTATTTTTTAATCGTAGTAGGGGAAAAACACGTAAATTAATATTTATTATTTTTGATAAACTATGATATAATATGAATAACATCAAAACTTATTCTATCCAGGACCGAAAAAGCCTGATTAATTATCAGGATTTTTCTAGGATCTCAGGTTCCTTCTTAGACCTTGTTCCAAATATTCTTAAAGGGAAGGATCTTAGGGAGATATTAACAGCTTTTCACCAGGCTGTGGAAAACCAGAAACCTATTCTCTGGGCTTTGGGTGGGCATGTAATTAAATGTGGTCTTTCCCCCTTGCTTATTGATCTCATACATAGGAAGATGGTTACTGGAATTGCTATGAATGGGGCCACAGCTATCCATGATTTTGAGATAGCTTTTTGGGGCAAGACCTCAGAAGATGTTAAAGAATCCTTAAAAGATGGTTCTTTTGGTATGGCACAGGAAACTACTGAAAGAATGGCCTTTGGGATTTCCACCTATGTAAATAAAGATATTGGGCTTGGTAAAGCTCTTCAAAAAGAAATAGTTCTTTGGAAGCCTGAATTTCCACATCTTAGTATTTTGAGAGAGTCTTTTTATGCTGGGATTCCAGTTACAGTTCATGTAACTATTGGGGCTGATGTAATTCACATGAACCCCCTAATTGACGGGGGTAAGCTTGGACAAGGAAGCCTAAATGATTTTTGGGATTTAGTTTCTTTGGTTTCTCAGCTTGGGGAAGGTGGTATATTTATAAATGTAGGTTCTGCTGTAGTTCTGCCTGAAGTCTTTTTGAAAGCTTTAAATTTAGCTCGAAATTTAGGACACAAAGTAGATAACTTTGTAACAATTAATTTGGATATGATTCAACATTATCGGCCCAACGAAAATATAATCAAACGTCCTCACGAAGGAGGAAAAGGTAAAGGTTATTCTTTAACTGGACACCATGAGATTATGTTGCCTTTACTATATTCTTTACTTACAGGAAAATTCTAATTTATGATTTCTATTCCTGGTTGTTTTGATAATATAATAGATGATGCAAAAGAAACTTGTAAGATACTAGCAAATTGTCATAAAAATAAAGGAACTATATTTACATTTGGTAATGGTGGATCAGCAGCGGAAAGTGATCATCTGGCTGCTGAATTAATTGGAATTGGTGTAAGATCAATTTCTCTAACTAATTCAGTGGTTTTAACCGCATTATCAAATGACTTAGGGTATGAAGAAGCGGTTGCTCATCAGTTAGCAGTTCTAGGACAGAAAGGAGATGTATTTATTGGGCTGACTACCAGTGGAAAATCTAAGAATCTTTTAAGGGCATTAAGCGTAGCTGAAGCTTTTGAAATTACAAGAATAGTCCTGACTGGTATGGTAGATAAACCAACCGGAGGATTGGCAGCGGTTTTATCTGAATATGCAATAGTAGTTCCTTTGAACAGTGTTCAACGTATTCAGGAAATCCATCTTCAAATTATTCATTATTGGTTTGAAAACCTAAAAAACCAAAAGGGAATTTATCATGACAGAAACCAGTAGAACAGATATTATTAGTTTGGCAGTAAATCTTGCTACAAAAGTAGATGCAACTAATCTTTCTGAAGCATTTGAAAGTATTTATGCAGTATTAAAAGATCTTAGAGATGAGGAGGAGGGAAAATTAAGAGTGGCTGTTCAAGATGTAACTATTCAAAGTATTCCTGAAAAGAAATCTCGGAAGGTGGGGAAAATTACCTGTCCTGTGTGTCAAAAAAAGCTTGTGTCTTTTGCAGGAAAGCATTTAAAAACCCATGGGTTGAAGCTTGCAGATCTGAATCTTCCAAAAAATGGACAAGAGGAAAATCTTCATGCCAGTTCCTGATTTCGATAGTAGAAAATTCTGGATAGATCGCTGGAAAAGAAAGCCTGATGCTAGTGGTGCTAAACCAATTACATATAATGCTATTCAGGATCGACTTATTGAACTTATGATTGAGGGCTTTCTTAAAGTTAAAGAAAAGAAAGTATTAGATCTGGGTTGTGGACGAGGAGAAATTCTTGAGTGGTTAGTAGGGGTTTATGGAGCAATTGGGACTGGTATAGATATTGGTATTCAACCTATAATACACCTCCAAAATCGGAAACTTGTTCATGCAATCCAGGATGACATTCGAGGATTCCGATCTATTGACAGATATGATATAATCTTGAGTTGTTTTAGTCTTCAGCACATGGTTCACCAAGTAGACATTCTAGCTTTTCATGAAACTATTTTAGCTCATTTGGCTTCAAGAGGTGTTATAGTTCTGATTGAAAATTTCATGGAAGGTGAGACAGTTAATGCAAAGTTCCATCCCCTTGAATTTTACAGGAAAATTTGGGCAGAATTAGGTTTAAAACAAGTGGATTGTAGGAAACTTATGCAATCTACATCTACAGACGACTCAAAATTAGTAGTAACTTTGAAGAGGAGGCGTCTTGGGTGGAATCAAACTTCGATGCAAGTAGCTTCTGGCGAGATCGATGGGAAAGAGAAAGAGAATCTTATATTCCCAATTCCCTCTCTACCTATGTTGGAACCCTCAGAGCCCTCAAAGGACTCCTCAGAAAGCACAAGCTTGATCCTGCCCAATGGACCCTCTCCGGACAATCAAATCAAACTTGTGGAGGATCTGTCTTGGAGGCCGGTGGAGGAAAAGGATTCTATTCTACTTTCTACTACCGACTCGGAGTCCCTTTAGTTTCCTGTGCTGATGTTTCTCCTTGGGCAGTTCAATATTTGAAAACAAAAGGATTTGAGGCTTGGGAGTGGGATATAGGAAAGGAACCATTCCCAAGCCTTCGATGTTATTCCTGGGTTCATTGTACGCAGACTTTGGTTCATCTGATAGATGAAGACTTATTTTGTAAAGCTTGTGGACATTTAGTTCAGGTAGTTGCTCTTGGGGGGCATCTTCTTGTAGGAGATCGTTTCCTTCCGGATTGTAAGATTAATAAAATTCATATTAAATATAGGGAGGTAGGTCAATATATTTTAGAATTTACTAAACATAATTTAAAACTAATTGATGTAGTTCCTTCATTTCCTTTGATGGGAAGATTGCTCCTCTTTCAAAAGGTGTAAAAGATTATGTTTAAGAAAGAGACTAAAATAAGTGACCTTGATCGGCTTCTTCATACAGAATTAGATAAATTTGAAGCTGAAATGGAAAATGAAGAGAAGCAATCAAATACTTTTGCTGGGGTTATTTCCCAAAAAGAACTGTCCCAGATTCTTCAAGTATGCAAAGATTCGGTAGAATCTGTGTTTGGTCCAATTATTTTTAACAATGAAGTAGGGGTGGAATGTATTAAACATGCAAGCTTAGAGATTCTCCAAACTGTTCTTGCACAGATTTGCCCAAGACAACCAATTTACAATGTAGTTGAGCATATAAATTCTGATGGGGAGGAGAATTAACTGTAGAGGCAACCAGGAGAACTGATGATATGAAGAGTCCGGTTGAAAACATAGTCAGATGGGTTGAATGGATTGACCCCTATGGCCCCAACAACGAACCTGTATTTTGCCGTGTGTCGGAAACAACGGCGGTGGCGTGCGCGAAGGCATTAGCCGCCAGGGACAGTCACACATACGAGGATGACGAACGTGCGCTAGAAAATTTCATGGTTGTTCATTGGGCGTACTTCGTCATTCCACCTGAAAAATGTGCTCCCTGTTGAGTCAACAAGAAAGTTTGCAAGCTTCTCTCTGTTTGGGTACAGGGAAAGATCTTTGGGTGGTTGAAGAACAAAAGTGAAGAGAACTATGTTCAATTAATGTTAATGTGCTGCAAGAGTATCAGAAAGGTGGCAATGAAACGTCACTTACGAATCAGGGAGAGAAGAAGGGTAGTATGGAATTTTGATGATTCGAGAGGAGAATTTGAGAAAATCCACCAGGTCAAGGTGAGCTGGGAAGTAGAAGAATTAGGAGGGGAAGTGATTAAAACTTTCTCAAGCTTTGGCTTGGCAGAAAAATGGGCTAAGCAAAGTGGGAAGTTGGTGGAGGTTTGGTGATTAAAAAAACTGGTTCCGTACGCCCCGGGTCAGTGGCTGGAAGGGAGCTGTACGACTTTGAAATCATGAAAATCAATGGCGTTCCCTTCCGGCCCATTGCACTCGGTTGTTAGGAACTGGGGTTTCTTTGTCTTCAAACTTTTGAAGGAGATAACTGATCAGAAAGGTGGCAATGATGAGCAAACAGCAAGCCCAATACGGCGACCGGCCCCAGTTCATCACCATCGCCAAGGCCTACGAGAGGTGGAAGCACATGGACCATCTGCTCAGCGATTGGCAGTGTCCCGGAGATAATCACAAGCAGGAGATCCTCTATGACCTCTGGCAGGCCATAAAGCATGGCAGGGAGCTCCCGGCATGGTTTCGCATCCAGGGGATGTCAACAATGGACGAGGTGGCGGCAGTTATGGAAGCTTTGCAAAAAGAACTATTCAACTACCGCCAGGCAAAAGAGCTTGCCTTGCGAAAGATAGCCACGCAAAACGAATGTTCTCTCCTGGAGTAGCCCAAGAGAAAGATAGCAGCAGCTGATGGCAATGCGGTGCGGAGGGTGGAAGCAACGAGGGGGACTTGTGGGGGGCACCATGCGAGATATTTTTCAACCGAAACATGAGCCAGCACGTAAAAGCAAGCTTCTAAAATGGTAAATAAAAAATATGTTTTAATCGCTGAAGCTCATGCAGATGATGGAGATATGTGTGTAGGTGGAACCGCTGCTCGTTTAGTTAAAGAAGGATGGCATGTTGACCTTCTTTTGGTTTGCAATCTAGCACGAATTAAAGATATTTCTAAACGTATTGAAGAAGCCCAGGCAGCAGCAGAAGTTTTAGGAGTAGGTCTTCAAATAATGGATTTGCAGGAAGGAAACTTTCGTGATATTCCCCGTTCTGAATTAGTAGCAAGATTAGATGAGTATTTTTCTTTAAAATATTATGATAAAGTGTTTGTACCTTGCCATCGTGATTCACATTCTGACCATAAATTCTTAGCAGAAATCCTATTTTCTGTATGTAGAAAAAATACGTGTGATCTTCTGATTTTTGAATCTGCAATTCCTTCCGGAATTGTTCCCGATCCTATGAGTTTAAATTATTTTGTAAATATTTCCAATGAAATAGAACAAAAGATGAAAGCAATTTACTGCCATAAAAGCCAACTAGAACAATATGGAGAAGGGTGGGTTTCTGCTATTGAAGCCAGGTCTCGTTTCTGGGGACAGAAATTTGGCTGGAACCATGCAGAAGCTTTTAATGCTGTAAAAATTTTAGTTTAAAATAAAGGAAAATTTGTGCAAGTAAGCTTCATTTGTCCGTGTAGTAATCTTGTTAATTACGGCGTTCGGTCTATTAGTAGTTATTTGAAAGCTCATGGATATCAAACTCAAATTATTTTTGTCATGGTAGAAAAAAATAAATTTGATAGTGTATTATCTAAATCTGCTTTGGATCAAATAGTAGATCAAGTTAGAGATTCAGGTTTAGTTTGTCTTTCTTTCACCACAAATTTCTTGGGATATGCAGAACAAATCACTTATCATTTAAAGACTTCTCTTTTATCTGTTCCTGTTATTTGGGGGGGGATTCATCCTACAGTAGATCCAAATTCATGTAATCGCTTTGGGAATTTGATTTGTCAAGGAGAAGGGGAAGAGAAAATTCTGGGACTGGTTCAGGCTTTGGAGAAAAAAAGATCTATTGCTTCTTTTAATCCTAAACCTTGTTTAATTTCTTGCCTGGATGAACTACCAGATCCAGACTACGATATTCATACTCAATTTATTTTAAAGAAAGAATTATTAATTCCTTTGACTAAGAATTTACTTAAAGATCATCTAATGAAGTTGGAAAACAAAAGCCGCTATTCAGTTTTTACAACACGTGGCTGCTTTGGTTCGTGTCCATTTTGTGAAAACAGCGTTCTACAAAGACTGTATCAACAACCCCTGGTCCGGAAGCGAAGTCTGGATCGAGTAATCAAAGAGATCAAACAAAACGTAGCAAAATTTGGATTTGAATCTATTTGCATTCAAGACGAGAATTTCCTGATTAGAAGCTTAGAAGAAATTAATTATTTTTGTCAGAGATATAAGGAAGAAATAAATCTTCCCTTCCAATGTGAATTTAGCCCCCAGGTATTTCAAAAAGAAAAAATAGAAAGGCTAATTCAGGCAGGATTGTATTCAGTTCAGATTGGTATCCAAAGTATCAATAAAGAAACATGCCAGGTTATGTATCAAAGAAATTACACCCGAAGACAAGTAGATGAAATTATTAATTTCTTTGATTTACATCAAGATCAGGTGATTTGCAATTTACATTTCCTAACACATAATCCTTGGGAAACAGAAGAATCAATCTGTGAATCAATTAAGTTTGTAGCAGAGTTACCATTACATTTTAATGTAAAACTTTATCCTTTGATTTTTTATCCTCAAACTGATTTTTATAAAAGAGCTATAAAAGAACAATTAATTAACAATTTTTATTCTGATGTTGTTTACAAAAATTGGAGTATTGAACGTTTAAGAGAGGGCAATTACTTAGTTTATTTGTTCTATCTTATAAATTATATGAGAAGAACAGGAGCCTTGCCAGAAGAAATTGTTTCAAGAGCAATTATTGGTATTACAGAAAGAAATGAGCCTTGGATTCAAACAAGCCTACCATTGCTTATAAATACGTTGATTGAAATATACCATGAAGATGGAATGAAATAATTTGAAAATATTAGTAAATGCTTCTGAAAAGCGCTATCTTGAGTCTAATATAACAGTGCTCAAAGAACTTAAGAATCGAAACCATGAAATTCTGTTGATGCTACACTTGCATGATATTCCTGCCAATAAGGGAACAGCAGAAGAATACCGCAAAGCAGGATTCAATACGCTTATGGGTGCTGAAATGATGGCTTATGATGGAAAAGATAGCATCGATTATATTACCAAATTCAAGCCAGATATTCTTTTGCCTATGGAACCTGCCATTTATTCCTGGATTAAAATGTATAAAAATTTCCGCCCACATTTTCCCAAGATCCCAATTGTTTCTATTCAGAACTCCTTTGGAGGATTAACAGAAGAGGCTTATAAAGATATTCAAAGGGAAGGTGGATGGTACACAGATTGGCATCTATGCTGGGGCAGCCAACAAGTAGCTCGTAATG
>Ga0209521_10000398_pt1 | contig 32750 bp, 30 predicted proteins | sample Rifsed19ft4_FD_184016 | JGI IMG/M metagenome (GOLD analysis project Ga0209521, IMG submission 184016) | Soil microbial communities from Rifle, Colorado, USA - sediment 19ft 4 (version 2) | ecosystem: Environmental > Terrestrial > Deep subsurface > Rock core/Sediment | place: Rifle, Colorado...
GATGGCAATGAGAATATTCACCGGGGAAAACAACGGCAAATGTTTACCTTCGGGAGATCCCACGCCCACCTCGACGACAGATTTGGATTAAAGAATACTTAGTTAGTCGGAATAGTCGGATAAAAGTTATGCTTTTTTTGTTAAGTTTTTTTATTTGATTTTAATAAACAGCCCTGAGATTGAAAATCTCCCAGGGCTGTTATCAGCAGATTAGGATGGACAAGTATTGGTTAATGACTTTCTGCCAGTATCTTCTCGATCTCGGAGCGGGTCCCACGCCACGGGCCTGGTATCTCCTGCTTGAGCGAGGTAATCAGGCCTGCCCACCTGCAGGCGGTGGCAGCATCGCTCGACTGCCGCATGGCGATGTAGCTCGAGAAACAGGTGTCGCCGCGCCCAGTACGCCCCGCCAATGACCGCGGTGTGAATGGCGCCGTGTAGAATCGCCCGTCTGCAAAGGCGGTGATTCCCGAAGATTGGGTTAACACAATTTCCTTCGGTCCGTAACTGGCCAGCTGCCTGGCGGCTGCTTCCAGATCATCCATCCCGGTGACAAACTCAGCCTCGGCTCGATCGACTTTGAGGTAGGTAACATGTTTGAGCCCCTCTGCCATTTGCGGCCAAAGTTCAAACACCAGGTCGTCGGTACGCGGCACCCGGATAAACCCCTGAATATCCATGGCTACCGGAGCGCGCTTCGCCAGCGCCTTAAGAAAGGCCAAATCCACCTCGCCCGCGTACAGCGGCGTCAGCATGATCACTTTGGCCTGCCAATCCGGCAGGTCGGCTAACGAATATCTGCCGCCAAACCCGATCGGCTTGGTGATCCGCCGTTCCATGTCGTTCGACTGATAATAATTTGCGATTCCGGAGGTGCCTTGTGCCGGCGTGGCATGGACATCGATGCCCTCAGCCCGCAGCTCATCGAGGCGGTGAAAATCATCGGGGTGCAGCCGGGTAATCACGCCGACCTTCAACCCCAGCCGTTTTACCACCACGCTGCCGTAATACACGCCGCTGCCGGAAGCGATTTCTTCTACCCCATCGACAATCAGCTTATCTTTGGCAAAATTGCCAATCATGACAATGTCGAATTGCTTCATGCTCGGCCATTACCGGGTAACACTTGAACCGTCGTGTCGGCAAAATTAATGGTTACCTCTGAACCTTCCGGATAAATAACCATTTTAGCCGGGTCTGTCTCAGCAGCAGTGATCAACTGACCGCCGACCTCGACATCATATTCGATGACGTTGCCTAGATACACTGCCCGCCGGATAATCCCGCTGTAAACGCCGCCAGTTTTTAAAATCTCGATCATTTCAGGCCGCAGAATTACCGTCACAGCTTGACCTGGGTTGAATTGGCTCGGTACACCCGTAAGCGTGAGCGGTTGTTGGAATATTTCAACCGTCAAGCGGGTGCCGTCCTGGCTGCGGACGCTGCCTGGAATAAAGTTTGCTCGTCCTATGAATCCCGCCACAAAGCGGCTTTGCGGGAATCGGTAAATTTCGGTGGGTGTGCCGATTTGTTCAATGATGCCTTCGTTCATAACCACGATTTTATCCGAAAGGGTCATGGCTTCGATCTGATCATGGGTCACGTAAACACTGGTGATATTTAAAGTTTTCTGAATCCGGCGGATTTCCGTACGCATTTCTTCGCGTAATTTGGCGTCCAAATTGGAGAGCGGCTCATCCATTAACAGCACTTTTGGCTCCATCACCAATGCGCGGGCTAATGCAACCCGCTGCTGCTGCCCGCCGGAAAGCTGGTTGGGCGACCTTTCACCATAGCCATCCAGATGCACCAGGTCAAGTACACTATCTACCCGTTTCTTAATGTCGGGTTGAGACATGTGACGCACGTTCAGTCCATAGGCGACATTTTCAAAGACATTTAAGTGCGGAAAAATGGCGTAGCTCTGAAAAACCATTGACATTTCGCGCTTGTGCGGCGGCAGTGAATTGATCTCCTCGCCATCCAGGAAGATTTTGCCTACAGTCGGGAATTCGAAGCCGGCAATCATGCGCAAAGTTGTAGTCTTGCCGCAGCCGGAGGGTCCAAGCAGGGTTACCAGCTCCCCGCGCTCGATTTCCAGCGAGACATCGTTTACCGCCGTTACCTCGCTGACGCCGCCGCGCGGTGGAAATATTTTAGAAACATTGTTTAGTGTGAGATACATAGTTAATTCCTTTTATCAGGCCTGGTTTAAAGTCCCACGCTCAAATCTACACCGCCCCGACCGCGGAACACGCGGTTTGTTACCAGGCTGAGCACTCCGATGGCGATCAGAACAAAAATGATAATTACCGTGGAATAGGCCGAAGCAATACTGACCCCGCCCTGCTCCCATTCGCTCAAAATCGAAGCCGCCACAATACGCCACTTAGCGCTTACCAGGAAGATGATCGCGGACAGGCTGGTCATGTGGCGGGTGAAGCTGAAAATCAAACCCGACAACAGCGCTGGCAGGATAAGCGGCAGAGTGACTTTGCGGAATGTATACTGGGCGTCCGCGCCAAGAATGTTGGAGGCCTCCTCAATAGAAGGATCAATCTGCTGCAGTGATGCCACCCCGGCGCGCACAGAAGCTGGCAGGCTGCGTACCATGTAGGCTGCCAGAATGATATATGCCCCTCCTACCAGTGAGAAAGGCACATCCATAAACGATAATGCGCATGGAATCACCAATGCGATCATACCGGAGACAATGCGCAGCCCGCGCTGACGAACTCCCTGGACCAACAGTAATCCAGCAAATACCAGGGCAATTGCCAGCAGCGAAGGCGGTGGTTGGATTAAGACCTTAATGTGGTCAGCCAGCTGAAAAATGGCATTGCTCCAAAAACCGCGTTCCATGCTCCGTGACAGGTTGGCGATCGGTGAAGTAATGGCAGTTGCCCAGTTAGTGCTCATCACATACACACCCAGGGCAAGCGCCAGGATTACCCTAAACCGTCCTTGTTTCGCAGCCAGCAGAATCCCGGCCAGGACAAAAAACAGTACTCCGAGGATTAAATAGATTGTGTAGGATTGCAATTGGGCCAAAAGAACACCTGCGCCGGTAGCCAGCCCAAGTATGATTAATCGCTCACTCGCATTCTTACCGATCGTCTGGGCAAAAAATAATGCCAGCACTCCGTAAACGACAATCGCCAGAGCAATCGACGGTTGGTTGAAGGTCATCACAAATCCGATACCCAAAATCGTGCCGGGTACTGCGCCGCCCAGGTTAGAGGTGAAATCCAGGGTTTCCTTGCCGCTGAATTTCTTCCGCACCACCAGCCAGGCGATGACCATTCCCAAAATTGCTGCGAATGGCGTCGCCAATGCACTGAGGAAGGTCGTGTCCAGAATAGCTTCCACCCCGCGGGTGACCGTCATTTCCCAATGGCGCAGGGTCGGTGTGAAATCCACCCCCCAGGATTCGCTGAAAGAGCCATAGATGATCGTGACATACAACAGGATAATGAAGACGGAAATCAGATAGGCGGTGATATTAAAGCCCCAACGAATGATGGGGGATTTTTCCACCACCGTAATGCCCGAAGGTTTTCCGGTAACCGAAATATAGGCACGTCGGTTAACGTAATATCGCTGCACCAGGTAGATAACCAGTGTGGGAATGATTAGAACCAGCGAGAGCGCCGATGCCTTCTGGTAGTTGTACTCACCGATGACCGCCAAAAATATCTGTGCCGAAAGCACCGTGCGGTTACCGGCGATAAACAAAGGGTTACCGAGGTCTGCCAATGACTCAACGAATAATAGCAGAAAGGAACCGGCAATCCCAGGAATAAGCAGGGGTAGAGTGACCGTGCGAAAGATGTGTCCGCGGCTGGCGCCCAGGCTGGCTGCAGCCTCTTCCATGGACGGATTCAACCGTTCCAGCATCGCCCGCAGAATTAAGTATGATACCGAGAAAAAAGTGATCGTTTGGACAATAATTAACCCATCAAGGCCGTAGATATCATTCGAGCCTGAAACGAATGTAATTCCAAGTAGCTTGTGAGAAATCACGCCATTTCGGCCAAATAAAAGGATCATGGCTAGCGATAAAGCAAACGGTGGTGATACCGTTGGAAGCAGTGCCAACCAGTGAATTAATCGTCCGCCAGGAAGCTTGCAGCGCGCCATGGAATAGGCAAAAATAAATCCGACCAGCGTGCCTCCTACCGCAGCCCCCAGGCCCATGACCATCGTATCCGAAAAAGCCCGGCGTAAGCCCGGACCAAAATAATCATCAAAGTAGCGAGCAAAGTAAGAGAGGTCCCAGGCGCCTTCAGCATTAAAAAAGCCGCCTGAGATGGTGCGAAATAAAGGCACGACAACAAAGACCGCAATAAATATTCCTGAGAATAACAGGCTCATGAAGAGCACTGGGTCCCGTGAAATTAGCGCATATTCACGGTAACGCCGGATTAGTCCAGTAAATTTGGAAGTGGGAACATTTATAGTTGTTTCGCTTTTTGCCATGATGAGCCTATAAATAGTACTGGGCGGGTAGAACCCGCCCAGTATTGACTTCACAAAAGGTTACTCTTTTAGGGATTCAGCTGTAGCGATTTCGTTGGTGAATTTCTCAACGAAGGCTTTTTTGTTGGTCCCTGCCCACTGGAAGTCATAATCAATGAGATTAACTTCCATCAGTTCGGGGTGGGAAAGAGTCACGCCTTTGACCGTGGGAGCCTGGTAAGCTTTATACACGGGTCCGAGTGCTTGAGCTTCAGCGGTCAGCGCCCAGTCAAACCACAATTTGGCGGCTTGCATATGCTTGGCACCCTTCAGGATGGCCATAGCGCCGATTTCATAACCGGTGCCCTCAGCGGGGAAGGTCAGTTTCAACGGTAGCTTGTTGTTGTCAATCTCGTTGACGATGTCATGCGAGAAGACGATGCCAACCGCAGCTTCGCCCTGACCAACAAATTTAGCGGGTGCAGCGCCGCTCTTGGTGAACTGTGATACCTGGGCAGCATACTGCTTGATGTATTCCCAACCGGCTTCCTCGCCGCGCAGTTGTAGAATGGTAGCGAGCGCGGTGTAAGATGTTCCGGAGGAAGATGGATGCGCGACCATGATTTGACCCTTGAACTCGGGTTTTAGCAGGTCGTCCCAGGAAGTCGGGGCTTCTACGCCAGGGTTGGCAGCCAACCAATCGGTATTGGTCGCAAAGCCCAGAGAACCCATGTAGATGCCAACCCACTGGTTGTCAACGTCTTTGGTCTTAGCTGGATCTACCAGATTGGCATAGTTGGGTGAATCATAGGGTTCTAACAGCCCAGAACCTTTGGCCGAAATAAAGCTGTCAGCCGGACCACCCCACCAGATATCAAACTGGGGATTGTCCTTCTCAGCCAGCACACGAGCCAGGGCTTCGCCAGAAGACATCCGAACATAGTTGACCGTGATGCCGTACTTCGCCTCAAATTCCTGCTTCATACCCTGGCACCACTGCTCCTGCGGCGTGCACAGAAGATTGAGTTCGGTGTCGGTGATTTCCTCCGCGGCTGGTTGGCAGGCAGCCAATACCATGATTGCCACCAGGGCAATCACAATCCACTTACTAAATCGCTTTGAATTCATTTGTCCTCCTACGGGATTCAATTAGGGAAAAGGGGAAATGGGACAGTGCAAAGATCGTTCACAACATTCGATGAACGATATTAAAGTAATTATAGCAAGAATGTGAAATCAGCCTTATTTTTATGACAACGAAATCTGCGCCCCGGCCTGAAAACCCTTACCCGTTTCATTCAGGCTTTGCGAGGTAAAGGGATATATTCTGTCTTCCATTACCTGCCGCTGCACTTTTCCGAAATGGGACGCAAATTCAGCGGCAAAGAAGGCGATTGCCCGGTTACCGAAGGTACAAGCGACCGTCTGGTGCGTTTGCCGATGTTTTACAACCTGACCGCAAGCGACCAAGAATTTATTCTAGAAACAATTACGCACTGGAACGTCTAAAGCGCTTACATCTCTTCTCTAAAGATCAACCCATAACGTTTGCGGGCAGCCAGCCAGGCTTTGCGTAATTTCTCATATACTTCCTGCGGTTGGTCGATATTTCGCAATGTGATGACTGGCGAGGAAGGGTCTGCACCTTTGATGTGGATATCGCCCAGTCCCATGATCCGTTCACTCATACTCTGGGAAACGTCGATGTCCTGAATACGAATCAGCTCGAAATTCTCATAGTCCTTGCCGATCAGGCCGTGTGCAATTTTAATTCGCTCGCTGGTGATAATGTAGTTCTCAATGAGCGACAGGAAAGGCCGGCCTTCCCAGACGATCGATTCCTCGCCTTCCAGCAGCGGCTTCACGCTTTCCTTCTGGTATACCGTGCCGAGAATCTCGTTCAGAACTACCAAACTTTCATCGGACACAGCATCCACAATTTTTGCCTGCTGCTCTGACGGTAAAGCCGTAACATCCACGCCGCTCTGGGCGATTGCTTTCCAGACAGCGCTCTTCATACGTGCGCGGTGTTGGTCAAGAGTCATCGATACATCCTCCTCAAATTGCCTGCATTTCTCAAATCGAAATGAATGAACCAGCCAGATTGTTCCATTATAGTCAAATCTGACGGTGAATCTTATTCGATCATTACCTCAATATGGTCATCGCCAGCGTCCATCTGATGCTGAGTTTCGCCTTCCGTGGTGCTGGCGATCAAATCCTTCAATTTCTGATAATCGTACTGATCCAGGATCGCCGAGAAGCGCCCGCCTGAATCCAGCACCGTATTCACCAGCCCCAGAGGAATTAGCAGGTCGCTCTTGATGGTCTGGTTCAGGTTATCACTCACCCGGATGCGCAAATGTTTCTGCGATGTGGCTGCATCATGGGATGCCAATTTGCCCCAGCTGCTATTTTTCATCGCGTCCAGCTTGAGGTTGGCTTCCTCCGCGGTGAGTTTTCCCTCCTCCAAATTTTGGATGATGGATATTCGTTCTTCAATGGATGAGAACCGCGAGCGTCCAGCGCGCCATTCCAACCAGTAATACACCGCCGCAGCTGCCACACCAAGCACCCCGCCAATGTACCAGACATAGTTTGGATTCAGATTATCCATCACCAGACCCGCCAGCAGCGGGCCAATCGCAAATGGGATCAGCCAGGAGAAGCCGTAAACTGCCATATACCGGCCGCGCATATCCTCAGGCGCCAGGCGAGCCACAATAGATTGGCTGACCGGACTGACGAACATCTCGCCAATGGTTATGATCGCCATCGCAACCAGGAATAATACAAAAGTACCGACAAAGCCGTACATGGCGAATCCAACCGCATACAGCAGCGAACCGACCGTCATGATAATGAGTGGCCGGTAACGATTGATCCAGCGGGTAATGGAAAATTGGAACAACACCACCATAATGGCGTTCAGACTCAAGATATAGCCAAACCCTTGTTCCGCAACCCCGTGATAATCCCGCAGGTACACTGCCAGCGTGGTATTCATTTGCATATAAACCAGCACCATTAGCACCGAGGCGACCAAAAACCCAACAAAGGCGTTGTCCTTGACCACCGTGAAGTAGCCTTTGAACGTGGCTGCCATGCTCTCCTGCGGCTGACCGCTTTCCTTGGGGTGGTAGGTTTCTTTAATCTTGTAGAACAGGATGGCAGCCGTAATCAGGCTGGTGACCGCATCGGTAATGAACAAGATCAGGTAAGATCTGGACGCCAGAAAACCGCCGATTAAGGGGCCAATGGTGACTGCCAGGTTAGCCACCACGCGGAGGATGCCAAAACCCTGGGCGCGTTTTTCCTCGGGCAGCAAGTCCGCTACCAAAGACTGGTAAGCCGGTCCCGCCACATCCGATAAAATGCCGACCACCAACGTCACCACCATAAACAGCGGTAGTGCGTCGATCACACCCATCAGCACACTGGAAAGCCCGCTCATCGAGAGCCCGAACAGCAGGATTGACTTGCGCCCCCAGCGGTCTGTCAGCGCCCCGCCAATCATGCTGCCAATGAAGCTGGAGATGGCAAACAGGCCGAATATCAACCCGACCTGGGTCATGTCGATCTGGAATTTCTTTGTCAGGTATAGGGTAAAAAACGGGAAAAGCAGTGCACCGCCCAACCGGTCGATGAACATGCCAACCACCAGGATCCAGAACTGCCTGGGGAACTCGTTATATAGCGATCTCATGCGCTCGCCCAATGGGCGCGATTTTTTGGGCTCGGCCGGATTCATTGCTTCGTACCTGTCTGATGTGGATTTGAATGGTGAAAGATTAATTTTACCTTAATTTATGTGTCGGCTTGATTATTTTTCCCACTTTCATCTCGGATTCGACGCGAGCGGCTGGTTAACAAAAAAGACCTTGCCTATATGGGCAAGGTCTCCTTCCACCGGAGAAACCGGGGGTTTGATCGTACGTCGTTAAACGCTTAAGGATTACTTATTGGGCAGGAAGCGGGTCACCGTAGTACCGCAAACCGGGCAGGTGCCCTTGACCATTGAACGTCCCGTGGTGGTCTTGGTAACGGTTCCACCTTTGACATCGCGCTTCTTGCGACATTTTACGCAATAACCATTGAAATCCATCTTTTTCTCCTTTTCTAGGTTTGAAAGGCTTTCTACGTATATTTTACTACTCATGTCAAGGTTTTAGGGGATATTCCACGGCTAAAGTGGGGAATTTCACCCCTTTTTTAGCAGGTTATAATCATTTTTAAGCCAAATTATCAACAATACCAGTCATTTTTTACTGGTTTTGCGGGAAAATGCCTGCGGGTGTGTCCCGGGCAGGATCCCCAAGGAGGTCTATTTGTTCGCTACCATCAGCCTGACCATAGATATTCCGGTTTATCCCGAGCGGGTGTACCGCGCCTGGATGGATAGTTATGAGCACAGCCGCTTTACCGGCAGCAGCGCCAAAATTACCGGCAAGGCCGGCGGGCAATTCAAATCTCTAGCTGGACAGGTGGACAGCGTTGTCCAGGTGGCGACCCCCTTTGACCGAATCGTTCAGACCTGGAAGGTGGAAAAATTTCCGCAAAACGCTCCCGATTCGTCCATCGAGTTAGCCTTCGAACCCACCTGCACCGGGGCCCAGGTCAAATTGACTCACAGCGGGGTGGATGCTGCCAGTACGGTTCAAATGATGGCATGGTGGGAAGATGTGTATTTTCGACCGCTGCGCGACTACTTTGACGAGCTAATCGGCGATTACGTTGCCGATATGAGCGACGGTTAACCGGATTAATGCCGGACGATGCCCGCCAGCCGTTGCACCGCGGCTTCGATTTCATCCGGCGGCAGCGTGCAGAATGGGATGCGCAGGAAGCGCTCACCGTCAGCCGGGTTGGTAAAAAAGGCACGCCCATCAGTGATTTTCAGACCGACCGAGTTCGCATCCTGCATTAATTGATCCATGGTGTTGCCATTGGGCAGCGTCAAACCGATAAAGAAGCCGCCCTCCGGTTTGGGATAAATCACATCCGGCATGGTGCGATCAATGGCGGAAGCCAGCGCAGCCAATCTGGGAGCGTACACATGCTTCAGACGCTCGATATTGACGTCGAACAGGCCAGCGTGCATATATTCGTATACAATCGCCTGCGTGGGCGATGGAGACGCCAGCGTGCTGTCTATTCCCCACTTGACCAATCGGCCGATAATTTGCGGTGATCCAACTGCCCAGCCGACGCGCAATCCCGGCGCGAGCAGCTTGGAAACTGAACATAAATGCACCACTCTGTCTGGTGCCAGCGAATACAGGGTGGGCACATCCTCACCCTGATAGCGCAGCAGTCGGTACGGCGAGTCTTCGATGACGATGAAATCATATTCCTCAGCCCAGCGGGCTACTTGTTGACGTTTTTCCAGGCTGGTGACCGTGCCGAGCGGGTTATGAAAGTCTGTGATGGTATAAAACAACTTGGGCGCCCGGCGTTTAAGCGCTTCTTCCAGCGCATTCAGGTTGACTCCGTCGGATTCCATCGGAATTCCTACCATGTCTGCACCAGAGCGTTTAAATAAGGTGTTTGCCCGGTCATAGGTCGGCGATTCAGTGAATGCGCAGTCGCCTGGCTGCAGGAAAATCGCTGACAGGAAATTCACAATTTCGAGCGAGCCGTTACCGGTGAAAATCTGGTCGACAGGGACGCCCATACGCTCCGCCAGAATCTGACGCAGCGGTGCGTAGCCAGGCACAAAGTTGTACGTCAAAACCTGCCCGCCGTCACGTTTGAGGGCGGTAGCCAGGCAGGCTTGAATTTCTTCGATTGGGAAAACTTCAGCTGGCGGAACCCCTCGCGTGAGGTTGATGACGTGATTCTCCATGCACAACCTTTCTCAGCGTATTCGTCGAAATCCTGCCTCTGAGTATAGTGTAAATTTGGGCATTTATACGTCACCCGATTGGTTGATGGATGTCAGGTTGGGCAGCAGCGGGAATGCAAATATGCATCTCGGAAACACCTGGGCGGTCAAACGGCTTCCGGTTACGCACGGGATAGATTTGTCTTGATGAAGTATACTCATGCGAAATATTGCCTGCTGCAAAGGTTGAATCGACTGTGGAAACAACATCATCCATGTCCGGAAAGACAGTACTGATCACCGGCGCTACTTCCGGTATTGGATTGGCCGCTGCACATGCCATCGCCGAACAAGGCGCCGTGGTTTTAGGTGTCGGACGCTCCGCTGTGCGCTGTCGTCAGGCTGCTACGGAACTTCAGTCGCGGCATCCCCACGCTTCCATTCATTTCTTCACTGCCAACCTCGCCTCGCAGCGGCAGGTACGCATGCTGGCCGGAGAAGTGCATCAGCACATCTCCCGAAATTTTCAGGGGAAGCTGGATGTACTGGTCAACAACGCTGGCACGATCACCGACCGGTTCACCGCCACGGAGGATGGTTACGAAACCGTCTTCGCGGTCAACCATCTGGCGCCTTTTCTATTAACCCATAAGCTGCAGCCGCTGCTGCGATCGGCTCCGAGTGCCCGTATCTTAACGGTCAGCTCAAAGTCGCACCACAATATGCGGATATTCTGGGGGAATGTCATGCTGCACCGCATTTTCAATCCCCTTTTGGCATATAAACAATCCAAATTGGCCAATGTTCTGTTCACCGCCGAGTTCAACCGCCTGTTCGCAGGATCCAGTGCTATGCGTGCATTCGCCATTGACCCGGGTTTGGTGAACACCGAAATTGGCATGAAAAACACTCAAGGCCTGGTTTATTGGGCATGGAATCTACGCCGCAAACAGGGCGCCACCCCGGACGTGCCAGCCAAAACCATCGCCTGGGTAGCCAGCGAGCCAAACCTGGACCCATCTGACGGCTTGTATTGGAAGAACATGCGCTCTATTGTGCCCAGCGACTACGCCCTGCGCCCGGCTGAGGCTGCCAGATTGTGGAATCTATCCGTGCGTTTATGCGGTCTGGTCGATTCACGCCGCGGCTAAGTCATATAACCTGGTCATAAGAAATGTGAGCTAAGTCCTATTCAGGAAAAATTAGCCGCGTGATATATTCGTTTTAATCCAGCGGGACGATTCCGCCTGGGTACTCCCCACTGGTATTGCTGATCAACGCAGGCAATCATTTCCTAAGGAAAAACACCAATGATTATAGTGACCGACCGCGGTGCTGACATTGCTCCCGACCAATTGAAGGACCTTGACATCCATTTCGCCAGCCTGCGCATCGCACTGGACGATCACACCTATGAAAGCGGCGTTGACCTGGACGGCGACACATTCTATAAAATCCTGAGCGCCACAGACAGCTTCCCAACCACTTCTCAGCCGTCAGCCGGTGAATTCGCTGAACTCTACCGTCAGCTGGCCGAAAAAGGAGAGGAAATCCTCTCCATCCACATTTCTTCCGGTTTGAGCGGCACCTTCAACGCCGCCTCTGCCGGGGCGCAAATGGTACCGGAAGCCAGGGTTACCCTGTGGGACAGCATGACCCTCTCCTGCCCCTTAGGCTGGCAGGTCGAAATGGCGGCGCGCATGGCTAAAGCTGGCTCCAGCGTGGATGATATTCTCAAACGCCTGGCTGGACTGCGCGATAAATGTGAGGGGATTTTCACACTGGATACGCTGAAATATCTGATTCACGGTGGGCGCATTAGCCACATTACCGGCCTGTTAGCCTCAGTATTGAATATTAAGCCGGTTATCGGGGTGGACAAAATCACCGGCAAATATGTGCAATTGGCACGGCATGTCTCCATCAAGCGTTCCATCCAGGGGGTGGCTGACGTGGTAGCTCAAAAATATGGAACCGGTACCCGGCTGCGTGTGCAGCTGCTGCACGGCAACAATCCGGAAGGCATCGCTTTACTGCGCGAAAAAATGAACGAATTGTTCCAGTGTGTTTGGCTGCCGAGCATGCCAATTGCTCCGGTATTGGGTGCGCATACCGGTCCTGGACTGGTCGGGCTTGCTGTCGGGCCTGCGAGCTTGTTCGAAGGTTAGGCTTTCACCGCGAGCGATTTTCGCAGATATACAAACCAATACACCAGTCCTACCATCACCGCGCCGCCGATGATGTTGCCGATAGTCACCGGCAGTAGATTGCCAAGCAGGAAGTTTCCCATAGTCAGATTGGGAAAATCAGCCGGCGTCCGTTGAATCGCTGTAAAAAAGTTGGCGCTGCCCCATTGCTTGACCATTAATCCCACCGGGATAAAGTACATGTTGGCAACGCTGTGTTCGAAACCGGCAGCTACGAAAGCCGCCACAGGTGGGATGATCGCCATAATCTTGTCGGTAGTGGTGCGCGCGCTGTATGTCAGCCACACCGCCAGACAGACCAGCGTATTACACAAGATCCCCAACACCAATGCCTCTACAAAACCCAACGCAGTCTTGGATTCCGCGATGTTCAGCATATTCAAACCAATGGCGCCGCTGCCGAAAGTGTGCTGTTTGCTGATGAAGATGATCGCTGCCGTGGCGGCTGAACCAACAAAGTTGCTGCTGTAAACAATCAACCAGTTCCGCAATACCAATCCCAGGCTGATTTTGCGGTTGGCAAAGGCCATGATCACCAGCATATTGCCGGTGAACAACTCCGCCCCGCCAACAATCACCAGCACCAGTCCGAGTGTAAATGCCAGCCCGCTCAACAGACGCGTGACGCCATACGGCAGGATCCCTTGTGCCCCGGCTGTGACCGTGGTCGCGAAAATCGCTCCGAGTGCCACAAAAGCCCCTGCCAATACCCCCAAAACCGACAAAGTCCAAAAATCGGCATTGGCTTTGCGAATACCCAGCTGTTCAGCTTTCTCCGCCATGGCGGGTGGAACCAATGCATCAAATGAAAGCGAATCACCGTTGTTCATAAAATCCTGAATCGATAATGATATGGAATCCCCGCCCGCGGCGACTTGAGCGATCTGCTTCTAATTACTCTGCCAACAACTTGATCAGTACCTGCGGAAAATCGGTAATAATCCCCTGCACATTGGCAGCCGCAAAAGCCTTCATTGCCTCTTCATCATTGACCGTCCAAACGTTGAACAAAATCTCGCGATCGCTCATGGTCCTGATTTCGTCATAACTCCAGGCGGAGAATTTTGGGTTAAAAGTGCGGGTATCGTATTTTGCTAGATAATTTTCCGGGTCGGCAATCGCCTTGGTCGTCAACAATTGGATCGGGATTTGCGGGTTGGTCTGGTGAACTTGCTGCAGGTAGGCGTGCTCAAAAGAGGAAATCACAACCTGAGTTCCATCATCCATCCCCAATTCTTCCACTAATGCCACCGTTTTTTCAACCGCTACGCCAGCTGTAGCTGCATCCGGTTGTTCTTTGATTTCAATATTGACCCGCCATTGATTGGCCCTCGTGTATTCCAACGCTTCGCGCAAGGTGGGCGCCTTTTCACCCTCGTAGGATTTCTGATCCTCGATGCTCACATTCCCTGCCGCAATTTGCTGGAAGGGATCCTGATCATTGAACCAGCTGCCGCAGTCCAGTTGCTGAATTTCGGCCAGAGTAAAATCCCACACGTTCCACGGCAACCGGCTGATGTAAACCTGGCTTGCATTACAGGTGCGCTCTAGTGTGTCATCGTGCATCAGAATCAACTCATCGTCTGCAGTAACAGCAACATCCAACTCCCACATGTCTGCGCCCATTTCGAAGGCTTTCCGGGCGGCTGCCAGGGTATTTTCCGGCGCCAGACTGCGCGCACCGCGGTGAGCGATCACCAATGGTTTTTGATTTTTCATTGTATCCTCGTCAATGGGCTGTACGGTTGGATTTCCGGTTTGAATAGGGTTAGGCTGGTCCGAGCTGGCTTGCGGACCTTCAACCGCGCAGCCTGCCAGAATAAGAATAAATATGATGACTGAAAACAGCTTTATCAGGGACAAATTTCTAATCATTACCCCTCACTTTGAATGGTTGGGGTTGGGTTTTGCTCCCGCCCTCATTCATTATATTTTTTTGGCAGGGAGTGTCAACAAGATAGCCGTGGTTTGGACCGGCAGGCTGCCTGGTTTCGGATAAAATGAAGCTATGAGCCGATGGGAAAATTATCAATCACCGTATTCCTGGCGTTATGCCAGCCCTGCCATGCGTCATATCTGGAGCGAGCAGCATAAGCGCGAACTATGGCGCAAAATTTGGTTGACATTGGCCGAGGTGCAGCAATCCTTCGGTCTGGTGTCCGCCGACCAGGTGAACGATCTACGCGCCCACGCCGGCGAAATCAACATCCCCCGCGCCCTGGAAATCGAGTCGGAAATTCACCATGATCTGATGGCGGAATTAAAAACCTTTGCGGAACAGTCCCCAATCGGCGGGGGCATCCTTCACCTGGGCGCTACCTCGATGGATATCGAAGACAATGCCGACGTACTTCGCCTGTCAGCTTCGCTAGACTTGATCCTGGCTCAACTGGATGAATTGCTCCTGGCCTTCGCCCAACGCATCGAGGAGACTGCTGAAGTGCCAGCCATGGCGTACACCCATTTACAGCCGGCTGAACCCACTACGCTCGGCTATCGTCTGGCCAGCTACGCCCAGGATCTGCTCGCCGACCGCGCAGACCTTTTGCGGGTGCGAGCCGGGCTGCGCGGCAAAGGGTTCAAAGGCGCGGTTGGCACCGCCGCTGCCTATGCCGACCTGATCGGTTTGGACCATTTGGACGATTTTGAGAACCAGCTGTCTCAACGGCTGGACCTTCCTTTCTATCCGGTCGCCACGCAGACTTACCCTCGCAAGCAAGACTACCTGGTGGTCAGCGCCCTGGCAGTCATCGGCGCCAGTCTGTATAAATTTGCCTTTGATTTGCGTATTATGCAATCGCCGCCATTCGGGGAATGGTCCGAACCGTTTGGGCGCAAGCAGGTTGGCTCGTCCGCCATGCCCTTCAAGCGTAATCCCATCCAGGCAGAGAAAATCGATTCGCTGGCGCGCCTGTTATCTGGTATGCCAAACACTGCCTGGCACAACGCCGCGCATTCCTTGCTGGAGCGCACCCTGGACGATTCGGCCAACCGCCGCACACTGCTGCCGGAAGCTTGCCTCATCTGTGACGAATTACTGACCACCGCCACCCGCCTGGTTAAGGGAATGGTCTTTAACTGGCCAGCCATCAACCACAATCTGGCGCAGTATGCGCCTTTCGCCGCCACGGAACGGGTGTTAATGGCTCTGGCCCGCGCTGGCGCTGACCGGCAGCTAATGCATGAAAAACTGCGCGAACATGCCCTGGCAGCCTGGGAATCCGTCCAGGAAGGAAAACCCAACCCCCTGCCAGACCGGTTGAGGGCAGATGCGGAAATCAGTGCTTTGATTTCCCCAGATCAGCTGCAGGAGCTGCTTATCGTACAGGAATACACCGGCCTGGCAGCTGGCCGCGCCCGCGAAATGGCTGCGCGGATAAAAGAAGCATTGACTTAACCCCCATCCCTTTCCCTTTTGGGGAAGGGGATCTTAAGCCTGAATAATTGCCAAACCGTTAAGTTTTAAGAATTAACCCCCTTCTCTCTCCGGTTCGGAGAGAGAAGGGGTTGGGGATGAGAGAGGTTTCCATGCCGGCCAAGAATATCGTCATCGGCCAACCGGTGAACCCAGAAAAAGCTGCCCTGGCGAGGGAATTCAGAAGCAACATGACGTATCCAGAGAAACTTCTTTGGGAAAAACTCCGTTCAAACCAGCTAGATGGGTACCATTTTCGAAGACAACAAGTCATAGGCGGGTACATTGTCGATTTTTATTGCCACCAGGCAGGACTTGTTGTTGAAGTTGATGGAATTTCCCACTCTGATCAAGTCGATTACGATCTTCAACGGGATCAGGCGTTGGCTGTATTATCACTCCGAGTAATTAGAATAAGCTCCAATGATGTTATCAATCGTATGGATAATGTCCTTCGCACAATTCTCCAAGCCTGTGAATGAGACAGTATGCATCAATTTGACCGAATAGGGGTTTCTCATTCCATCGCCTGGAAATTTTGGTAACATATCATTAATTTATTAGAGTTTTCTAAGGTTGTATAGACAATACTGTAAATATATGCTTAAAGGCTATTAATATTCTATTATTTCGGTTACAATATTTATAGTAAATTTAGCACTTATTCCTAACTGAATTACTTGGATTTATGGCTATCTCAACAAAGATAACTTCCACCGATGAAAACAGCCAATCATCCGACGCCGTAAAGTCTAAAATTCGCGGCGCCCGGAGTAAATTGATTCAGGCTGCTGAATTGATGCGCGATATTCGCCTGGCGCAGTCGCTGAACCAACTGATCCAGGTCCTCACAAGCACACTTCCTTCACTACTGGAAGCCGACGTCTGCGGCTATCTCACCTGGATGCAATCGCCGCGGGCTGGCGTTCATTGGGAATACATCACCGGTGATAATGGGCGCCAGTTGGAACAAACCCCCTTTATCGTTGATCGTGCCACTGACGATTTCCTTAAATCGGGTGAGCATCAAATTTTAAGTCCAGAAATCACGCTCCTTCCTGCCGGGCTCACAGCCTTTATGAAGCGGGCAGAGATGGTCAGCCTCCTGTTCCTACCGATTTATCTAGAAGAGGCTGTTCGGGGTGTACTGGTGCTGGGCCGGTCGAAAGGTTCACCAACCTGGGGTCAACTGGAAGCGGATGCCGGCAGCGAAGTGGTTCAATTAGCGGTATCGGTTTACGCGATGCGCATTGAATTGGCGCAGACCGATCAGCGCGTTAAGGAGCTGGAACGTGTATTTCTTGCCAGCTTGGATTTAACCGCCCACCTTAATTTGGAAGATGTACTGAATAGCATCTTAAACAACGCCCTGGCATTAATTCCGGCCGCCAACGACGCCCATATTTTCCATTATGACGGGGAGCAGTTGATTTTTGGCGCTGCCATGTTCCGCGATGGCTCAACTGGAAGGGAATGGGCAGAACCGCGCGCAGATGGTTTAACCTACACTGTGGCTCACACGGGCGAAGTGATTGTTGTAGAAAACATGCGCACCCACCCGCTCTATCGTTCAGCCCCGCCCTCGTGGACAGGCGCCATTGTGGGCATGCCTCTCAAGATGAAAGGCATGGTGATTGGGGTTATGACCCTTGCCATGCTGGAGCCCTATATTTTTCAGGAATCGAAACTGCGCCAGTTACGGCTGCTGGCAGACCAGGCTGGAATCGCCATACAAAATGCCCGCCTGCACAACCTGATCCGCGAGGAAGCCCAAACCGATTGGTTGACCGGCTTGCCGAACCGTCGTTCGTTTGAACTTGCCATTGATCAGTTGATCGACCATGCGCAAAAAGTGGGCAACACCTTCACCGTAATGCTGCTCGACCTGGATCATTTCAAGAGTATCAATGACACCTACGGTCACCGGATCGGAGATGCCGCCTTACGGCGTATCGCCACCCGCTTGAAGGAAGGCGTGCGAAAAACCGATTTCCTGGCCCGGCTGGGCGGTGATGAGTTTGCCATTCTCTTTCCTGGCACCAACAAAGATGAAGCCTACACCATTGGGTTAAAATTGCAGGAATATGTGTCGGTTTGTGATTTACAATTACCCGACGGCAAGCTCGGCTGCATGGCAGTGTCTTTCGGATTGGCAATTTTTCCGACTGCAGGCCAAACAGTCGAAACTTTGATGGAAGCCGCTGATGCCGAGTTGTACCGCGATAAAGAACGGGATTGACCCGGAATACCGGCACCATTCAACTGCCTTGCCCGAATAATTTAATAGAAGCGAGAACCTCACAGCATGCAAACCAACCTGACGGAATACATTCTCGGCAGTCAAACACGCCTGGCTATGCCTGTTGGCGCTTATTCCGGGCTGCAAATCACGGGAAAATCGATTGCCGCGGCTACCAATGACTTTTTAGTTCAGGCCAACGCCATCCTGGCCTTGTACGAACGCTACCACACCCCATTTCTCCAGACTGCCATGGACCTCAGCATCGAGGCTGAAACATTTGGTGCGCAGGTGAGGTTTGAAGAGGGCGAGATTCCCACCGTGCTCGGCCGGTTGGTGACCAGCCGGGAGGACATGACCAAATTATTTGCGCCAAAAGTCGGGCATAAGCGCACCAACGTCCCGCTCTCGGTCGTGCCTTACCTGAAGGAACATACCGAAGGAAAAGAAGTGTTTGTGTTGGGCGGTATAATCGGCCCATTTTCGCTGGTAGGGCGCATTTATGGGGTCAGCGAGACTCTGGTTTTGACCTATGAAGATCCGGAACTGCTATTGGATCTACTTAAAATGGCAACCAATTTCCTGCAGCGCTACGCTGAGGCGTTTCGCGGCATGGGCGCGGACGGCATTATCGTGGCGGAACCCGCCGCCGGGCTGATGTCGCCTGGCTCGCTTGGCCGTTTTTCAATGCCCTACGTTCGTCAGATGGTCGAAGCGCTTCAGACCCCTGATTTTTCCTTCATTTATCATAATTGCGGCGCCAAACTGGCGCATCTAAACGAAATTCTAAAGGATGGGGCAGCTGTCCACCACTTCGGCAAGCCAATGGACATTGCCGCCGCCCTGGAGCGGGTTGACGGTCAGACGATTTTGGCTGGCAATCTGGATCCGGCTGAAGTGTTCGTAGGCTCCACTGCCGATGAGGTCTATCAGCAATCGAAGAATTTATTGGCTGCCACCGCCGGGCACCGCAACTTCGTGCTCTCCTCTGGCTGCGACCTGCCGCCCAACATGCCCCTCGCCAATCTGGACGCCTTCTATCAGGCCCTCTCTGATTTCAATTTAGCCCCGTAGAGGACGGGTTCCGCGAAATTTGCGCCCCCCTGTGGGGCATCCCGTCCCGCATGTACTTCACCTATCCTACGTGTTGTTCCACGATCCCACCCGCTCCCCCGCGGGTGGATTTTTGCGTGTGAATTTCCTCGGGGCTCACTTCCTCCACCGCTGGGGTCAACACCGGCACGATCACCAGCTGCCCCACTGCCTCCCCGGCTGCAAATCGCAGCGGTGAATCGGTTACATTCGCTACCTTGATCAAAATTTCGCCCTGATACCCGGCATCTACCACGCCTGCCCCAAGCAGATGATTCGCCCGCCCTTTGGGCTTGAGCAAACCGACAAACCCGTCCGGAATTTCGACCGTCACTCCAGTCGGCACAATGACAAAGCTGTGCGGCGGTATTTCCACCGCCGCAACAGCATAGAAATCCAAACCGGCATCCGCCGCGTGTTTTCGCGTGGGCAGCACTGCCTCCGGTCGCAAACGTGCAATGCGAATGGTCTGCATGGCTATTTCAAACCTTGCAGCTGCTCGCGCAGGCTGGCAGCGGTTTCTTTAAAGTTGGTCAGTTTCTGTCGCTCTTTATCGACCACCGCGGCGGGTGCCTTTTGCCCGAAAGGGCTGGAGAGCAGTCCTTCCAGGCGCTCGATTTGCGATTGTGTTTCATCCAGTTCCTTCTGCAACCGGGCTTGTTCACTTGCCATGTTCACCATTCCGGTCAGCGGCAGGTAAACTTCGACCCCTGCCACCACCAGCGAGGCTTGATCCTGCGGCTTTTCTGCCAGATTTTCCACGATTGTCAGTTGCTGCGGGTCGATATATGCCAGCGCTGCCAGTGTCTTGGATTGCGCTTGCAGAAGCGGCAGCCGCTCGCCGGCTGCAAAGGTCGCGGCGATGCGTTTGCCGGGCGTCATCTTCTTTTCGGTGCGCAGGTTGCGCACCGCGCGAATGATCTCTTGTAACAGGCTGAAATCGTTCACTTTTTCTTCCTCCCAGGCTTCTGCAGCCTGGGGTTCCGGCCATTTGGCCATAATCAACATCTCTGCCCAACTTTCTTTGGGTTGGTAAGCGCCAGGTTTCAGCTGGCAGGTGCTTTTCAGGTGGCCCCATAATTCTTCGGTCACAAATGGGGTGAAGGGATGCAGCAGTCGCAGGCAGGAATCCAGCACCCGCGCCAGCGTTTGCGCCGTGTAATAGGCGCGGTCGCCGCCTTCTGCCATCTGCAGCTTGGCAATTTCCAGATACCAGTCGGCAAATTCCGACCAGAAGAAATCATAAATCTGGCGGCCAGCCTCTCCGTATTGGAAACCGCTGAACAGCCGGTCTGCCTCGCGCTCCAGATTCTGCAGCCGCGCCCAGATCCAGGAATCCGCCAGGGTCCACTGCGGCTCTGCCGCGGCCTGTTCTGGTGCCGCATCCAGCGTGCCCAGCACGAAGCGTCCGGCATTCCAGATTTTGTTGGCAAAGTTGCGGTTAGCCTCGACCTTTTTGGGGCTCAAATTCATGTCGTTGCCCGGCGTCGAGCCGACCAACAGCGTGAAGCGCAGCGCATCCGTGCCCAATTCGTCCATCAGACCGAGCGGGTCGATCACGTTGCCCTTTGATTTGCTCATTTTATGACCGTTGCCGTCGCGGATCAGTCCATGCAGGTACACTGTATGGAACGGCACCTGTCCGGTGAATTCCAACCCGAACATAATCATGCGCGCCACCCAGAAGAACAGGATGTCGTAACCGGTTTCCATGTAACTGGTCGGGTAGAAGTAATCCAGGTCAGCCGTTTTTTCTGGCCAGCCCAGCGTCGAAAACGGCCATAAGCCGGACGAGAACCAGGTATCCAGCACGTCCTCATCCTGCCGAATTTTCGCGCTGCCGCAGTTGGCACAGGAGGTTGGGTCCTGGCGTGCCACCAGGGTAGCGCCGCAATCGTCACAGTACCAAACCGGGATGCGGTGCCCCCACCATAACTGACGGCTTATGCACCAGTCCTGGATATTTTCCAGCCAGTTGTAATACACCTTGGTGAAGCGCTCCGGCACAATTCGGATTTGCCCATCGCGCACCGCCGCCAGGGCTTTCTCTGCCAGCGGCTTGATTTCCACAAACCACTGGGTGGAGATCATAGGCTCGACAATTTCGCCGCCGCGTTGACTGCGCGGCACATTGAGGGTGTACGGCTGCTCTTTGATCACCAGACCGGCTTCCTGCATATCCGCCCAGATCTTCTTGCGGCAGGCGAAGCGGTCCAGCCCGGCATACGGTCCGCCGTGTTCATTGATAGCGGCGTCGGGTGTCAGGATATTGATCACCTCCAGCCCATGCCGCTGACCAATGGCATAGTCATTCGGGTCATGTGCCGGCGTAATCTTGAGCGCTCCGGTACCGAAGGCTTTATCCACATAGTCATCAGCGATCACCGGGATAGCGCGATTGAGAATGGGCACCAGCACCTTGCGCCCCACCAGATGAGCGTAACGCTCGTCTTCCGGATGCACTGCCACCGCCGTATCGCCTAGGATCGTTTCCGGCCGGGTAGTTGCCACCGGGATGAAGGTCTCGGGGTCATCCGCCAGCACGTATTTGAAGTAATACAGGAAACCGGGCTCCTCGCTGTATTCCACTTCCAGGTCGGAAACAGCCGTTTTCAAGCCCGGCGACCAGTTGATCATGCGCGGGCCGCGGTAGATCAGCTCCTTCTCGTACAGGCGCACGAAAGCTTCGCGCACCGATTTCGACAAGCCGTCATCCAGCGTGAAGCGTTCACGGTCCCAATCGCAGGATGCGCCCAACCGGCGGATTTGCCGGGTGATCATGCCGCCGTATTTGTGTTTCCAGTCCCAGGTGCGCCGCACAAATTCCTCGCGGCCCAATTCCTCGCGTTTCAAACCCTCGCCAGCCAGCATTTTCTCCACCTGCAGTTGAGTGGCAATCCCAGCATGATCCGAACCGGGCACCCACAGCGCCGGGATGCCTTTCATTCGGTGGTAGCGGATCATCAGGTCTTCCATGGCGACAAACATGGCATGCCCGAGATGCAGTTCACCAGTCACATTGGGCGGCGGGATGGAGATGACAAACGGTCTGCGGTCCGGATCAAAGCCAGGTTGATGGGGATCGTTGGTCGGTTTGAAAAAGCCTCGCTTTTCCCATTCCTGGTAAATCCGCTCCTCCACCGTTGAAAAATCATAGGTCTTGGGTAATAAGTTCTCGCTCATGGCTGCACCTCTCTTACGGGTTATGTCGTTCCGGTATTTCTACCAATCTGCTGGGCCTTAACAAACAAAAAACCCAATCGTCACATGAGGACGAAAGGGTTGCTTCCGCGGTACCACCTCGGTTCGTCAGTCATTACGGCTGACGCACTCTCCCCGAACCACCATTCGGGTTGCGCGCTAACGGGCTTACCCGTGCCGGTCTACTCTCCTGGTAGGGATTTCTTCGGCAAATTCGCCAAACGACTTCGGCCGGAGTGCACTGTGGAGGCTTTCAGCCAGCGGCGCTCCTTCTCTGGCAGGGTACTGAACGGCCTACTACTCTTGGCATATCAAGTATTTTGATTGCCTCGATTATACAGACTTCCGAGGTCAGTGTCAATCCAAAGGGTAGAAAACCAGTTACTAATAAAAATTCTTGACAAAAAAAGTATATATTTTACAATGGATGAACGTGTTTGTTGGGTATTTGACCATGTACACACCAAAATTTATTGGAGACAATCTGCTGCCTGGAGGCAAGACATGAGAAAAGTGGTCATGTTCAATAGCATTTCACTCGAAGGGTTCTTCGAAACCCTCGATCACCGCATCGATTGGGTCAATACCGATGCTGAATTCAACAAATTTACGACTGAAAACGCCCAATCGGATGATGTTGACGGTTTTATCCTTGGACGCAAAACCTACGACATGATGTCCAGCTTTTGGCCGACCGAGTTCGCGCTGCAGAGTAATCCAGTTGTGGCGCGGCGCATGAACGAATTGCCAAAATATGTCTTCTCACGCACTTTGAAATCTGTCGATTGGAGCAACAGCGAACTGGTGAAGGGAGATGCTGTTCAGGAACTCAAACGCATCAAACATTTGCCCGGTAAAGACCTGGTGATTTTTGGCAGCGGCAATTTGTCGAAGACCTTCATCAACAATGACCTGATTGACGAATTCCAACTGATCGTCAACCCCATCTTACTCGCCAGCGGAACGCCATTATTTCAAGATCTGAATAACTCTGTCAGGCTAAAACTCCTCAATGTTCGCACCTTTGGCAATGGAAATGTGTTGATGATCTACCAACCCGACCGCACAACCACATCAGATGCCGCGTGAGTAGTGGTTACTAAATTTAACGGAGAAATGGCATGAGAAAAGTGATTCTGTTCAATCTGATGTCGCTGGATGGATTTTTCGAAGGGCCTAATCGCAGCATTGAATGGCATAACGTGGATGATGAGTTCAATGACTTTGCGGTTGAGCAAGTCTCCTCCACGGACGGTCTGATCTTTGGCCAGGTTACCTATGAAATGATGGCGGAGTATTGGCCGTCAGAAGAAGCAATCCGCAGCGACCCGATTATCGCGGACTGGATGAATAAACTACCCAAATACGTATTCTCGCACACGCTGAACCGGGCGGATTGGCACAATACGACCCTGGTTAACGGTGATGCAGCTGTCGAGCTGCGAAAAATTAAAGGGGAGTCTGGCCGGGACCTGTTCGTATTTGGTAGTGCCGATCTTTCCACCTCCTTGATTCAGAATAACTTGATCGACGAATACCGCGTGTTAGTCAACCCGATTCTACTGGGTCAGGGAACCCCGCTGTTCCACGGGTTGAAAGATCCGGTTAGCCTGCAGCATATTCACACCCGTACGTTTACCAACGGAAATGTATTGTTGACATATCAGCCTGTCTCGCGCGCGATGTAGCCGGTTGAAAATCCGATTTAACGGAGCCAGTCATGGATGAAGCCACTCGAACCAACCTGACCAACATGTATTCCACCGATCGCCAGTTGCAAAATTCAGCTTTTCTGGGATTGATCGCCGAAACCGATCGCCCGGTCACCTGGGCGTACGAAGCCTGGGACGAACTGGTTAAAGCGCTGACCCATCCCGACAATCATGTGCGCGCCATTGCAGCCCAGGTTTTGTGCAACCTGGCCAAGAGCGACCCGCAAAAACGTCTGGCAAAGGATTTCCCGGCGCTGCTCAACGTTACCCGTGAGGAACGATTTGTCACCGCGCGTCACACGATGCAGTCGCTGTGGAAGGTTGGCGCTGCCGGCGGCGAACACCTTGCCTGGTATCTGAATGGGCTGACCACCCGCTTCAATGAATGCATTAATGAAAAGAATTGCACCTTAATCCGCTACGATATCAGTCAAAGCCTGCGTAAAACTTATGATGCTGTCAAATCGGAAAAAATCCGCGAGGCCGCTCTGCAATTGATTGATTCCGAGACGGATCCAATGTACCGCCAAAAATATGCCTCATTGTGGAAAACCAAATCCCGTCAGGAAGTACCTTAACATTTGTACAGTTTCCTTATTTAAGTATTGACTTAATTAAGTGAACGCTGTATTATAACTGCATGGATAAATTTTCTGCCCTCGGTGACCCTAACCGGCGCCGCATTGTCGAGTTGCTTGCCAACCACGGTCCGATGACCGCCACCGAGATCTGCGAACAGTTCTCGGTCAGCCCTTCCGCCATCTCCCAGCACCTTAAAATTCTTCGTGAAGCCAACCTGATCCTGATGAACAAAAAGGCGCAGCAGCGCATCTACGAAATCAATCCACAAGAAATGCGCGAGATGGAAAATTGGGCAAATCGGCTGGCATCGCTTTGGGCGATGCGGTTCGAAGCACTTGACAAACTTATCGCGGCAGAAAAGGACGGTTCGGTTTAGTGGTAGCGAAAGGAGATTTTTTATGGATTCCCAAAAAGTATCGGATTTAGTCATCACCCGCGTCTTTGACGCCCCCATCGAACGTGTCTGGCAAGCCTGGACGGACCCAAAGCACATAATGCTCTGGTGGGGTCCGAAAGATTTTACAGCACCTACCATTCAGGTTGACCTGCGTGAAGGCGGTAAATACCTGTACTGCATGCGCGGGCCGGATGGCAAAAATTACTGGTCCACCGGGACCTTTGAGGAAATCGTTCCAATGGAGCGTCTGGTCTTCACCGACAGCTTCGCGGATGAGGATGGCAATATTGTCTCGGCAGCCTACTACGGCATGCCTGAGGAATTCCCTCTGATCCTTAAGGTGACAGTCGAGCTTGAGGAATTACCGGGGAAGACCAAGATGACCCTCAAGCATTCCGGCATGCCTCCGAGCGAATCAAAAGAAATGGCCGGACAGGGTTGGAATGAGTCCTTTGACAAATTGTCCAACAGCTTATTGGTATAAGGAGCACGAAATGGGAAAGCTAAATGTGATTGTTGAGCCTGGCAAACAGGAGATGTCCTACACGCGAACTTTTGATGCCCCGCGCGAACTGGTGTTCAAAATTTACCTGGATCCGAACCTGATCCCCCAATGGTGGGGGCCGGGTTACCTGACTACCGTCGTCGATAAGATGGAAGTGCGCCCAGGCGGCATTTGGCGCTACATCCAACACGACCCGGAAGGCAACGAGTATGCATTTTTCGGTGTGTACCATTCAATAACTCCCAATGAACGCATCATCACGACCTTCGAATTTGAAGGGACACCCGGGCATGTTACGCTCGATACCGTTGATTTCAAGGAAGAAAATGGCAAGACCACGCTTTACGGACAATCGGTCTTCCAATCTGTCGCCGATTTGCAGGGTATGGCTGAAGCCGGCGCCGAAAGCGGCATGATTGAAATGATGGACCGTCTGGAAGTGCTTCTGGAAAAGGTGCGGGTCTAAAGCTTTTACCCAAATGACTTTCTCGCGGAGTGTTTTGGAAATTTCAATACACTCCGCGAATGCTTGTGAAATACCTATAGCACGATCGGTTTGTTCGTTGAACCTCTGGAGGCTGCATGTGTCGCAATATTAAAACCCTGTATAACTTCGATCCGCCTGCAACCGAAGCAGAGGTAAGGGCTGCCGCCCTTCAGTTTGTACGTAAAATTAGCGGTTTCGCCAAGCCCTCCAAAGCCAATGAAGCAGCCTATCAAGCTGCGATCGATGCCGTCGCGGCAGCCTCCTCGACCCTGCTGAATTCGCTGGAAACCCAGGCGCTGCCGCGCGACCGCGCTTTGGAAATTGCCAGAGCCCGCGCCCGGGCAGTAGAACGCTTTCATATTAAGGAGCAGCCATGAGAAAAGTTGTGGTTACCGAATTTATCACCCTAGATGGCGTCATCGAAGCGCCGCATGAGTGGTCCTTCCCCTATTGGGGCGACGAAATTTCCAAATTCAAACACGACGAAACTTTCGCCAGCGACGCATTGCTGCTCGGGCGGGTCACCTACAAGGCTTTTGCCGAGTCCTGGCCCGAACGCACCGATGAAACAGGCTTTGCTGACCGTTTCAATTCCCTCCCCAAGTATGTCGTCTCCACCACGCTGGCCAACAGCAGTTGGAACAATTCACACATCATACGCGGTAATGCGGCTGCCGAAATTGAAAAACTCAAACAGGGGACTGGCGGAGACCTGGTTATCCACGGCAGCGCCAAATTGGTTAACTCACTGGTGCCCGCCAACATCATTGACGAGTACCGCCTGCTGGTTTACCCCATCGTGCTTGGCAAGGGTCTAAAACTCTTCGAAGATGGCGTCAAAACCAACCTTACACTGGTGGAATCGAAAACGTATCCCTCCGGCGTCGTTGGGTTGATCTACCATCCCGCTTAATTTTTGACCTCACTACCATCAACATCTCCTGACGAACTGTCAGGGGTTGTATATCGTTCGCACCTGTTGCAGCAGGCTTTCGGCTTGATCGAATGCTTCCCGATCCGGCATCACGCCATTAATTGCCTGCCGCTCCATATCCAGCATCCGCTGTGCCAGTTGACCGGCTCCTAAATAGCTGGCGTCCGTTTTGAGTTGGTGCGCGCTCTCGCGCACCTGCTGCAAATCTCCTGCCTGCCAGGCTGCCTGCAGATCTGAAAATTTTTCTGCCACGTTTTTCAGCAGTAAGCCAACGATTTCAGCCCGGTCTTCGCCAAGTTCATCCAAAATTTTCGCTGGCTGTAACGCGGCGGCAACTGCTGCATCATCGTCGGTTGATGCTGCCGGGGCATGCTTGCGCAATATCGCTGCCAGTCGTTCATGCAGGATGGGTTTGGTCAAATAATCATCCATGCCGGCATCCAGGCATTCGCTCAAATCTTCCTGGTATGCGTATGCCGTCAGGGCAACGATGCGCGGTTGCCGTTCCGCCGGCAATTCAGCCCGAATCCGGCGGGTAGCTTCCAGCCCGTCCAGTTCGGGCATTCGCACATCCATCAGTACCAGGTCGTAGGGCTGGCGTTGTACCGCCGCCACGGCTTCCAGCCCGTTGGCTACTGTGTCGACCTGGTAGCCGAGCCGTTCCAGGAACAATACCGCTACGCGCTGGTTGACCGGGTTATCCTCCGCCAGCAGAATATGCTGGGGGTGCTTGCCAGCGAAAGTGTCATCAAATTCTGGTGTTTGCGGTGACCCAGCCTGCGGTTCAGCCGGCTCAACGGGCAATGTGAAATGGAAGGTCGACCCCTGCCCCTCCTGGCTCTCCACCCAGATGTGTCCGCCCATGATGCTCACGAGCCGGCTGCTGATGGTTAATCCCAACCCGGTGCCGCCGTAACGACGTGCGATCGATGCATCAGCCTGCGTGAAAGTCTCGAACACCCGGTCGAGCTGGCGCGGCGGGATGCCAATCCCCGTGTCGCTGACAGAAAAATGCAGCTCCATCTGGTCTTCCAGCTGCGATTCAGCGGCTGCCCTCACTACCACCTCGCCCTTTTCGGTGAACTTGACCGCGTTGGATAACAAATTGACCAACACCTGGCGCAGCCGGGTCGGGTCTGCGTTTATCCAGGCTGGAAGGTTTCCCGCCGGCAAATAATATAACGCCAGGTTTTTGGCGGCAGCCAGTGGTACCAAAATCTCAATGGCATCTTCAACGCAGCTTTCCAGGTGGAAAACCTGCGTCTCGAGCTCCATACGACCGGCTTCTATCTTGGAAAAATCCAGGATGTCGTTAATCGAGGTCAACAGGGTGTCGCTGCCAGCCCGAATGGTGTTGACATATTCCTGCTGGTCTGCGTCTAATGTAGTATCTTGCAGCAAAGTGGTCATGCCGATGACCGCGTTCAACGGGGTACGGATCTCATGCGACATGGAAGCCAGGAACAGAGATTTCGCGCGGGTGGCCTCCTCAGCGGCGTCCTTTGCCTGGCGCAGGTTTTGTTCAAGCAATTTGGTCTCGGTGACGTCATGCAGCAGCACCAATCGCCCGGCAGGCCGCCCATACCAGGATGAAAGCCGGAAGGAGCGCAGCTCAAACTGTACCTCCTGCCCATCTCGCGACAGCATGATATCTTGTTGAAACCGCTCCGGTTGAGAAATACCGGCGCGCAGCTCCTCGGTGAGCGGAAGATAATCCCCCAACGGTCGCCCGATCACCTCCACCGCCTTGACACCAAACAGCGCCTGGGCTGCTGGGTTGACATCCAGCACCCGAAAACGCCGGTTGATGACGATGACGCTGTCATCCATGAACTCAATGGCCAGATCGCGTGCTTCCGGTACCACATCCAGCAAACGGTATTGGAAAACGCTGACCGCCAAAAATGGCAGACTGCTGACCATCGCCAGCGAGGTGAAATCCAGCGCCGGCAGCGCGGTCACTCCAGAGAGCGTTAAAGATAATGCCCCCAGCGGAATGATCCCGCCCAGCATAAAGAACATGATCTGGCGACGCCTGAATCCGGCCGAAATCCGGTAATAACGGATGATCAGAATCATCGAGATCACGCCAACCAGCAGCGAATAACCAATATTGACGTAATACCAGACCTGAGGCGTGAAAGCCAATACAATAAACGCCTGGGCAATCTCCAGCCGCGGATTGGTGTAAATCCAGCCGTGCAGTGAATTCGTCGCCAGCAGCCCCAGCGTGATCACTGGCTCGATGACCAGAAAGGGCAGCATTTTAATCACCCGCCGCAGCGGCACGCCCGTATATTCCATCACAAAGGCGATCAGGCTGATGGGCACCAGCACGACCCCCAGATACTTCAACCCAAAGTACAGTTCTTTTAACCGCAGCAGCAGGTTGACCACCTCGAACAGGTAAAACAGCGACCAGATGCCGATGCCTGCCGCCAGCGACATAAAAAACCGTGCTGCCGGGATGGTGCGTTTAAGGAATGAATAGGCTGCCAGAATGAACGAAATCACTGTGGCAAACAGCAGCAGCAGCATGTAAGGTACTACTTGGGCATTCATCTTGTTAAACTATGCCAATCGCCAGACTCAGCGGTGAATGGTCAGCCCGCGCCGCTCTATTTTTCGGATGCCCGCCAGGGAGGTCTTGACACATCCCTGTAAATCCAGGAATACCAACCGAGTCATGGATTTCAAGGTGCGCAACCCTTCATCGCTGATACGATTGCAGTAGCTCAGGTCGAGGTATTCAAGTTTTTTGAGTTCCGCCAGGTGCGGCAATCCCCCATTGGTGATATTGCACGAGGACAAATTAAGCCGCGTGAGTTTGGGCAGCGCCGTCAGCCGCGAAAGTCCTAAATCGGTGATGTTTCGATTTTCAGACAAATTTAAGTAGGTCAAGCCGGGTAAATTGGCTACCGCCTTAACCAGGCTGTATAACTCATCGTCACGGATGTTTTTGACCCGCAGGTACACATCAAAGGCCATGGGAATGCTAAATTCTCCGGGACCCTGGTCAAATTCCGTCCACTCATGGGTTTTATCGCCCATCGGGCGCACATAGACGATCAGCGGCAGGTTTGTTTCAAATGTCGATGCGGTCGTTTGTTCTGTCATAGAACCTTATTATAGAAGATAAACCCGGTTTCTGGTCATTTCGGCCGGAGAGACAAAAAAAGAGATGCAGCCAAAGCTGCACCTCTCCCATCTATTTATTTCTAGAATAAATTATCCGGCCAATACCTTGCGTACTTCGTCGATTTGGCCAGCGCTGCCTAATTTTTCATTCTTATGCGCAATAAATTTGGCATACTCGGCCATGAAAATCTTGCCGACCGGGCGCAAGTCGAAATTATCCGGGTGCTCCAGGAAATGCTCGCGGTGAACGCGCGTCCACACAAGCCGACCGTCGGTGTCAATATTGACCTTGGTCACACCCAACTCGGCGGCGCGTTTGAACGAATTTTCATCCACGCCTTTCGCGCCTTTGAGTTGCCCACCGGCTGCGTTGATGCGCTGCACTTCGTCCTGCGGCACTGAGCTGCTGCCGTGCATCACCAGCGGGAAGCCTGGCAGACGTTTTTGGATTTGCTCCAGCACATCCAGGCGCAGACCCTGCGTGCCGCTGAACTTGTACGCGCCGTGGCTGGTGCCAATTGCCACAGCCAGCGAGTCGCAGCCGGAGCGTTCCACAAAATCCTGTGCTGTTTCCGGATCAGTCAGTTTGGCGTTCGCTTCTTCCACGGCCACATGCTCTTCCACGCCGCCCAGTTGGCCAAGTTCTGCCTCCACCACAATCCCGCGAGCATGCGCCGCATCCACCACCCGGCGCGTTGTGGCAATATTATTCTCAAAATCCTCGCCGCTGGCATCGATCATTACCGAGGAGTAAAAGCCGCTCTGAATACAGTCCATGCAGGCTTCTTCGTCACCGTGGTCAAGGTGCACGGCAAAAATTGCCTCCGGGAAAACCTGGTCAGCCGAGCGGATCAGGCCTTCCAGCATGATTTTATTGGTGTAAGAACGCGCGCCCTTGCTGATCTGGATGATGAAGGGTGCTTTGCTATCCACACAGCCGCGGAAAAGGCCCATGATCTGCTCGAGGTTATTGATGTTATATGCGCCAATAGCATATTTGCCGTATGCCGCTTCGAATAATTTTTTGGTCGTGACAATCATTTGAAAGACTCCCTCAATCCATGATTCTTAATTGATTAATCAAGTGCGGCTCTATTATATCCCCAATTCAGGCGTGATTTGCGGATCGTATTAATCCCTGTCCTCCCGGTAGGGGCAAAAACCTTTCAATTTCCTGCGAATGTTTCTGCAGCACTTTACATATTTCACCAGCAATGTATAATACAACCCTTGCTGGGAAGTTCAAAATCGACCGGCGTCGCCGGGATTTTGTCTGCATACTGGGGCACGGCTTACAGGTTTGCCTCGAAAGATCGAAAACCATCAGCCGTGTCCTTTTAATTTGCCAGCAGCTATAAATAGATACACCCGGTATGGGTCGATCCCCTAACCGAGACCATTATTTCCAAAGTGAGGGTTATGAAGTGACGCTTTATTCCATAGAAGATGTTCGGCGGTTGGTTGAGGCTGCACAGCAGCCGGAAACTCCCTTTTTAATACTTGACGGCGACCGTCTGCTGGAAAACGCCCGCCGGTTTAGGGCGGCCTTCCCCAATGGGCAGGTATGTTTTGCGGTCAAAGCCAATAACGACCCAACCGTTCTGAAAATCTTCCATGAAGAAGGCCTTCACTTCGACGTCGCCTCGTGGGGTGAAATTTCCCAGCTGGCTGGCATGGGCATTCCTGCCTCGCACATGGTTTTTAGCGCCCCCACCAAAGTCCCCCGCGACATTCAACGAGCGCATGAATACGGCGTTCGCCGTTTCGCCTTTGACACCCGCATCGAGTTGGAAAAACTGGCCAATCTGGCGCCCGGCGCGCAGGTGATCGGCCGGGTGGCTGTTGATAACAATGGCAGCCATTGGCCCTTGGAACGCAAATTTGGCATCGAGCCCGGCCAGGAAGTGGAACATTTCCTTTACGCCCGCGCGCTGGGACTGGAACCCTACGGCCTAACCTTCCATGTTGGGTCGCAAAACTCCGATCCTCAGGCCTGGGTACGCGCACTCGAACGTCTCAGCCCCATCTGGAACGAATTGGAAGCCAGGGGCATCCAGCTGCAGGTGATCGACACAGGCGGCGGTTTCCCGGTCCAATTCAACGACCCGGTGCCTGGTGTGGAAGAAATTGCCGCGGCGATACTGCCTGCCATGCAGCGCCTGTTTGGAAATAAAGCCAAATTGCTGGTCGAACCGGGCCGCGGATTGGTCGGCAACACCGGAATTATGGCTGCGACCGTCATTAACCGGGCAACTCGTGGTGAACGCGAGTGGCTGTATCTGGATGTAGGCGCTTTCCAGGGATTGATCGAAATGCTGGATTTTTATGGTTTCAACAATCCAGTCATCAGCGAACGCAACAGCGAGCCCCTGACTCCCTTTGTTCTCAGCGGCCCCACCTGTGACAGCGCCGATGTGATCAAACACCAGGCTATGCTGCCGGCGGGCATTACCCTCGGCGATCGTGTCTATGTGCTGACCGCCGGCGCTTATTCCAATTCCATGGAACGCTACAACGGCATCGATTTCCCCGAGACCATCATCGTTCAAAAAGAACTGG
>Ga0209521_10000400_pt1 | contig 32725 bp, 23 predicted proteins | sample Rifsed19ft4_FD_184016 | JGI IMG/M metagenome (GOLD analysis project Ga0209521, IMG submission 184016) | Soil microbial communities from Rifle, Colorado, USA - sediment 19ft 4 (version 2) | ecosystem: Environmental > Terrestrial > Deep subsurface > Rock core/Sediment | place: Rifle, Colorado...
TGTGAAGGCGCCGACGACCGCTCCGCCGAAGCCCACGAACTCAAGCCAGAAGCCGTACTCAATGCTGACCAGGTCCCTTGCCTCGGGCTTGATGGAGAAAAATGTCAGCGCCACGAGGCCGGCTCCGACTGCCGACGCGACGAGCACCGGGGTCCGCGGATGAGAGCTCGCTGACAATCCCGCGTAAGCGACGCCTATCCCTGCGACCGGCACAAGCCACAACAAGACCCAGGACGCGTCCGCTTCAGCGGCGTACTGCTCGCTCGTAGCGGACTTCGTGGCGCTGCTTGCGATGTCCAGGCCTGAGATCTGCTGCTCGCAGGCAGTGAACCAGGGCAAGAAGAAGGCGACGGCCGCCAGCGCCCCGCCGCCGATGATCAGGGCTCGAGCCCCTTGCCCCGTCCCTTCGTCTGCCTGCGCGTCGTTCCTCGACGCCTCAGCCCTCTTCCAGGTGCACTCGGCGCAGAGCGTGGCCCCCAACCGCGCCTCGAGAAGTGGCAGGGCTGCGCCGCAGCTGATGCAGTGAGTGGCCGGCTTGCCGGTCGTGGCCTCTCTCGCCGCCTGCCCCAAGTCCCGCGTGCACTGAGTGCAGAGGGTCACGCCGAGGTTCACTTCTGCTTGCGCAAGAGGAGCTCCGCAGTTGGTGCACCGAGCTCGTGGTTCTTCGGGCGCTGTGGCCGACGCTAGAGCGGTCGCAGATTGAGCTTCCACGGCCACTCGCCAGAAGTTCGGGTCATCCAAAGGCGGTTCCAGAGACTCCTCGACTGGAACACTCGCTCCGCTCGCTACAACCTCGTCGACGCGGGCCGCCACGTCCCGAGGCGCAGCGGGAAGCTCGGCGGCGGCAGACTCATTGACGACGGCACTCGCTGCGCCAGCGTCTGCGGTCTCCTCCTCTGAGGATGACGCCGCTTCGATGGGCGCGGGCGGCTGAGCCAGTGAGGCCGAGGCAGCAGGGACGCCCGCCGACAGACTGGGCAGCGTCGCCAGGCACCTCTTGCAAGATCGGGCCGAAGGGCTATTCTCCGTGCCGCATCTTGGACACGCCACGCCAGCCGTGGCGGGTTGGCCGGGCGCTACGGCCCTCTTCGCCTCAGGGACTGGCGAGATTGCCTGCCCCTGTTGGTTCAAGTTTGCGAGGCATCGCTTGCAGGAACGAGCCGAAGGAGCGTTCTCTGTCCCGCACCGAGGGCACGCCACTCCGGTGGTCGCGGCGTTACTCGGCAGTGCAGCCGCCTGCTCAGACTGGCTGCCTGTCGGCGTCGCCTGACGGCCCAGCGTGGCGTAGCACCTCTTGCAGGAGCGCGCCGAGGCGGCGTTCTCGGTGCCGCAGTTAGAGCAACGAACCGTAGCGGCCGTTCGCTGCTGCCCCTCTTGGGTGATGCCAGGTGGCGCGGACGGTGTCGAGGCTGGAACCGCCTCCGTTTCGTGCGGGGCGAAGCGAGCGCCGCAGTGGGTGCAGAAGCGTGCGGAGGCGCGATTGCTCCCGCCACACTTCGGGCACGTCTTCTCGCCCTGCGCTCCCTGCACCATGAGTCGTCCCTAACTAGATCGGGCGGGAGTATAATCCGCGCGAACCACGAAGTAAAGAGCGAGAAGGTTGAGCCCGTGTACTGCCCTGCGTGCGGGACCCAGCTATCAGACGGTGCAGCCTTCTGCGATGCCTGCGGCGAGCAAGTCACGGTTCGCGAGTCCGCCCGACCCGCTACGGCGCAGCCGAGTCCGGTGCCTGCTAGCCCACCTCCGAGGACGACGCATCGAGCGGCTTACGTTCTCGAGCGGCCTTCCGGCAAGAGTGCCTGGGCCTCTGGGATCTGCTCGTTACTCGCCGTCGGTGTCCTCCCGCCACTTCTCGGCGGCATAGCCGCCTACCTGGCATTTAAGGTACGAAAGGTCGACCCCGGAAAGGGCAACAGGCTGCTAGCGCTCGCCGGCGGATGCACCGCAATAGGCATGATTGTGGGTGCCCTCACCTACGGCGGAAGCCTCTTTTCAAGTTCGGACGGCGGGGGACCGTCGCTGGCTAACGCCAACGCGCGGGCGGGCCAGCCGGTAGCGGTGGCGTCGCCGGCCAGCCCTCTCCCAACCGCAACGAGGCTCGCGGCCACTCCTACCCCGACGAGGCCGGCAGCCACGCCGACGCGACTTCCGTCTACGGTAGAGCCCGCCGAGACCGTTCTCCAGATCAGCGGCCGCAGCGTCTACAGCACCGAGTTCTACGCAGATGTGACTCGCGTTGAGCTAACAAGACAAGAGATTCGCATCTTCATCGACGCGCGCGGGGGTTCTAGCTTGAGGAGCGCTGAAACATCGTGCATCGAAGAGGACGGCTCGACTCGCAATGCCCGGACAGAGCGGTTCCAGGCTCGGTGTCCGAGGCCGGACATTACGTTGGGTATCTTGTATTCCCCCGGAGCTTCCTCCAGCCGGGTAGGACTTACTCCTTCCGATACAGCTGTGCGAGCGACTACGGCGCGGTCCCGCTGCCCGGTCTCGTGTCCTCAGTCTCGGCGACGCCGACGGCAGATGAGCAGGAGGTCCTCGAAGCCCTGGATTACGCGAACCAGATAGACGTGCAAGCCTTTCGGGAGGGAAACGCGGAGCTTCTGAAGGCTGCTTTCACAGGTGCGGCTTTGAGCTACTACGAGGCGCGACTCGGTGAAATGCTCGCGCGCGGTGAACGTCAGGAGAATCGGCTTATCAGCAGTCAGGTCAAGAGTTTTCAGTTCGTCTCCGCCGATCGCGCTAAGGTTACGACCGAAGAGCGTTGGCACTTCAAGCCGGTCGGTCCGAATGCCACCGGTGAAGGAGAGTACGACTTCATTGAGTACTACGAGCTCGTGAAACTCAACGGAACGTGGTACGTGGCCGTCAACGAGTTTTAGGAAGTTTAAGCTTCAGCATCGAACGCGCACGGAAGTCGTACCTACGCGCGATGTCGATGACAACAGAACGGCTGCCACTGCTGGGACGAACACGCACTCGTCGCGCTCAGCATGAGCGACTTGCCCGTGAAGCAATAGCGCAGCCGGGCCCACGTGCCCAGCCGCCGTTGAAGCGGAGGCACCGACGGCTAGGCCAGAGCACAGAGACATCACGTGCGAAGTGGTACCCAAGGCCGTCAGGTAAGCTCTTGTGCTGGTAATCATCAGGTTACTTGATGGCGTACGTCACCTCAACGGTCACCGTCACCTCCAGAGGAACGATGGTCGTGGCCCACCAGGCGCTCGTGTAGGACGCCGCTGTGCTAATGGATACCGGGTCGCCCAGGTCGAAGCCACGCTGGCGTGCCAGATCCTCGGCGCGCTTCTTTGCCTCCCGCATAGCCTGCTCGCGCGCCGGTGCCCCCGCCTCCTCTATGTCGTCTATCTCGAAGGTGGAGCTCTGGAGCCAGGCATCGTCGCCGCCAGCTTTCAATGCATCGTCGATAACCTTGGCGGCGCTATCGATCTGCCGTAAGCGCGCCGTGACGTAGCCACGATAGCCGCGCAGGATCGACCTGCCGTCCGAGCTCCGGTCGGGCTCCGTGATGGAGGACAACGGTTCTGTCCGGATGTCCTTTTCGGAAACGCCATGGGACTTCAGCGAGTTGATCACAGCCTGCATGGCTTTCGCCGCGGCCTCGCGGGCATCCGCCAGCATCGTCTGCTCGCTCCCGACGCCGAAAACGAGCACTACAACGTCCGGTGCGGCTATGACGCTGCCGGTGCCGCTGGCGCTGATGTTGGCGGCAGGCGCGCCGCCGGAGGACGAACTAGGAGGGGATCGACCCTGCGTCGTCGGTAGCGACGTTGTGGCCGAAGCAGGCCACGGGACTGAGTTGTCCCTGGCGAAGTGGTACCCAGGGCCCGTCAGGTAGGCTCTTGTGCTGGTAATCATCAGGTTCACCGTGTCTACCGCCAAAGCCCAAGTCTTGGGCACATCTGACCACCCATAGTCGCCAGACAAATCCCGGGAATCGGCGCTGACCAAGATGTAGGGCCCACCCTGGGGCCCTCGTGGAAGCAACGCGTAAACTCGCGCGTTTGGAAGGATGTACTTTATGTATTGGTCTGACGTGAGGTAACGGAAGTTGCTGTTCGTCTGGCCACAAGAGCACATGTGAACTGAATGAGTCCGTATGTAGCACGATTCCGGCAGCCCAGCTCCGCTAGGCGACCAGGGGCAGCCTTCATTAAGACTTGCGATGGCGTCGCGGCAGCCCCATTGTGCAGCGGCCCAGGGCGCTATCTGTAACAGTGGGTCATTCGTAGCCATGCAAGCCTGAGACTCGAAGGCGACGTGGTCGAGGAAGTCCTTGTACCGTCCTTCGCGCAGAAGGCGATCAATCACCACAGCGAAGTCGCACAGGGCCGCATCGTCAACTGGACATGCCGTAGGTGTAAGAAGGTCGCCGAACCCGCGGCAAGGAAGACCAACCACGGTCACTTTCATGCTCACGGGCAGGCCCCTATGAAGAGCCGTCTTCTTGTAGCTCGTCTTCGAGAGGTCGAGTGTGCATGCCGGGATGCCCTTAGGAAGTTCATTCATTAGGAAAGTTTGGCCGTCATTCCAACCGAGCACGCAATGCGAGCCCGCGCCGCCAGACCCAAGGGCGCACTTCGAGCGGTCTAGCACGGTAGTCGGGTCCCAAACCTCAAAGTGCGCCGCCGCGAGAACCCAATCCCCGCCGATCGCATAGAGGCGAACGTGATACTGGCCCTTGGAAGATGTGCATCCAGTCGCGTTCTCGTTGCCGCTCAGCCTTGCAACGAGCCCTGTGCCGCCCGCCGGCGTCGGACCTGGCGCAGGCGCCACGCTCCTCGCGGAGCCGCCCAGTTCAGAGCTCGTGGCCTGAGCGCGGGCCGCGTCCCAGAAGGGCTCGGGGCAAGGATTGGGCACCCAGTGGGGCAGTAGCTTCGCGACCTCGTCGGTTGACAGGCCGTAGAACAGCACGTTGATCGGGTCACCACCGTCGTTCCCCTGAGTGTGAGGCAGGAACTCCACCCACGGCGTTTCCCCGCTGCAGTCACGAAGGCAAACGCGCACCCAGTCGGCTTGGTCGCCGCTCCGCACTTCAAACGCGGCTTCGCTTGAGCCGGTCAGGGCCAGGAAGGCTGCAACGGCGACCACGAGAAGCCCCAGTCCCCCGACGACGCGGGGGCTTCGGCGAGCTGTGTTGATGAGGCCTACAGCGCTCGGCCTGACGCTGCCGTCAGCGCGGGCCTGCGCACTGGCCGCCGGAGCAGCTACGCTGACTGATGCAGCCTCCTGCCCATGATCGAGGAGACTGCTGCCGCATTGAGCACAGAAGCGCGCGGCGGCTCGATTTGCCCCGCCGCAGTTGGGGCACCTCTTCTCCTCCTGCCCTTCTTGCATGAGTCGTCCCTAACTTAGTCGCGGCGCAGTATAATCCTCGCCACCAATCGGGTAAAGGGTCGGAAGCAACTGTGTACTGCTCTAGCTGCGGAGTCGAGGTTGAGGACGATTCGGTCTACTGCGATTCGTGTGGAGAGTTACTCTCGGATGGACGTTCTCCTCGGGATGTCTCCATACGCTGCCCAGAGTGCGGAGCGGAGGCTTCGGGCGATGCGGCGTACTGTGACTCGTGCGGGAGGCTACTACTACCCCGTCCAGCTCGTCCCGGCGGCGCAACCGGGCTCAGCCCAGCGCAGGCAGCCGGGATGGCGCCAACATCGTCTGAGCAACGGACGGCCGAGAGGCGCGCGGGGCTCCCTGGACGCGGATTCGGGCAGAGCAAACGTAAGACGTTCTTTGCCCTCGCTGGCGCTTGCGGTACGGTTGGGCTGGTAGTTGGCGCCGTGGCGCATTCGGCTGGCGTCTTCTCGAATTCGAATAGCGGTCGTGCATCGCTCGGTGATTCCAACTCGCCAGCGGGCCTGGCGGCGACGCCGTCACCTGCGACGCCTCAGCCGACAGCGACCAGCCCGCCAGCTACACCGACACCGACGTCTGCACCTCCTACCTCAACGCCAGTTCCTGGGATAAGACTTGGCATAGCAGTCGCTGTCACAAACACCATCGATTGCTTGAACGTTCGAGCTAGCCCTGGCACAGGCGAACGCATTTTGATCTGCTTGCCGGATGGGAGCACGGCGCAGGTCATAGATGGCCCCGTCGACGCGGGCGGTTTCCGCTGGTGGCGCATCGAAGGAAACTCCCGCGGGACCGCCTTCGCGGGCTGGGCAGCGGAACGCTCGCCAGAGGGAACGCAGTGGCTAACGGAGAGTCGTTAGGCTCACCGCGCCGTCAGTCCAGGTCACGAAGAGGCAACTGCAGCGGCTTCGCCCGCGCCACCGTCCGCGCTGGCCATGCTGCTCTTCTGGCGTCGGGCAGATACTGCGGCGGAGACGGGTGCGCCAATACGAGACCGCCCCAACGAGGGGTTAACTGTTGGCGACCCCGTTCCCCCTCGGGGTCGCCAGAAGCGATACTAAGCGCCGTCTCGGACGAGGCGGCGCTTCTTCGTCCAGGCCGGTGCCGGCGCCGGCACAGGCGGGCAGGGCCGAGTGCACCTCACGTAAGGGGCGTTTCGGCCCTTCTGCGGCGGCCGCGACTGCGTTAGGTTGGGCCCGCCTACGGGCGGCCCAGTGTCCGGGAGGAGGCAGCGCATGTTCGGTGCGGAGCTGATGGCAAGAGCAGTCGAACGCCAGGGCGTCAAGACCGTCTTCGGCCTTCCCGGCCACCTGGAGGCGTTCTTCGGCGCCTTGCAGGAGCGCAACATCCGCCTGATTCACCAGCGACACGAGTCCGCCGTCGTGCTCTCCGCCGACGGCTGCGCTCGGGCGCGGCGTAGCATCGGCGTCGCCTGCGTCACCGCCGGACCCGGGCTGGCGAACGCCCTCGGCGGGCTGGCTTCGGCCTACATGGCGTGCACGCCGCTCCTCGTGTTCTGCGGCCGCAACGAGTTCCGCGTTGCGGAGATCGGCGCCCTCCAGGAGATGGACCACACGAGCGCCGCCCGGCCGATCGCGAAGTCCGTTTTGACGGTGCACGAGGCCTCACGTCTGGGCGAGTACGTCGACATGGCCTGCCGCATCGCCCTCAGCGGCCGACCCGGCCCCGTGCTCCTCGAGGTGCCGCGCAACCTGCCGCTGGAACGAGTCGATGAGGACATAGCGGCGCCGTCGCTGCGGCCTCTGATCCGGCCTGCGCGGCCCCTGGCCGATCCGGCAGCGGTTGCCCGCGCCGTGGACGTGCTCATGGAGGCGGAACGGCCGCTGATCTTGGCCGGCAACGGCGCTTACTGGGGCGAGGCGACAGAAGGCCTCCGCCGCCTCGCCGGCGAGTTCCGCCTGCCGGTCTTCGCCAACGCCCTTGCCCGCGGCATCGTGCCGGAAGACATGGAGGTCGGCTTCCCCTGGCCGATGGCATCGCCGGCCGCGCGCGAAGCAGACGTCGTCCTGGTCGCCGGCAAGCGCATGGACTTCACGATTGGCTTCGCCGCGCCGCCCTTCTTCGCCAAGGACGCCCGCTTCATCCAGATCGACGTGGACGGCGCAGAGATCGGCCGCAACCAGCCCGTGGCGGCGCCCATCGTCGCCGACTGCGGGCCGGCGCTGACGGCGATCGGCGTCGAGCTGGCGCGGCGGGAATATCAGCCGCGCGACCCCGCCTGGGCCGTCGAGGCGCTGCGCGACCGGCTAGCGCGGATCGACGAGCTGGGCCGCGAGCAGACGGGCATGGTGCATCCCCTGCGGATGGCGCGAGAGCTGGCGCAGCGCATGCCGCCCGACGCCATCTACGTCAGCGACGGCGCCAACTGCACGAACTGGTTCAAGGCCGTCCTGCGCGTGATGCGGTCGCCGGGCTGGATGGACCACGACCCCTTCGGCAGCATGGGCGTCGGCCTGCCGCTGGCCATCGGCGCCGCCGCGGCCGAGCAGGAGAGCGCATCGCCGCGGCCGGTCTTCCTCGGCACCGGCGACGGCGCCCTCGGCCAGTACCTGGCCGAGCTCGCTACCGCTTCCCTGCACGGGCTGCCCCTCTTCATCATGCTGGCCAACAACGGCGCCTGGGGCGCGAGCCGCGGTATCACCCTCCGCACCTTCGGCGGCACCTACGGCGTGGAGATGAACCAGAGCCGCTACGACCTCGTGGCGCAGGGACTGGAATGCCACGGCGAGCTGGCGACCTCTCCCGAAGAGGTCGGGCCGGCCTTCGACCGCGCCCTGGAGGCGGTACGCCACGGCAAACCAGCGCTGGTCAACGTCCTCGTCGACCGCGAGGTGGACGGTCAGCGGGGCGACCCGCTGGTCCAGATGGTGCCCTTCAACCCCCAGTGGCCGCCGCGGGCCGCCGTCTGAGGAGTCGAGCCTACCTGACCGCGAGCGCGACGAGGCTGCGCACGTCCTCGTCTTCCTCCAGCCTCTCGAGTCGGGCCAGCAGCCTCTCCGCCCTGGCCTTGCCGACCATCCGCGAGTACTCCACCTGCGTCATGAACTTGGCGTTGAGGGCATTCCTCGGGAACGGACTGTCGCGGTCGCTGACCGTCTGAAGGCTAGGCTCCGAGAGGCGACGCCCGTCCTTCAGTCTCACCTCGAGCTCGAAGCCCGCGCTCCGGTTAAGGTCTGCCAGCGTCACCTTGTCGATAAGGGCCAGCACGCGCGGGTCGCGCACGTGCTCCTCGTCGTAGTCCTCGTTGCGGGCGTGGCCCCGGAGGAGCGCGCTTGCGACGCCGTACTTGAAGCTGAAGAGGGCGTCGCAGGTGGGGTAGGCGCCGACCCTGAAGGGCTTCATGTAGTGAGGGGACCTGGCCGGCGGCGAGAGGCGCAGCGTGACCTCTTCAACGTCCTCGGGGCCGATGGCGTGCTTGCGGGCAAGGGCGAGGGCCTCTCCCGTAGGTGCTTGTGTGGGCCCACCGCCAGGGTAAGGCTTGAAAGTGGTTTCGACGTGGTACTTCTTGCCCAAGTCGTTTGTCAGCGTTTCGGGATGATCGCAGCCGTCGGCGAAGGCGGCGAAGAAGCTGCCATGCTCGCCAAACAGAGGGTCCGCCAGGCCCGTCCAGCCCGCCCCGGCGAGCTCGGCCGCGTTGATGCCGCTGCGCGCGGAGGTGCCCTGGCTGAGCTTGAACATCGTGGCGCCGTGCCAGAGGCCTGAGCCGACGCCCGCGATCATGTTCAGGGCGATGCCGAGGGCGTGGTGAAGCCTGGGGCCGTCCAGGCCCAGCAGCCGGCCGGCGATGGCCGCCGCCCCGAAGGTCGTCACCGTTCCCCAGGGCTCCAGGGCCTGTGGCCGGTCGTCACCTACGCCGGGCCCGGGCCGGTCGGAGGCGGCGAACAGCCGCGCCGCGATGTCGTCGCCGACCACCAACGCCGTGATCAGCTCTTTGCCGCCGACGCCCTGCTTCTCCGCGAGGGCGAGGGCGGTCAAGACCGTCGTCTCGCTCGTGTGAGTGCCGTACCGTCTGCCGTCGACCTCGATGGCGAGCGGTCCCCAGTCGAAGGAGCGGCAAAGGATGCAGTTGACCATCGCCACTTCGTGGGCGGGCGCCTTGACGCCGAAGGCCAGGATGGTGGCCTCCTCGCTGCCGCCCCAGTCTTGGACCAGCTGCGCGAGGGCGGCGTTCTCCGGAAGCCCCGCGCCGCCGATGGCGCAGCCGATGGTGTCGATGATGCGGCTCTTAGCGTTGTCGACCGTCGCCGGGTCGAGGTCCTCGAAGCGCGTCCTGAGGACGTTCTCCGACCAGGCCGCGATGATCGCCCTCCCGTCGACGTTGCCCATGCTAGGGGGTCACCTCGCGCATGAGCTGGGAGACGTCGGCGACGCCCTCCAGCTCCAGGAGGGCTTCGACGGCTCGATCCGTCTTCTCGCGGGTCAGCACGCGCGCGGCGTTGTGCCGGAACTTCTCGACGATCTCCTCATCGGTCATCCTCGATCGGCCGGCCGCTCCTCGCCCCGCCGTCCGTCCCTCGAATGTCCTGCCTCTCGCAGCAACGTCGACGCCGCTGAAAGGCGGCGCGAGGTCGCCGCCGACGGCCTTCATGTCGTCGGGGTACGCCGTGACGACGACCCGGTCCATAAACTCGAGTATGGCCGGATCGGTCATCGTGTCCGGGTCATACCACTCCACGCCCCTCTTGACTCCGTGGACAAGGAGCGCCACGGCGTATCTCGGGTTGAACTGGGCGCCGGCGATGCTGTCGATCTCGTTCCAGGTGAAAGGAGGCGCCTCGACGCTCGCGCCGCAGTAGGCGGTCACGCTCTCTATCTCCTCCGGCGCGAGGTCGTGCTGCTCTATGATGCCGGCAAGGCAGTCGAGGGCGCCGTGGAACACGCCGCAGCACGGGTAGGGCTTGTAGTGCATCCCGCCCGTGAAAGACCACGTCTTCCCGAGCTCGTGCGTGACCTCGTCCGGGTCCCAGGACTTGTAGCCGACATAGTAGGCGAAGCCGTGCTCCGGGTCGTCGAGGACGGTGGTGTCGCCCGTGTAACCCATCTCGGCCAGGAGGACCGCCGTCAGGGCGCCGGTGCCCTGCCAGCCGGGCACGCCGTACTTCGCCATGTACCGCCCGCCGTAGCCCCAGCGGGCGTAGGTCAAGACCATGCAGAGGTGGCCTGCGACGCCCAGGGCATGCAGCAGCCTCTCCTCGTCGAGGCCGAGAAGCCGGCCGGCGCCGGCGGCCGCGCCGAAGTTGGAGTAGGCGTTACCCGTGAAGCCGCCGCCGCCCCGCCGTCCCGTCGCCCGGGCGAGCCTCGCTGATACCTCGAGGCCGAGCGCGGTGGCCAGGATGAGGTCACGACCGGAAGCGCCGGCGCTCTGGGCCATCGCCAGCACGGAGGGGATGACGTAGACGCCGTCGTGGCCGCCGGCGATGATGGGGCTGAAGTCCAGCGCCAGCATCAGCTCGCCGTTGGCGTGGGCAGCGGTGGCGCAGGAGACCTTGCCGCCGAGGCCGATGACCGAGGACTCCGGCGTGCCGCCGAGCCGCCGGGCGAGGGCGACGCTCATCTTCCCTTTGTCGGTGGTCAGGGCGCCGAGGGCGCAGCCGATGGAGTCGAGCAGGATGAGCTTCGTCTCGTGCGCCACGGACGGCGGCAGGTCCTGCCACCTGGTCCGGACGGCGAACCTCGCCAGCTCTCGCGTGATGTCGCTCACGCCTCGCCTCTGCGCACCGAACCCCGCCGCGGCGTGCGCCTAAGCGCCGACCGTTACCGGGGCCTTGCCCGTGGTCATGAAGCCGGCGAGGACATCTTCGTTCAGCTCGACGCCCAGCCCCGGACCGTCGGGAGGGTACATGCAGCCGTCCTCGACCCGCGGTACGTTCTTCACGAGGTCGTCGGTGACGGGCGTTTTGACCGTCTCCAGCCGGCCATTGACGATGAGGACGCCGAGGTTCTCCTGCTCGATGCGGCCCATCCACTCGTCGGCGGCGAGGAAGTGCGCCTGCCAGGCCGACTCCAGCCCCGTCCCCGCCATGCAGCCGCACATCACGGGCAGGCCGGCCGCCTTCGCGATGGCGACCCACTTCTGCGCCTGGATGATGCCGCCCGCCTTCGCCAGCTTGATGAACAGGATGTCAGCGGCGTCGCGCTGGATGATCTGGAGCACGTGGCTCAGCTCGGTGGCCGACTCGTCCGCGCAGATCGGGATGCCGACCTTCTGGCGCAGCCGCGCCAGGTTATCGATCTCGCGCCAGGGCGTTGGCTGCTCGCACATGAAGATGTCGTACTTCTCCATGCGCCTGAGGGCGCTGAGCGCCTCGAAGTAGTCCCAGCCGCCGTTGGCGTCGATGCCGAGGCGGACGTCGTAGCCGACCGCATCCCGGATCGCCCTGATCGTGGCGATGTCGTGCTCCACCGGGCGCCGGCTCACCTTGAGCTTGATGGAGCGGAAGCCCTCCGCCGCCGCCTCGGCCGCTCTGAGGGCCGCGTCCTCAGGCGTCGAGTGCGGGCCGGAGCCGATGACCCAGCCCAGCGGTATCTTCGGGTTAGAGAGGCCGCCGAGGATCTGGTAGGCCGGCACGCCCAGCTTCTTGCCGACGATGTCGTGCAGGGCGCAGTCGACGACCGCCAGCGCCTGGTTGCTGTACTTCGCCGCCCTGTCCAGCTGCGCCACCAGGCGCTCCCTCTCGAAGGGATCGGCGCCGATGAGGATCTTCTCGGTCTGCCGGACGAAACCGATGACCGACTCGACGCTGTCGCCGGTGTACCACAGCGGTGTCTCACCCGTCTCGCCGATGCCCACGATGCCCTCGTCGGTATGCATCTTCAGCAGGAGGCTCTCGTAGCGCAGGCCGGGCCCGGGCGCTCCGCCCGCTCTCCGCGACGGCACGAGAAAGGGAATGCACTCAATCTTCGTGATCTTCACCGGCTGCCTCCTCGCTCAGTGCGTCTCACAGGGCCCTTCGATGCCGAATCGGCGGGCTAGATCCTCCGCCCGACGTCCGCCCCTTCGTGGATCGCGTCGAAGACGTCCCTCACGCCCGCGGCATCGCCGATCGTGTACACCTCGGGCGCAAGGCCGCTCAGCGCCTCCGTGAGGCCGTCGTCGCTCCTCGCGCCCACGGCGAGGACGACCGTGTCGGCTTTGAAGAAGACGAACACGTGGTCCTTCGCCGGCGGCTCGCCGCTGTCCCACCAGGCGTTGACGCCTCGCTCCGTGATGCTGTCGGGAACCGTGTTCGGGTAGAGCCGGACGCCGTGCGCGATGAGCTTCTCCATGAGCGCGAGCTTCAGGTTGTGGTCGACGCCGCGGGCGATCTTGCTGCGCGAGATGATGGAGACGCTCTTGCCCCGCTCGGCCAGGAAGAGGGCCGTGTCGAGGCCGACGAGGCGGCCGCCGATGATGACGACCTCCTGGCCGACGACGACCGATTCCTCCAGGACCTCTATGGCCTGGACGACGTTCGGGCCGTCGACTCCCGGTACGTCCAGGCTCGCGGGCCGGGCGCCGGTCGCGACGACGACGGCGTCCGGAGCCATCTCCCTCACGTCGTCGGCGGTGAGCTTATGGTTGAGGCGCACCTCGACGCCGGCCTGCTCCAGGCCTCGTTCCTGGTACCTGAGGAGCGTGTCAACCTCGGGCCGGTAGGCAGCCAGGACGTTCCACTGACCGCCCATGTGGTCTGCCTCCTCGTGCAGAGAGACTTCGTGCCCCCGTTCTGCCAGGGTGCGCGCTGCCTCCATGCCGGCGGTGCCGCCGCCGATGACGACGACCTTCTTGCGGCGGTCTGCCGGCTCGACCTCGTACTCCAGTTCCCTGCCGAGGGCGAGGTTGACCGTGCACTGGGCGGCGCCGTCTTCGGCGCGGTGCGCCGGGTTCTGACAATGGCCGCAGTAGATGCAGGGTCGGATGTCCAGGAGGCGCCCTTCTCGAGCCTTGTTGGGCAGCTCCGCGTCAGCCATGAGGGCCCTGGCCATCTGGATGAAGTCGGCCGAGCCCTCCTTGAGGATGCGCTCGCCGTTCAGCGCGTCGATCTTGCCGGCGGTGATTATCGGCACGGCCACGGCCTTCTTTATCGTCCCGGCGAGGCGGGCGAGGGGGGCGAAGGGCTGCTGCATGCCGGGGAACTGCCAGTGATGGGTCTCGAAGGGGCCGGAGGAGACGTCGAGGGCGTCGGCACCCGCTTCGACGAAGAAGCGGCCGTGCTGCACGGCATCTTCCAGGGTGATGCCGCCCTCGAGAAAGTCGTCGCCGTTCATGCGGAAGATGATCGGGTAGTCGGGGCCCACCTCTTCCCGGACGCGGCGGGTGACCTCGCAGGCGAACCGGCACCTGTTCTCGATGCTGCCGCCGTACTCGTCCGTCCGCTGATTCGTCCGCGGCGAGAGGAACTGATGGATGAGGTAGCCGTGACAGCCCTGGATGCGGACGGCGTCGAAGCCGGCCGCCTTGCCGCGCCTCGCCGCCTGGCCAAAGGCCTCGATGATCCCCTCGATCTCGTCGATGGTCAGGGAATGCGTCTCGAAGCCGGTCAGGATGTCGCGTTTGCCCGTGGGGGCAACGACCCGCATCAGCTCCGGGTACTCGACGGGAGGCCGCTGCGCCACCGAACGGGCGATGACGGCGCCGTGGTGCGTGATCTGGAACGTGACCTTGGTGCCGTGGGCGTGGATGGCGTCCGTGAACTTGCGGGCGCTGGCGATGTGGTCGTCGTCGACGATGCTCAGGAGGCCGGGGCCGAAGACCAGCCCCGTCGCGTACGGCCGGCCGAGGGCCGAGACCGAGAGCTGGATCATCCCGACGCCGCCCTTCGCCCGCGCCTCGTAGAAGGCGAGGTGACGGTCCGTCAGGTAGCCTCCGGGCTTGGTCGCGAAGAGGAACCCGTTGCCGAGGGGCGCGAGGATTATCCGGTTCTTGACCTCCATCGTCCCGATCCGGCCGGGCTCGAACAGCTTGGCGAGCGTCTGCATGGTCCTCCTTCACAGCCAGGCGACGGTAGTTGCCGGCGGGGCTACATCATGAAGCGGCCGCCCTCGACGCTGAACGTCTGGCCGACGATGTCGGCGGCGAGATCGGACGCGAGAAAGGCCACCATGTTCGCGATGTCCTGGGGTTTGGTGGTCCGGCCCAGCGGTATAGTCCTCCGCACGGCTTCCAGGCCGGCCGGGTCGCGCAGGGAGCCGTCGGCGTTGCGGAGGAAGTTGGTGTCGGAGATGCCGGGGGCGACGCTGTTGACGTTGATCCCCTGGGCCGCGACCTCGGCGGCCAGCGACTTGGTGAAGGCGATGACGGCGCCCTTCGTGGCGGAGTAGACGGCCGTGTTGGGCCCGCCGCTCTTGCCCAGGCCGGACGCGATGGAGACGATCTTGCCGCTGCCGCGGGCGAGCATCTGCGGCAGGACGGCCTTCGAGCAGTTGAGGACTCCCCTGAAGTTGATGCCGATGAGGCGGTCCCAGGCGGCCTCATCCGTCTGGACGAAGGGGCCGCCGCCGCTGCCGATGCCGGCGTTGTTCACCAGGATGTCGATCTGGCCGAACTCGGCCAGGGCGGCCCGCACCATCTCGCTGACCTCGGCGCTGCTGGCTACGTCGGCGCGAATGGCGGACGCCCGGCGGCCCAGGGCGATGACCTGAGCGGCGGTCTGCTTGGCTCCGTCCAGGCTCACGTCGTTCACGACGACGTCGCAGCCCTCCGCCGCCAGCGTGACGGCGATGGCCCTGCCGAAACCTATCTGGCTGCCGGCACCGGTTACGAGCGCTACCTTCCCCTTCAAACCTAGATCCATCGTTTGGCCTCGGAGTGACGCGCCGCCTGCGAGACATCGACGGCGGAAATGGTGAAAACCCGCACTATCTATAAGGCCCGCCCGCTTCGCCCCGATAGGGCCAGACGGCCCGAATCCGGCCAAGGCGCGCTCTGCCGACCGGCCGACGCGGCACGGGCAGAGGCGAAAGAGTCCGTTCGGCCCTGTCCCCGAGCCGGCGCCGGGCCGGACGATAGGCGCGCTCTACGGGGATTACGCGGCGAGACCTGCGTCGCCGCTGCGGGAACAGGAGGAGCGCCGATGGCAAGCACGAAGTACGGTGAGTACGTCAAGAGGCTCTCATTCGTAGATGAAGGGCCAGGCTCCTTCCGCCAGGGAACGAGGCTGACCGCCGATGACCTCGGCATGGACGTGAACCTCGCCTACGGGACCTACTGGACCGCCGGCCGCATCGGCAAAGACGCGCAGGGGGCGCACGTCCACGACTTCGACCAGATGATGCTCTGGCTGGGGACCGACACCAGCGACGTAGGCGACCTGGGCGCCGAGGTGGAGCTGGGCCTGGGCGAGGAGCCCGAGAAGCACATGATCACGACGTCGACGGCGGTGGGCATCCCGAGGGGCTTTCCCCACTTCCCGGCCAACGTCGCCAGGCTGGATCGACGGTTCATCCTCCTGGAGGTCTCGCTGGCGCGCGACTGCCGCGCCACCAAGCTCGCCGCGCCTGAAGGGTCGTTCGAGAACGCGCCCGTCGCGGGCTTCGGCGCGAAGCACCGAGGCCGCGTCTCGCACTTGTCCTTCACGCGCAAGGGGGCGTGGCACTACGGTCCGAAGAACCCGGACGACTCCGGCGGCGCGCTGGCGTTCGTCCGCGGCCAGGACATGGGGTTCGACTTCCTGATGATGTGCGAGAGCCTAAGGAAGGCGCCCTACCGGTTCGGCCCCGATCCCGACAAGCCGCACGTGCATCCCAAGCCGGAGATCCTGCTCTTCGTCGGCGCCGACGCGGACGACCTCAGCCAGCTGGGCGGAGAGGTCGAGATTTCCTTGGGGGAGGAGATGGAGCGCCACATCATCAGCGCGCCGGCGGCGGTCGTCGTACCTGGCGGGCTGTGGCACCTTCCACTCGTCGTCACAAAGCTCAGCAGGCCCTTCTTCCTGATCGACGTCCGCCCGCTGGGCACGGAAGCGCCGCGGCCGTCCTGATCCCCACTTTGCGCCGGCAAAGGATGGGCCAAATGGCTCTACCTGCCCTCATCCCCCCGATTAAGCTGGTCGTAATGGGGGCTTGTCGCCGGCGACTCCAACGAGTGCGGAGCACTGGAGAATGCGTTACGAAGACCTGATCAGTGAGCAGGCGCCGGCCTGGCCCTACCCCGTCAGCTACGGCAAAGAGACCGAGGTTGGCTGCGACGTCCTCGTCCTCGGCGGCGGTATCGCGGGCTGCTGGGCCGCCATCGGCGCCGCCCGCAAGGGCGCGAAGGTGGTCATGGTGGAGAAGGGCGTGACGGAGACCAGCGGCGCCGGCGGCTCCGGCGTCGACCACTGGCACGCCGCCTGCACCAACCCCGCCTCGAAGGTCACCCCAGAGGAGTTCGCGCAGGCTGTCATCGAGGAGAACAACGGCTGGCGCTCCGGCATCAGCCAGTACATCACCTGCCGCGAGAGCTACGACTGCCTCCTGGAGCTGGAGAAGCTGGGGGTCAAGGTCCGCGATTCCGAGGACGAGTTCAAGGGCGCTGACTTTCGGGACGAAGGGAGCAAGCTGCTCTTCGCCTACGACTACAACGCCAGGTACTGCATCCGGCTCTGGGGGGCCAACGTCAAGCCGGCGCTGTACCGGGAGTGCCAGCGGCTCGGCGTCACGATCTTCAACCACGCGATGGTCACGAGCCTCCTCAACGAGGGCGGCGAGCAGGGCGCGCGGGTGGTGGGAGCCACGGCCGTCAACACGCGCACGGGAGAGTACTACGTCTTTCGGGGCAAGGCCTCGATCCTCTGCATGTTCCTGCCGCAGCGCGAGTGGATCTTCTCGACGGAGCTGAAAGGCCTCTACACCTCTCACCGCCCCCACACCTCCACCGGCGACGGCCACGCCATGGCCTGGAGGGCCGGCGCCCAGCTGGCGGGGCTGGAACGCTCGCGACGGGCCGGCGGCGGCCCCTACGGTTACCCGCAGTACGGCGTCGCGAACACCGCTAACACCTGGTACGCCTGCACGCTGGTCGACGCCAACGGCAAGGAAATCCCCTGGGTCGACCGGGATGGGAGGATCCTCGAGACCGTCGCCGAGCGATATCAGCCGGCTCCCGGCCAGGAGTTCTTCATCTCCGACATGAGCCGGAACTATAAGTACAAGGGGCCGACCCTCATCCCCGACTGGCGGGAGCGCGTGCAGAACGGCGAGTTCGCGCTGCCCATCTACGCCGACATACCCTCGCTGCCGGAGCACGAGCGACGCGCCCTCTGGGGCCTCATGATCGCGCAGGAGGGGCGCACCCTCGTCCCCATCTACTGGACGTACGGCCGCGCCGGCTTCGACCCGGAGAAGGACATGCTCCAGTACTACGAAGGGGGCTGGGGCGGCGTCGGCCTGCAGCAGTGGCGCGACTCCGCCGACACGGGCGGCCTCGTGGTGGACTGGGACCTCCGGACGAGCCTCGAGGGGCTGTACGCGGCCGGCGGCCAGATCTTCGCCTCCGGCGACCACGCCTACGCCGCCGCCACCGGGCGCTACGCCGGCCGGAAGGCCGCCGCCTACGCCCTATCGGCCCGCGAGGCGGCGGTCGACCGCCGTCAGGTGGAGGCGGAGAAGACACGCGTCTACGCTCCCGTGGCGGTGCAGGGCGGCATCCACTGGAAGGAGCTCAACGCCGGCGCCTGCCGGATCATGCAGGACTACTGCGGCGAGCTGAAGAGCGAGGAGATGCTGCAGATCGGTCTCAAGTGGTTCGACGAGCTCGAAGCGGGCGAGGCGGCGACCGCCTACGCCCGGAACCCGCACGAGCTCGCGAGGCTGCTGGAGGTGTTCAACATCATCACCAACGGCAGGATGATCCTGGAGGCCTGCCGGGCGCGTAAGGCCAGCAACCCCTTCCTCGGCTTCACGCGCTCCGACTACCCGGAGATCGACCCGCCGGAGTGGAACAAGTGGGTGACCATCCGGCTGAACGACGGGAGCGTCAAGGCGGGCGATCTGCCCCTGGACTACTACGGCGACTTGAAGACGAGCTACGAAGCCCATTGCGGGCTGCAGGAGTGAGATGGGCTCAGAGCAGGTTCGGGCATTCCCCAACGTAATCACACCCAACAACCCGGTGCTGTTCAACGAGGACGTCTGCAGCGGCTGCAACGTCTGCGTCGACGTCTGCGTCATGGACATCTTCCTGCCCAACCCGGAGGCGGGCCGGCCGCCCATAATCCTCTACCCGGAGGAGTGCTACTACGACGGCCTCTGCGTGAAGAACTGTCCCCTCTGGCAGCGCGGAGCGATCAAGCTCAACCACCCGCTGAACCAGAGGGTGCGCTGGAAGCGGAAGGCAACGGGCGAGCACTTCCGCCTGGGCATGCCTAACCCGCCGCCTCCCAACACGAGGCCGCCCGTCGGCGGCTGGGACGCGAGGGCGTTCTAGAAGATTCCCCCGCTCGACTAGCGGCTGGCGGCGGCTGCCGGAGCCGCGGCAGCGGCAGGCGGCGCCGCCTGCTGCGGCCGCATCCGCTTGTGGCCCCAGATGTCGCCGCTGACGTGGCGCACGACCTGCCAGGTCGAATCGTCGATGAGGCGGCCGTTCCAGCCGTACTCGATCTCGAAGCCGGAGGGCGTGGTCACGTAGAACGAGACCATGTGGTCGTTCATGTGCTTGCCGATGGTCGTCGCCGGCGGCGTCTCGGTGTTCGTCGCCGCGTCGAAGGCGAGGCCGACGTCGTCCAGCGTGTCCGTCTCCAGCATGAAGTGCCACATGCGCTTGTTGGCCGGCGAGGGCAGGCTGGGGTTGTGCTGCTGCAGGGCGACGGTGTGGTGGCGCGGGTTGCAGTGGAGGAAGGTCATCGTGAAGACGTAGTCGGAGAGGCGGAAGCCCAGGGCCTCCATGAGCAGCTTCACCGTCGGCTCCACCTCGTTCGGCCGCAGGACAATGTGGCCCATGCCCAACTCGCCCGTCTTGAAGCCGGAGAGCGCCCGGCCGGGCTTGAAGGGCGAGGCGTAGACAATGGCCGGCCCGAAGGAGAGCTCGAAGCGCAGGCCGCCGGACTCGAAGTGGACGAAGTCGACGACGCGGCGGACGTCGATCTCCTCCTTCGTCCCCTGGACGACGCTGGCGCCGAGGCGCCGCAGGGCGGCCTTCGCCTCCTCATACTCGCCTCGCGTCGACGCCTGAAAGCCCGTGTAGAGGATGTCGTCCTCGCCCGAGGGGTGGAGGATGACGCGGTGGTGGTACTCGTCCATGCGCAGGTAGACGATGCCGTCCTCGCGCCTTTCGCCCACCTGCATGCCGAGGACCTGCTCGGCGAAGCGCTCCCAGGCGCCCGTGTCGCTCACGCCGACGCCGATGTAGCCCAGTTGCGAAACAGCCATGGCTCTTCTCCCTTATCTAGCCGATTGGCGCCCCAATTATAGTCGGAGCGGCGGCCCTGACTAGCTTCAGCCCCAGACCTTGCGCGCCGTGGCGACGACGAGCTCCAGCTTGCGGCGCTGCTCCTCCCAGGTGAGGGGGTTGCCCTGGGCGACAGAGGCGAAGCCGCACTGCGGGCTGAGGGCCAGGTCTGCCAGCGCGACGTGCTTCGTCGCCTCGTCGATGCGCCGCAGGAGCAGCTCCTGCGACTCCAGTTCGCCCGCCTTGGTGGTCACGAGGCCGAGGACGACGGTCTTGCCTTTCGGCATGTAGCGCAGCGGCTCGAAGGTGCCGGCGCGCTCCGAGTCGTACTCGAGCAGAAAGGCGTCGACGTTGATCGAGCCGAAGACGGCCTCGGCGATGCGGTCGTAGCCGCCGGCGGTGTGCCAAGCGCCGCCGCCGCCGTTGCCGCGACAGAGGTGCATGGCGAGCGTGACGCCGCCGCGGTCGAAGCCGGCCAGACAGGCGTTGTCCGCCTCGATGTCCTCCAGGATCGACTTGTCGGGGTCGACGCTGAGGGCGCGCCACTCCTCGCGCCGCGTCTCGTCGATGTAGTCGGGGTAGTGCGGGTTGTCGAGCTGAATGTAGGCCACGCCCTCGTCTACGAGGGCCTTGATCTCGTCGCGGATGATGGCGGCGGCGTCGGCCAGCACCGCGGCACGGTTGGGATATACCTTGTCCGTGACGCCGGGCTTGTAGCCGCGGGCGACGACGTATGACGGCGCCGGCATAGTGACCTTGAAGGGCCCCGGCGCGTGCGCCTTGAGGAAGGCCGACTCGCGCGCCGTGAGGCGATGGCGGGCGTGCAGCTTCTCGCCGATGACGCGGCCGCGGAGGGCGGTGGGCGCGCCCGGCGGCGGCGCGGGCGGCGCGGCGACGCCTCCGGGGCCGCCCTGGAAGCGCGGCGTCACGGCGGGCGTGCCGGGCACGTAGCCATCGACGGAGTCCGGGAAGCCGCTGGACCAGCCGCTGCGCCGGTACTCGCCGTCGCTGTAGACGTCGATGCCGACCTGGCGCTGCATCTCCAGCACGGCGAGGATCGCCTCGTCCTCGGCCTGGCGCAGCTCGTCCTGAGAGATGCGCCCTTCCGTCTGGGCGCGGCGCGCCTCCAGCAGCCGCGGCGGGCGCAGGAAGCTGCCGACCTGGTCAGCCCGGTACTTCGTCGCCATCTGCTCCTCCGCTCTTTCGATCCGAGGGCAGTTTACGCCCTCCACGCCGATTACGTGGAGTACGAGGCTATCGCCGGAGTGCTTCAGGCCATCGGGGTTACGCCCGGCGCGGGCTTCGATCCGTCCAGGCGCAGGCCGCCGAATATCTGGGTGCGCGCGCCGTCAGACGCGGCAAGGAGGCGGCCGGAGGAGCTGTAGAGCCGGTACTGGATGTTGCCCTCCGGTTCGGCAGGCAGGAGGAGCAAGAGCTCGCCCATCGCATCGCGCAGGAGAAGGCCGCCCGGATAGCTCTGGAAGCCGTCGGAGTCTGAAACCAGATTGCCGTGCCCGTCGAACATTCGAAAGGCGATGCGAGGTTCGCCGTTGGCGGCGGACGCCACCTGAAGGAGGACGTCACCGCTGGCTCCGTCTACGAAGGAGGTTATGCTGCCGGGTCTATGGCCCCCGAGCCTCATTGGTGCTCCTTAGCAGGCGCCGCCGGTCACGGCGTGAGCGCCGCGGCCAGCACCGGCCCAGTCGGCACGCTTCCGCCGCGTCGCGACCGACGACGACGGCGCCGCGGCGCCGCCGTCGCGACGCTTTCAGGGCGCAGCGGCCGATCTTGCGTCACCACATTCTCCACCTTAGCAGGCGCGAAAGCCAGCTTGGCAGCCACCACGCGCGGCAGCTTCCTTCCGAGGGCGCGCTCGATCTCGTGCATCTTCACGAGGTCGGCCGGGCCGATCAGGGTGATGGCCTGGCCGGACCGTCCCATTCTCGCGGTTCGGCCAACTCTGTGAATGAAGAGGTCGCTTGTCTCCGGTAGGTCGTAGTTGATCACGCGCTCGATGCTGAGCACGTCGAGGCCGCGAGCGGCAACGTTGGTGGCGAGGAGAATCGGCAGGTGACCGGCGCGGAAGCGCGCGACGATGCGGTCTCTCGCACTCTGGCTGAGGTCGCCCTGGAGCGCCTCGACTTCGTACCCGAGACGCTGTAGCCGCCGCGCCAGGTTGACGACGCCGCGGCGGGTGCGACCGAAGACGAGCGTGGCGCCCCCGGTAGGCTGGTTGAGCAACTCGACGAGGACGGGCACCTTTTCGCCGCTCCAGACCTCGACGACGCTGTGCTCAATGTCCGGTTCGGCCTCCTGCTCGGAGTCTATCTTTATGACCTGCGGCTGGCGAAGATGCTTGGCGGCGATCTTCCGTACCCAGTCGGGAGTAGTGGCGGAGAAGAGGGCGGTCTGGCGCGCTCCTGGCGTTGCGGCGAGGATCCTTTCTACGTCGGGGGCGAAGCCCTGGTCGAGCATCTGGTCGGCTTCGTCAAGGACGAGGACCCGCAGCGAGCCCAGCCGGAGGGTGCGCTGGCGCAGGTGATCGAGGATGCGGCCCGGCGTGCCGACGATGACCTGCGCTCCTTGCGCCAGGGCATCGAGCTGGTCTTGGTAGCCCACGCCGCCGAACAGCACGGCGACTCGCGCCTGAGCAGGCTCCGCCAGCCGGGCGAGCACCTCGCCGACCTGCTGCGCTAGCTCACGCGTCGGCGTAAGGACGAGCGCCTGCACGTCTCTCAGCGACGGATCGCAGCGCTCTATGAGGGGTAGCCCGAAGGCAAGCGTCTTGCCCGAGCCGGTATGAGCCTGGGCGATGAGGTCAGCGCCGGCGAGCATCACCGGGATTGCCTGGTCCTGGATGGGTGTGGGGTCAGATATGTTGAGCGACGATAGCGCCTTGAGACTGCTCTGTCTCAGGCCAAAGGAGTCAAACGACAAAAGTATGTCCTCTCGGAAAACGCTTGCATCTCTCCGAAAGGACACAAGAACGTGGGCGATGTGATTGTTCTAGATAACAGGACGGCGGTTACCGCCTACGGAGAATCATCCTTGGAACGCATGAATCATAGCACGCCGCCGCCGGCGCCGTCCACCGCCGGGCCGTCACGGCTCAGCGCCACTCGTCGACCGAGACGGTGCGCCGGTAGTTCGCGCCCATGATCTGCCAGTAGCCGTTCGCCTCGCCGCCGACGACGATGACGTTGATGTCGTCCCGGTTGAAGATCGGTATCAGCTCGTCCGGCGCGGCGCGCAGCTTCGAGGCGTAGGGCTCCTCGCCGAAGGTGGCGCGCGGGTAGAGGTAGTTCTGCACCAGCTGCAGGTCCCAGTACTCGCCGGCGGGCATCTTCGCGGTTTCGAATAGCCAGTCGATGAGCTTCTCCTTCGTATCGAAGCCGCCCCGGTCGATGAACTGGCGCGCCGTGATGGGGTCGAGGAGCAAGCACGGCGCCGTCAGGGCGTCGATGCCGCGCAGCATGTCGCGCACGTGCTCGCGCCAGTGCAGCTCGCGCAGGCCGAGGCCGAAGGTCGTCGAGCGGCAGCCGTAGAAGACGCTGACCGTGCTATCGGCCGGCTTGAAGCCGCGCTGGACGTGGAAGGGCTCCCAGGGGCTGCGCTCCTCGTTCTCGGCGAAGGTGAGGTTGCCGTAGGTGTAGCCGTTGCCCTGCGAGCCCATGAACGTATCGCCGGGGACAGAGCCGCCCTGCAGGTTCTGCGAGAGCAGCCCGTAGGCGCGGCCGATGGTGGCGTTGGCGTGGTTGTAGGGCCCCAGCGCGCCGATGCCCCAGTTCATGCCGATCTCGTGGCGGACGGGGCCGTTGACGACGGCCATCGCCGCGGCCGAGCTGGAAGTGCTGCCCCGCGCCGTCACCTGCGATGCCGCCAGCGCGAGGATGACGGGGAAGTACTCCGGCCGCGCACCCGCCATGACGGCGTTCACCGCCACCTTCTCCACCGTGTACTCCCAGAGGCCGCGATTGGCCGTCGGCTGCATGCGGCCGACGACCTCGTCCGGGCGGTGGCTGGTGCGGGCGAGCATCGCCGCGACGCGCTCCTCGGTGGGCAGGACGATGGGCAGCCTGTCCGTCCAGTCGTTCTCCAGGAAGAGGCGCTGCAGGCTCGCCTCCGTGTCGGGCTCGACGAGGCGCGGCGTCGTGTGCAGGGCGTCAAGCGTCACGGGCGGCACGGCGGCCGTCAGCCCTTCGATGACCTCCTGCATGACGGGGCGGCCGGTTATCGGGTCGGCGCCCTCGACGTAGGCGCGCAGCTCGGCAGCGGACTTGCCCATGACGGGCTGGGGGACGAAGGCGCGCCGCGCCTCCGGCAGGCCGGCCATGCGCGTGACGGACGCGACGACGCGGTGGAAGACGTGCGTATGCAGCGCCACGGTGGGCACGCCGTACTTGCTCTCCAGCGTTATCGCGTGCGCGGCGACCGCCGGCGCGCAGGTGCTTCAATGGCCGACGCCGATGATCGCGGCGTCGCCGTTGGCCTTGATCTCCTCCCAGGTCTTGGGGTCGTCGCGGTGATAGACGCTGGAGAGCGAGACGAGCTTCGTGCTGACGGAGGGCAGGTGCCGGGCGAACCAGGCCTGCACCTGCCTGAGCAGCTCGATCGAGTCGTCGAAGCGGGCGTCGACGAGGTAGACGGTCTTGCCGTCCAGGCCCTCGAGGCGGGGCGCGAGGGCCTTGCGGCTGACCTTCGGCGGGTAACCGACGGGGTTGAGGACGCTTAGCTTCTCGCCGCCTGCCATGTCGCGCCTCCTCGCTGCTCGGTCATAGGTCATTCTGGCTGACGTTCGTCCTGAGCTTGTCGAAGGACGGTCCGCTCGACTAGGAACCGTGGTTCGACAGGCTCACCACGAACGTATGAGGGCGACGGGCTGGTCAGAATGACCTGCCAGCAATTCTCTCGTGAAAGCGTACGATCTAGCCGCGCCGTTGGGAAGCGGCCGACATATAATCGGGCAGCAGATTCAGGAAGGTGACGGGGTGAAGATCAAAGCCGCGGTCTGCTACGAGCCGCACGCGCCCCTCGTCGTCGAAACGGTGGACCTGGACGCGCCGAAGGAGGGCGAGGTGCTGGTGCGCATCGCCTCGGCCGGCGTCTGCCACTCCGACTACCACGTAATGAAGGGCGAGTGGCACCCGCCGCTGCCCATGGTCCTCGGCCACGAGGCGGCCGGCGTCGTCGAGGCCGTCGGGCCGGGCGTCGGCCTGAGCAAGCCCGGCGACAACGTCATCCTCAGCTTCCGGCCCAACTGCGGCTGGTGTCGCTACTGCGTCAGCGGCCGGCCGGTGCTCTGCAACGGCGCCGACTCGCCGCGCTGGGGCATGTTCGACGGCACGGTAAGGCTGCACAAGGACGGCCGCGACATCAACCACTTCGCCCGCGTCGCCTCCTTCGCCGAGTACGCCGTCGTGCCCCAGTCCGGCGCCATCCCGGTGCGCAAGGACATGCCGCTGGACAAGGCCTGCCTCGTCGGCTGCTCCGTGATGACGGGCGTCGGCGCCGCCATCAACACGGCGAAGGTGCAGCCGGGAAGCAGCGTCGTCGTCATCGGCTGCGGCGGCGTCGGTTTGAACGTGATCCAGGGGGCGGCGCTGGCGGGCGCCGACAAGGTCATCGCCGTGGACGTGCTGGAGAACAAGCTTGCCTTCGCGCGCGAGTTCGGCGCGACCCACGTCGTCGACGCCTCGCAGGGCGACGTAGTGGCGCGCATACAGGCGATGACCGACGGCGGCGCCGACTACGCCTTCGAGGCCATCGGCAACTCGAAGACGATCCTGCAGGCGTACGAGTCGACCTGCCTGGGCGGCGTGACGACGGTCGTCGGCATGGCGCCGGAGGACGACTACGTGAGCATCAACGCCCTCTCGCTGCCGCGCAGCGAGCGCGTGATCATGGGCTCCTGGTACGGCTCGGCGCGGCCCTGGGTCGACCTGCCGAAGATGGTCGACCTCTACCTCAACGGCAAGATCAAGATCGACCCGATGATCAGCCGCACCTACCGCCTGGACGAGATCAACACCGCCTACGACGCCCTGGCGAACGGCGAAGTGGCGCGGAGCATCCTCCTGTTCGACTGAAAAGACGGGACGATAAGTAGACGTAGGAGCCTCGCGCCTTAGAATGGATGCCAGGCGAGGGGCTGAGGCCCTTAGCTGATCGTGCGAGGTACCCGAGACTGGCCCCTGCGTCGCGTAAGCATCAGCCGTTAGAGCCCCAGGAGCGTCCGTGGGAGCACATCCCGGACGTCTTCGGCGTCGTCGAGGACATCAGCGACGCGCTGGTGACGCGGGAGCAGAACCAGTTCCTGCTCACGGACGCGGCGGGCAACGTCCCGGCCGGGAACCGGCGCGGGCTGGGCCTGTATTCGCACGATGCGCGCCACCTCTCCTGCTACGAGCTGCTGCTGGACGGCGCCCACCCCATCGTCCTCCTCTCCACGGCCGACTCCGGTTTCAGCCAGGAGCAGGTGCTGGGCAACCATCGCATGGTGCAGGAAGGCAGGGTGGTCGGTCGCTGCACCGTGGAGCTGCAGCGCCAGCGCGTGCTCAACCACGCGCTGGAGGAGCGGCTGCGCATCACGAACTTCAACACCTTTCCGGTGACGCTCCACCCCAGCTACGTCTTCGACGCGGACTTCGCCGACATCTTCGAGGTGCGCGGCCACCGGCGGGGTATGGTGGGCAGCCACTCCCACCCGGAGGTGGGGGAGAGGACGCTCGCCTTCGCCTACCTGGGCGTGGACGGCCTCTGGCGGCGGACGCTGATCACGTTCGACCAGAGGCCGGAGGTACTGACGGCCGGCAGCGCCTCCTTCCATCTGCACCTCGAGCCGCGCCAGACGATGGAGCTGAGCCTGCGCGTGCTCCTGGACGGGCGGGCGCCGACGAGAGTCGACGCGCTGCGCCAGCTGCACCGCGAGTACGCCGGCTGGCGCGAGGCCTTCGTCGACATCGAGACGGACAACGAGGTGTTCAACCAGGTGGTCTCGCGCTCCGTAACGGACCTGCGCATGCTCTGGACGAAAGACCGGACGGGGCAGAGCTACGTGGCGGCGGGGACGCCCTGGTTCGCGACGCTCTTCGGGCGCGACTCCATCATCACAAGCCTGCAGGCGCTGCCCTTCCAGCCGGAGATCGCGCGCAACTGCCTGGCGGTGCTGGCGCGCCACCAGGGCCAGTTCGTCGACCCGGCGCGCAGCGAGGAGCCGGGCAAGATCCTGCACGAGGTGCGGGAGGACGAGCTGTCGGTGGCGGGCGAGCTGCCCTACCAGCGCTACTACGGCAGCGTCGACTCGACGCCCCTCTTCTTGCTCCTCGCGGCCGAGTACTTCCACTGGACGGCCGACCGCGACTTCCTCGTCTCGCTGATGCCGGCCCTGGACGCGGCGCTGCGCTGGCTGCGCGACTACGGCGACCCGGACCACGACGGCCTCATCGAGTACCGGACGGACTCGCCGGCCGGGCTGCGCAACCAGAGCTGGAAGGACTCCGGCGAGGCGATCATGCACGCGGACGGCAGCCTCTGCGAGGGACCCATCGCCATGGCGGAGGTGCAGGGCTACGTCTACGCAGCCTATCTGCAGCTGGCACGCCTCTTCCAGGCGTGCGGCGAGATGCAGCGTTCGGATGAGCTGGAGCGCGCGGCGCAGCGGCTGCGGCAACGCTTCAACCGGGCGTTCTGGCTCGCGGAACGCGGCTACCCGGCGATGGCGCTGGACGGAAGCAATCGGCCCTCGACGGTCATGTCGTCCAACGCTGGGCAGGTGCTGTGGAGCGGCATCCTCAGCCCGGCGCGCGCCGCCCGCGTGCGCGACGCCCTCTTCCGCAACGACATGTTCACGGGCTGGGGCATTCGCACGCTCTCCAGCGACTGCGACAGCTACTACCCGCTCGGCTACCACGTCGGCACCATATGGCCGCACGACAACGGCGTCATCGCCGCCGGCCTGAAGCGTTACGGCTTCGTCGACGAGCTGAACGAGGTTGCCTCCGCCCTCTTCGACGCGGCGCGCGCCTTCCCCTCCTACCGCCTGCCGGAGCTGTTCGGCGGCCACCCGCGCTCCGAGTTCCGCCCGCCTGTGCCTTACACGGTCGCCTGCCGGCCGCAAGCCTGGACGGCCGGCGCCTGGCTGCACCTGCTGACATCGATGCTGGGCATGGTGCCAGACGCGACGAACCGGCGCCTTTACCTCGTGCGGCCCCGGCTGCCCTACTGGCTGCGCCACCTGCGCCTCCGCGGCATCCGCGTCGGCGAAGCGCGAGTGGACGTGCACATCACCTCGCACCGCGGCCGCACGACGGTGAAGACAGAGACGAAGGGCGACGTGACGGTCCAGGTCGTGCCCAGTTGGCCGCGCCTCCGCCGCGATTAGTCCCAGCCGGACCTGATGCCGTAGGGCAGGAACTCCAGGACGGCCTCGATGATCTGAATCTGGCCGGCCCTGATCTTGAACAGCTCCGCGATCATGGCGCTGCTCGGCCGCTGCGTGAACGGCGCCATCTCGACGCGGCCGATGCCCGGCAGCTCGATGGAGCGCACGTTGCCCGGGTGCTCGAAGAAGACGATGCCCCAGCACAGCCCCCGCTCCACGTCAACGACCGGGTAGCGGCGGTCGCGGATCTCCGGGATGTAGGTGTAGATGCCGGTGCTGATCGCGTCGGCGACGCTCATCCGGCCCGTTGGCCTCGGGCTCTGCGGGTTGTTCGCCGTGTGAACCCCGTTCTCCAGGCGGATGCACTCCTTGGTCACGGGGATGATGCTGCCGTCGTTGCGCTCGATGGCGTCGAAGTAGAGGTCCGTGATGCGCACCAGCTCCTCGCGGGAGGAGCGCTCCGTGGGCGGGACGATCTCGCCGAAGAGGGGCAGCGGCTCCGTCAGGTTCTCGGGCGCGAAGAGCGGGTTGCCCTGCCGCGCCACCAGCGTCTCGACCTCGCTGATGACCGCTCGCCCTGAGCCTGTCGAAGGGCCTTCTGCTTTCAGGCGCAGGGCGAGCATGGCGGGCGCGCCGTTCTCCTCAATCGTGCCGAAGAAGCCGACCTGGCCGGCAGCCGGCTCGGCGACGTAGTGGCGATAGCGGCCGCGGCCGCTGCAGGTCGCCCACAGCCCCTTGCCCAGCGCCAGCGTCTGGCAGTTCTCCGTGAACTTGACGCTGCCCGCCAGCGGCAGGCGCGACGGGTCGTGGGCGGCGAGGGCGTCCAGGTAGCGGTCGACGAGTCCGATGAGCTCTTCGCGTGAGGCAGACATGCTGGCTCCCCTTCTGAGGCGGCGCGGGGCTCGCAGGCGGGAATCGGGACGAATGGTAGCTGAGAGGCCGGGCGTGAGCAACCGAGGCGATACAGCGCGAGACGCGGCCTTTGGTGTGAGCGGAGCATGATCTCGCGCCTCAGCAACGTTGGCGGTTGAGGCGCCGCACGACCTCACCCCCTCAGTCCCCCTCTCCGTAAACGGAGAGGGGGAAGCGGCAGCAGGGGAGAGGTCGGCTCGACTGAGTCTGCTGGGCAAGTCATAATCCTGGCGATGGCTCAGATGACCGGCGGCCAGGCCCTCGTCCAGCAGCTGAAGCTGGAGGGCGTCGACACGATCTTCGGCCTGCCCGGCGTCCAGCTCGACTACGTCTTCGACGCCCTCTACGACGAGCGCGACCACATCCGTGTCATCCACGCCCGCCACGAGCAGGGCACCGCCTATATGGCGGACGGCTACGCCCGCGTCACGGGGCGCGTCGGCACTTGCCTCGTCGTGCCGGGGCCGGGGCTCCTGAACACGGGGGCGGCGCTCGCCACGGCCTACGCCTGCTCCGTGCCCGTGCTCTGCGTCACCGGCCAGATCGAGTCGCGCCTCATCGGCCTCGGGCGCGGCATCCTGCACGAGGTGAAAGACCAGACGCGCGCCATCGCCTCCGTGACGAAGTGGCAGGGCCGGGCGATGTCGCCGGCCGAGGTGCCGGGCCTCGTGCACGAGGCGTTCCGCCAGCTGCACACGGGCCGGCCGCGGCCCGTCGAGATCGAAGTGCCGCCGGACGTGCTGGCCGCCGTCGACGAGGTGCAGCTCTTCGAGGCGGCGCTGCTCGATCGGCCGGCCGGCGACCCCGACCTCATCGACAAGGCGGCGCAGGCGCTGGGCCGTGCGACGAGCCCTCTGATCTTCGCCGGCGGCGGCGTCATCCGCGCCGAGGCCTGGGACGAGCTGCGCGAGCTGGCGGAGGCGCTGGAAGCGCCGGTGATCATGACCGGCACCAACGGTCGCGGCGCCCTCTCCGACCGCCACCACCTCGCCCTCAGCGACGCGGCGACGCGCCATGTCGTGCCGGCCGCCGACGTCGTTTTCGCCGTCGGCACGCGCTTCACGGTCGGTGCCAACCCGCAGTGGCGGCCGGGAGAGAAGACCGTCATCCAGCTCGACATCGACCCCGAGGAGCTTGGGCGCAACTACCCGCCGGACGTCGCCATCGAGGCGGATGCCAAGAAGGGCCTCGCGGCCCTGGCGGAGCGCGTCGGGCGCTACAACCGCCGCCGGCCTTCGCGCCGCGAGGAGCTGGACGGCGCGCGGGCGCTGGCGCTGGCGCAGGCCAAGGCGATGCAGCCGCAGCACGATCTGGGCATGGCGATCCGGGAGGCGATGCCGGACGACGCCATCTTCGTCTCCGAGAGCACGCAGGTGGGCTACTGGGCGCGCGCCCACTTCCCGGTCTACCAGCCGCGCACCTACATCGGCCCCGGCTATCAGGGGACGCTGGGCCACGGCTTCGCGACGGCGATCGGCGCCCAGATCGGCCGGCCGGACCGCCGGGTCGTCTCGATCAGCGGCGACGGCGGCTTCTTCTACAACGTGCAGGAGATATCGACGCTGGTACAGCAGAAGGTGCCGCTGATCGCCATCGTCTTCAACGACAGCCGCTTCGGTAACGTCTGGCGCCTGCAGGAGGAGCGGTTCGGCGGGCGCCACATCGCCGTCGACCTCCTGAACCCGGACTTCATGAAGCTGGCGGACGCCTTCGGCCTGCGCGGGCGGCGCGCTCGCGGCGCCGAAGAGCTGAGCCGGGAGCTGCGCGAGGCGCTATCGCTGGACGAGCCGACGCTCATCGAGGTGCCGGTGGGGCCGATGGAGTGGTACGCGGGCCGGCCGGCCCAGCCGGCGCCGCAGCAGCGCTAGAGACCGAGACCTCAGCGGCGAGTTCGGTCAATACCGCGTGGTTCGACTGGCTCACCAAGAACAGGGTTCGAATTCGTTCGCCCTGAGCCTGTCGAAGGGCGCGGGAGCGCCAGCCCTATGCCCCCACGCTAGTGGGCCATAGCCGCTTGCTGGCGACGCGGGCGCCCTCCGCCAGCGCCGCCAGCTTCGCCCAGGCGACCTTCGGGTCCACCTGGACGTAGCCGGCGAAGGTGCCGAAGCCGCAGTCCGTGCCCGCGATGACGCGCTCGCGGCCGACGACCGACGCGTAGCGCTCGATGCGGTCGGCGACCAGCTCCGGGTGCTCGATGAAGTTCGTCGTCGAGTCGATGACGCCGGGCACGAGAATCTTCTCGTCCGGCAGCCCGACCTCGCGCCAGATTTTCCACTCGTGCTCGTGGCGCGGGTTGGCGCCCTCGAAGGAGATGGCGTTAGCGTTCGCGGTCAGGACGATGTCGATGATGTCGCGCAGGGGAACGTCCAGCTGATGCGGGCCCTCGTAGTTGCCCCAGCAGAGGTGGAGGCGGATGCGGTCGGGCGGGATGTCTTTCGTTGCTTCGTTCACCACCTCGACGTGCCTCGCGACAACGCGGCGAAACTCCGCGAGGCTTCGGTCGGCGAAGCGGTTGTGACGGCTCATCGCCAGGTCCGGGCAGTCGAGCTGGAGGAGGAAGCCGGCCTGGTGGATGGCGTTGAACTCGTCCCGCATGACGTTGGCGATGGCCTCGAGGTAGGCGTCGCTGCTCGGGTAGTAGTCGTTGGCCAGGAAGGTGGCGATGACGCCGGGCGAGGCAGCGGTCATGAAGGCCTCCTCGGCGGCGACGCCCGCCGAGGCCGCGCGGAGGTTGTCGATGTCGCGTTTGACGGCGGCGAAGTCCTTCCAGGCGATGGGGCCGTCGCAGGCCGGGCGCAGGATCGCCGCGCCGCCCGTGCCTCGGCGACGCTCGCTCCACTCCGGGAAGTCGCGCGCCTCGCCCTGGACGATGGTCATGCGGTTCTCGCCGCCGAAGCCGGTGCAGCGATCCTTGATGTAGGTCGCGTAGCCGGGCTTGCCCATCTCGCCGTCGTTGAGGACGTCGATGCCGGCCTCCGCCTGCCGGCGGACGGCGTCGGCGACGGCCTCGCGCACCTTCGCCTCGAAGGCGGCGCGGTCGGCCAGCTCGCCCGTCTCGGCCTGGCGGATCATCTCGATGAGCTCGGGCGGGCGCGGCAGGCTGCCGGTGTGAGTGGTGAGGATTCGGTTGGTACTGCGCTTCATTGCTTTCTCTTCCTTCTGCTTCTGTCTGCCAGGCTGAAGCCTGGCCTTCAGAGACTCAATCCGATGCCGCAGGCTTTAGCCTGCGGTAGAGATAAGCCGACACGCCAGCCTGAAGGCTGAAGCATAGCCTGTCTGAACGATGCCACAGGCTTTAGCCTGGGGTGCCGGCAACGCGCCGCCGGGCGTAGCGAGATTCTAGCTTGGCGGGGGCACGAGCGCCTAGAGCGGGCGCCTTTGTGCCAGAATGGGCGTCGATGACGCTAGAGATAACCGTCCACGGCGGCAACCGCGAGATCGGCGGCAACAAGATTCTCGTCGCGACGGGCGACGGCGGCGTCTTCCTCGACTTCGGCAAGAGCTACCAGACGGAGGACCGCTACTTCGAGGAGCCGTGGAACCCCTACTTCCACGTCCCCAGCCTCCTCGGCATCGGCGCCCTGCCGGACATACCCGGCCTCTACCGCCACGACCCCGGCGCCCACCGCTACGCCGTGCTCGTCACCCACCCTCATCTCGACCACGTGGGCTACGTGCCGATGCTGGCGCCG
>Ga0209521_10000402_pt1 | contig 32717 bp, 28 predicted proteins | sample Rifsed19ft4_FD_184016 | JGI IMG/M metagenome (GOLD analysis project Ga0209521, IMG submission 184016) | Soil microbial communities from Rifle, Colorado, USA - sediment 19ft 4 (version 2) | ecosystem: Environmental > Terrestrial > Deep subsurface > Rock core/Sediment | place: Rifle, Colorado...
TTGTTGTCTTCGTCGCTCGTCACTGCGACGTACATGAAGAGTACGACTCGTTCCTCGCTCCTCGACGCCTCGCATATGGAGCTTTTTGAGCAGCCTGAATAACGTGCGATGGTTTGTTCATATACCTGAAAGCCTGACCGGGCTGGCTGGCAAGGTTCCCGGGGAAACTTTCTGTAGAAAGGTTTCCCCCAGACCCCCTTCAAAGACTTTTAGTTCCCGTCCGGCCCCCCCCTGTACTGCTCGGGGGGGGCCGGACGGGAAGAACTGAAAATTTTTGGAGAGAGTTTGAGAGAACCTTTTTATAAAAAGGTTCTCTCAAGAATCCTTGCAGTCCTGCTCAGTCGAGCTTCCAGCTTTCTATATCGGCGTCGAAGCCATCTCCGCCGCGCGCGTTATCGGCGCCGTAGGAGATCATGTCGTAATCGCCGGACTGTCCTGGCGAGGCGTAGACATAGGGCTGTCCCCAGGGGTCGTTGGGTATCCTCTTTTTTTCGAGGTATCCGCCCTCGCGCCAGTTTGCGGGGACCCTGCCTGACTCGGGCTTCGCGATGAGGGCCTCGAGTCCCTGTTCGGTAGAGGGGAAGAATCCGTTGTCGAGCTTGTAGAGCTTGAGAGCGGTCTCGAAGTTCCTTATCTGGACCTTTGCCTCTGTGACCTTTGCCTCGTCCGTCCTCCCGACTATCCTCGGAGCGATTATGGCGGCGAGGATGCCGAGTATGACGATCACGACCATCAGTTCGATAAGCGTAAAGCCCTTGCTCATCCTGTCTTTCATTTGGATATTTTATATCAAATTTTGCCTGATAACAATATTTTACTCCCATGACACTTGAAAATCGCTGGGATTTTGTTACAATTTATCTGTTGCCGTTCAGCCGTTTGTTCCTCTTCTGGGAACCGCGGCTTTGCCGAAAGGAAGGTGATGGCGTAATCCGTACATAGTCCGAGCGTCAATATTCGGGTGTAAGGCAGTCCTGCCGGATGCCGTTTTGGCCGTATTCGCACAACAGGTCGAATCAATCAAACGGGGTGGGACTTGATGAGCATCAGAGTGATGGTCGCATTGAGCAACGACCTTTTTTCAGAGGGTGTGACCAGGCTGCTTGAGGACGAGGAAGACCTTGAGACCGACTACATCGCTTCCGGAAGCGAACTCACCTCCGGTGACGTCGAATCCCACGACGTCATACTGACCGACTTCCCTACCCTGCACAGCGCGTTCCACGAGCTCGATCCCCAAGGCAATAGCGGTTTTATCCTCCTCGATACAGATTGCGGTAAAGACAACATAATCTCGGCGATCATGGCAAAGGGCCTTCGCGGGGTGCTGTTGTCCCAGGCGTCGCTTGCCCTTTTGAAGAAGGCGATAAGGGCCGTTGCCTCGGGCGGCATCTGGATGGACAAGGCCACGGTGAAGGACCTGCTCTGGAGCGTCAACAGGCTCAAGAAGGACAAGGCCGAGGTCCTCTCCCCCAAGGAAAAGGAGATAGTCGCGCTCGCCGGAAGGGGGCTTCGCAACAGGGAGATAGCAGAGAGGCTCCGCATAAGCGAGCTCACGGTAAAAACGCACCTCCACAGGATATTCAAGAAGCTGGAGATAACCATGAGGTCGCAGCTCATCAACTATTCGATACGGAACAGCGCCCTCAAGGACGCGCTCTACGGGAAGAGATGAGCTGTACCGACTTTGAAGAAGAAAGCGATGCGCAAAAGATGTCGATGCCGAGACTCAAGATACTGAACGTCATCCTGGCCCTCGCGGCGTTCCCGCTCCTCGGGCTCCTCGCGAGGGACTACCTGGTGTTGAGATACCCTCCCGAGGCCAGGCACGTTGAGCGCGCAGGGCCCGTTGCGGCGCGTGCAAGCAGGGCATTCGAGGATTACGCGGCAATAGTCGAGAAGGGCGTTTATCCCGGCGCCACGAGGAAGCTCGCGAAGATAGACCTCCTTGAGGCCGCGGGCGCCGAAGCGACCAGGTCTGAGTTTGCCGGCGTGAAGCTCCTCGGCACATACACGGGAAAAGGCGGCTACGCGGTATTTGAAAAGGAAGGCGGAGGAGCCCAGGAGGTATTCAAGGTCGGACAGACCGTATTCGGCGCTGGCGTGCTCTCTTCGGTCGCTTCGGATAAGGCGGTTGTCACTGTCGGCGGCAGCGATGTGACCTTCACCATCTTCGTCGAGAACATACCGGATGCCCTCTCCAACATGGGTAAGGAGAACCCTGTAGCCGGCCCCGGCGGCGGGGCCTATTCAAGGCAGGTCTCGGAGGGCGCGTGGGTCCTGGACCAGAAGGCGGTGGAGAACGCCGTCTCGGACATGAGCAAGGTTTTGACCGACGCGAGGCTCACGCCCAAGGTCGCGAGGGGCGCTGTCGAGGGCTTTCTCGTGACCGAGATAAAACCCAGGGGCATATTCGACGCGATAGGGTTGCAGGACGGGGACGTCCTCACGAGGATAAACGGCTACCAGATAGACTCTCCAGAAAAGGCGGTCCAGGTGCTCTCCGCGTTGAAGGGGCAGGACGCCATAGATCTCGACATAATAAGGAAGGGCCAGCCGAAGAGCTTCCATTATTCGGTAAGATAGGGTGACTTAAGCCGTTGAGCTGTTTGTGTGTTATACTCGTATCATTTCAGGAACGTAAGCACGTCTCTGTTGCCGTATTCGCAGTCGAAGGCGCCGTCTACCGATTTCTCTTACCCAACCGGCCTCATCAACACCTCGCGATTGCCATGAGACAAATGAATACAGGCGGCGGAAAAGCCCATGTCCTCTTCATATTGCTGATCCTGCTGCTGCTCGCCTCCCCTGCCCATTCGCAAAGGCCGCAGGCCAGGGGCAAGGCCGCGGACATCACCCTCAATTTCGTGGACGTCGAGATATCCTCGCTCGTGAAGATAATGAGCGAGGTCACGGGGAAGAACTTCATCTACGACGACGCCTTGAAGGGCAAGGTAACGATAATAGCGCCCGGCAAGCTCTCGGGCGAGGAGGCCCTCGACCTGTTCATCTCGGCTCTCGAGCTCAAGAACTTCGCGGTCATCCCGACGGACGGCTACTACAAGATAATCCCTTCTTCATCCGCCAGGCAGAGCGCCACGCCTCTCGTGCGCGACGTCAGCAGGGCAAGCCCCGACGAGTACATCGTAAGGCTCATCCCTTTGAAGTACGTCTCCGTGCAGGACGCCTTTTCGGCCGTGCAGCCGCTCGTATCTCGGAACGGGCAGATATCGGTCTTTGGCACCAAGAACTCGTTGCTCCTCGTGGACACCGCCCAGAACATAGAGAAGATCCTCTCCATCCTCAGTTCCATAGACGCGCCCGCTGCGGCGGCAACTGAGCCGGAGGTCATCTACCTCAAGTACGCCCAGGCCGACGTAATAGCCCAGCTACTCAGGCGCGAGGAGCAGAGGAGGACCGGCGCCAGGCCAGGTCAGAACGGCGAAAGCTCCATTACGCCGGATACGAGGTTGAACGCCATCATCTTCTCGGACTCTCTCTCGGACCGCGATTTCTTCCGGGACTTCATATCTCTTCTCGACGTGCCGCCGCCTGAGGCGAGCAGCCGCATAAACGTATATTACCTTGAGAACGCCGACGCGGAGGACCTCTCAAAGGTGCTCGACGCGCTCCTCCGTCCGGTCGGCGCGCCGCAGCAGGGCCAGCCCTCGCCTGCTGGAGGCGCGCCGCAGCTCACGCAGGAGCTCACCGGCAGGATGAGCATAACGCCGAGCAAGACCACAAACTCTCTCATCATCATGGCCTCTCCGGCTGATTACCAGAACATCGTCCAGGTCATAGAGAAGCTCGACAGGAGGCCCCGACAGGTCTTTGTCGAGGCCATGATAACCGAGGTCACCGTAGACAAGGCCATCGAGCTCGGGACCAAGTTCAGGCTTTCGGCCGAGAAGGACGGAGAGCCGGTGGTCATAGGGGGCGTGGGCTCTGTCGACGCGTCGACGGTCCAGAACATACTGAACGGCCTGGCCGGCCTCACAATAGGCGGCCTCGGCAACCTCCTTACGATACCTGTAACGAGGTCCGACGGCACGACGTTCAACCTCACGGCCCCGGGGTTCGCCGTCCTCTTCTCCCTGTCGGAGTTCAAGGACATAATAAACGTGCTCTCTACCCCTCACATACTGACGAGCGACAACTCCGAGGCCGAGATAATGGTCGGCGAGAACGTGCCGTTTCTCTCCTCGCTCGAACGCCAGACCACGACCGCCGGCCAGCCGGTGCTGCAGTCCATCGAGAGGCGCGACGTCGGCATAAGGCTCCGCATACGCCCGAAGATAAGCGAGGGAGACTTCGTCAGGCTCGACATCTACCAGGAGATTTCCGCCATCTCTCCGTCGAGGACCGCCGGCGCGGCGGACATAATAACGACCAAGAGGTCGGCGCAGACGAGCGTCGTGGTAAAGAACAACCAGACCGTTGTCATAGGAGGCCTCATTCAGAACAGGGACACCAACAACACCACCAAGGTCCCGCTCCTCGGAGACATACCGCTTTTAGGCTGGCTCTTCAAATCGAATAGGGACCAGAAGCAGAAGACGAACCTGCTGGTCTTCATAACCCCTTACATAATTGAGGATTTCAGGGGGCTCGAGGACCTGCGGGAGAAGAAGCTGAGGGAGTTCGACAAGAACGGGCCGAACGCCATCAAGAAGGAACGGCCTGAAGATCTATTCAAGAAGAAAAGCAGGGTGGAAGGCAATGGATAACGAAGTCTTTGAGGCGGCGGCGGGGGGCGGATTTCACCGCATAAAGGAGATAAGGGACGAATACGTAGACCCGGCGATACTCGAAAAGGTCAGCCTGAGCTACGTGAAGAAGAACATGGTGATGCCGCTCAGGGTAAAAGACGGTCATCTGCTCGTGGCCCTCGCCGGGCCGCGCGGCATGTTCACGGTGAACGAGCTCGAGCGCATAACAGGCTTTCCCGTGAAACCTGTCTTTGCCGACGAGAAGGAGATAACAGACGCGATAAACAGGTTCTTCGACAGGCTCTCCGGCTCGGCTCAGGAGGTCATTGACGGCCTCGGAGTGAACATCGACGCCATATCGACGGCCTGGGAAGAGCCCACGGACCTTGTAGACCTCGCCGACGAAGCCCCCATAATAAAGCTCCTGAACTCGCTCCTCTTTAAGGCCGTGAAGGACAGGGCGAGCGACATACACATCGAGCCCTACGAAAAAGAGGTCGAGGTGCGCTTTAGGATAGACGGCGTGCTCTACCCGGTGCTCACGCCCCCGAAGAGCATACAGGAGGCGCTCTCGAGCAGGGTTAAGATAATGGCCGGCCTCGACATCGCCGAAAAACGCCTGCCGCAGGACGGCAAGATACGCCTCCTCGTGGCCGGCAAGGACGTCTACGTCAGGGTCTCCGTGATACCGACCTCTTTCGGCGAGCGCATAGTCCTCCGTATACTCGACAGGAAATCCGAGATAATAAAGCTCGAGAGGCTTGGCCTCAATCCCTCTCAGGTCTCCGCCATCGAAGGGCTGCTGGCGCGAAACAGCGGCATAATCCTCGTCACCGGCCCGACGGGTTCCGGCAAGACCACTACACTCTACTCCGCCATAGGCAGCATAAACTCCACTGTCCGGAACATCATCTCGATCGAGGACCCTGTCGAGTACCAGTTGAAGGGCATCGGCCAGGTCCACGTAAACCCGAAGATAGGCCTGACCTTCGCCCACGGCCTGCGCTCGATACTGAGGCAGGACCCGGACGTCATAATGATCGGCGAGATAAGGGACAGGGAGACGGCCGAGATAGCGATACAGGCCTCCCTCACGGGACACCTCGTGCTCTCGACCCTTCATACCAACGATACCGCGAGCGCGGTCACCAGGCTCGTCGACATGGGCATAGAGCCATTCCTGGTCGCCTCTTCCATATCAGGCATACTCGCCCAGAGGCTCGTGAGGCTCCTGTGCCCCGAGTGCAAGCGTAGCTACAGCCCGGCGCCAGAGGAAGTGAAGCTCTTCAGGACGCCCCCTTCAAGGCTCTACGCGGCCGCAGGCTGCGAGAAGTGCTTTGACACGGGCTACTACGGCAGGAGCGGCATATTCGAGTTCCTCATCCCGGGGTCCGAGATGCGCCCCATGATACTTAAGAACCAGGACGCTGACACGCTCAAGAGGTACGCGCTCTCAAGGGGCATGAAGACCATGGCCGAGGACGGCCTTGAGAAGGCGGCCCTCGGCATAACGAGCCTCGACGAGGTGCTCCGCGTCACGAGGGAGGACGCAGAAGCGTAGCGGATGCCGAACTTCAGTTACAGGGCCTATGACAGGGCCGGCAGCCAGGTCGCCGGCACGATAAACGCGGCAGGCGTAAAGGAGGCCGTACAGGAATTAAAGAACACGGGCCTTTACCCGACATCGGTAAACGAGTCGGGCGCGAAGGGCTCCGCGGCAAAGGGCAGGGTCAAGGCGGACGTCCTCGCCGCGTTCACCAGACAGCTCGCCACGCTCCTCGCCTCGGGCACAAGCCTCACCGAAGCCCTCTCGGTCCTCTCGGAGAACGCCGGCAACCCGAGGCTCTCATCGATCGTATTGAGCTTGAAGGAATCGATCGCGGGCGGCAGCTCCTTCGCAAAGGCGCTCGAAGCGCACGGCAACGTCTTTACGCCCATGTACCGGGGCCTGGTCGTGGCCGCGGAGGCGAGCGGCTCTCTCGAAAGCGTCCTGCCGAGGCTTGCGGACTACCTCGAGAAGAGGGCGAAGATATCCTCCGAGGTTCGCGCCGCCCTCACCTACCCCGCTCTCATGACCTTTGTCGGCGTCTCTGTCCTGGGCTTCCTGTTCGTGTTCGTCATCCCGAGGATAACCCGCATATTCGAGGAGACCGGCGCTGCCCTGCCCTTCATCACGGTAGTCCTGCTCTGGACAGCTGACCTTATAGGCGGCTACTGGCACGCCGCTATCGCGCTCTTCGGCGGCCTCGGCTGGCTGGCATGGCGCAAGGCCGGGACTCCGAAGGGTATACGGCTTATTGACAATCTGCTCCTGAAGCTCCCCTGGTTCGGCCCTATCGTCATGAGCTTCTACGTCGCGAGCTTCAGCCGCACGCTCGGGAGCCTCTTGAAGGGCGGCGTGCAGTTCTTGAAGGCCCTCGAGATAACGGCAGAGGCCGTAGGGAACAATAACTTCAGGGAGATGATCGGCGCCGCCGTAAAGGACTGCACCGGAGGCTCCGCCCTCTCGGCGAGCCTCAAGGCCTCCGGGCTCCTCCCGCCGGTCGTGGTCCACATGATAGGCGTAGGCGAACGGAGCGGCAGCCTCGACGAGATGCTCCTGAAGACAGCGGAGGCCTATGACGCCGAGTTCGAGAACGGCGTAAAGAAGTCCCTGACCCTCCTTGAGCCGGTCCTGATCCTCGTCATGGGCGTCGTGGTGGGCTTCATAGTCCTCGCGATGCTCCTTCCGATATTCGAGCTCAACCAGGTCATCCGCTGACAACCATGAAATAATGCCGTCTGCCTTGTTGCCTTAGTAGCGGCAGGAGCGGCGTACATGAAGAGTACGCCTCAATACCTAAGCTCATCGACGCGGCCAAACAATCCCGCCCCGCTTCGCAAAGCCGCAACTCCATGCGCCAAACCCTTCCGTATTTCGGTATTCACCCGAGGTAGTAATCCTTTTAATACCTTTTTTTATTCTTTGGATGGATTGTATTGCGTCCTGGCTCGGCTATCCTTATTTTTGTGAGCAACGTGGAAAAATTATTAACACGTGGCCGCAATAAATTTATCAGAGAGCCAGGGGATGAGGCTCAGGATCTGCCCGGAATGTCAAAAGGCCTTCTTCATGCCTTTCGGCGCCGAACGCACGGGATGCCCGCACTGCGGGGTCTACTTCACCGACCGCAGGGCGTCGAAGAGGGTCAAACGGGAATTCGGCCTCAGGATATCGTTCAACGGCTCGGTCTACACTGCGAGGTCCGCTGACCTTTCAGACAACGGCGCATGCGTCCTGTTCTCAGGCAGGCAGACGGACGCGGACGCCATCCTTGACGTCAACATAGGGGAACTCAGGTATTTCAGGCGGGCTGCCATTGTCTGGACAAGGCAGCTTTCAAAGACACTCGCCGCCGCTGGCCTGAAGCTCCTGTAAAAACGCGGGACACCGAATCCGCGACCGGAGGGATCCTTAAAATGACCGGACTGACAGCAAAGAATATCCTCTCGCGCCTCTTTTTCCTGCTCCTCATCGGGCTCTCGCTTACGGCCCTGTCGGCCCATGAGGCCGTCTCGGCCGAAAAGCAGGCCGCTCCGCCCGCAAATGATCCGGGCTACATAATCGGCATCGAGGACGTCCTCGAGATAGACGTCTGGAAGAACCCCGACCTCTCCAAGGTCGTGTCGGTGAGGCCCGACGGAATGATATCGCTCCCGCTCATCGGGGACCTGAAGGCAGCCGGCCTTACGCCGGCACAGTTGAGGGACGAGCTAAACGGGCGACTCGGGGAATACCAGGACCCTGTCATCACCTCGGTCATAGTCCAGGAAGTGAAGAGCTGGCGTATATTCGTGCTCGGCGAGGTATTGAACCCAGGCACCTACACGGTCTCGAGGCAGACCACCGTCCTCCAGGCGATAGCGATGGCGGGCGGCATGAGCCAGTTCGCCTCGAACAGCGTCATCCTCGTCAGGGAGAACAAGGGCTCGGAGGCCGAGAAGATCAAGATCCGCTTCAGCGAGATCGTCGACGAGGACGCGAAGAAGGACAAGAACCTCGTCTTGAAGCCCGGAGACACCATCTTTGTCCGCTAAGACGAAATTAATGGCCGCTGCCGCCGTAGCAGCCGTCCTCTCGCTTCCCCGGCCTGTTGCCGCCGAGATCAACACGCTGGTGCCGGCGGTGACGCTGGATTTCAGGTACGACTCGAACGCGAGGTTCAGGAACACCAAGACGACCAGCGAGAACAGCGACTTTATCGCCTCGGCTTCCCCGAGCTTCGAGTTCACGAGGCGCGGGCCAGGGCACGACGTGTCGGCCTTCTACAGCCTGACGGCCGACTACCATACGAGGAACACCGAGCTCAACAACATCTCTCACATCGCCGGGTTGAGCTTGAACGCTGACCTCACCAGCCGATGGCGACTGGGACTGGGCGACAGGGTCAGCTATACGGAGGATTCGCTCAGGGCAGTCGGCTTCGGACAGGGCGTGCTTGTCACAAGGACCGACATCCTGACGAACAACGTCTACGCTTCGCTGGGAAGGGCCGTTAGCAGGAACACGGATGTCACGCTCACACTCAAGGACTACGTGCAGAAGTTCGACGACGCGGCGCTCGTCGACAGCAGGACCGATTCGGCGGCGCTCTCCGGCAGATACATATACAGCAGGTCCGGCACCGCGCTCCTCTCGTACACGTACACGGACTTCCGCTTCGACGCCGACGGGAACACCGAGGTAAACTCGCACGGGGTAAGCGCAGGGGTCGAGGAGGCTGTCGGGCGCTCGGTCAAGGTCAATCTCGGCGGCGGCGTCGAGTACGCCGCCGGGCTCAATGGAGGGGATGACCTCTTCTTCACGGCCAACGCCGGGATAGAGAAGACGCTCAAGGACTCGGTCATGACGCTCGCGTTCGAGAGGGACGTCTCGAACCCGACCGGCCTTACTGACGAGATAAGCATTCGGGACGTCCTGACGTTCATATGGGACTTCACGGTAAAGAGCAATGTATTCGCGTCGTTTTACGCGGGTGTCGCAAAGCACACGACCGAACCCGAAGGCAGGGTGGACATAAATTCGTACATCGCCGAGGTCTCCGGCAACTGGCAGCCTTACAGGTGGCTCCTCCTCGGCGCCGGGGCGTCGCACTACCAGCAGTGGCCCGGCGACGACTTCGGGATCGGCCTTACAAGGAACAAGATATTCGTCAACATGACCCTCATCGGCCCAGAGTGGAGGTTCTGAAAATGGAGCAGCCGAAAAAGAACATCGTCGACCAGCTCTCTGTCTTCGTTTACCGGAAATGGCTCTTCATCATACCCCTGGTCATGGGCGCGGCCGCCGGTCTTGTCACGAGCTTCGAGCTCGACGAGAAGTACAGCTCGAGCACCCTCATACTGGTCGAGGAGCAGCAGGTCCCGGAGGAGTACGTAACGCCGACGGACAGGACGCCCTTCAGCCAGAGATTGAACATGATAAGCCAGCAGATACTCAGCAGGACGAGGCTTGATCAGATAATCAAGGAGTTCAAGCTCTATGAATACGAGGGCCCCGGCCGGATAGAGAAGGCGGTCGCCTTCATAACCGGCAGCGAGCCAGGGGAGCGCACGCCCGAGGACATAATAGAGCGGATGCGCGCGGACATACAGTTCACGGTAATAGGCGAGACCAACCCCAAGAAGACGCAGAACTCCGGCGGGAACGCCTTCACCATCACCTACAGCGGCAGCGACCCCCAGACCGCCATGCAGGTCACCAACACCCTCGCCTCGCTCTTCATAGAGGAGAATCTGCGGGTAAGGGAGCAGTACGCCGAAGGCACCTCGGAGTTCATATCGAGCGAGCTGGAGAAGGCGCAGGAGGACCTCGCCAGTTTCGAGCAGCGGATAAAGGACTTCAAGCAATCGAATATGGGCACCCTCCCCGAGCAGCTCGACGCCAACTTGAGGACGCTCGACAGGCTTCAGCTCGAGCTGCAGAACGTAACGGCCACGATAAGGCAGAGCGAGGACAGGAGGATGGTGCTCGATGAGCAGATGAGGGCCTCTCCCGCGGCGGTTGCCTCCCCCGCGGTGAAGAACACGCTGGCCGGAGAGCTCGAGGGCGCGAGGGCCCAGTTGAGCCAGATGCTCTCCCTGTTCAAGGAGACCTACCCGGACGTCATAATATTGAAGAAGAGGATAAAGGACCTCGAGGCGCAGCTCGGGGCCGAGCCTCCCCCCTTGACAGGAGAAAAGAAGAGCTCGCCCTCTGTCCTGAACCCGGCCTACGCGGAGCTCATGGCCATAAAGTCGCAGCTCACCACCTTGAGGCAGCGCGACGCCGACATCCGAAGGAACATCGTCGATTACGAAAGAAGGGTGGAGACGACGCCCTCGATAGAGCAGGAGCAGAAGGACCTCATGAGGGACTACCAGATCTCCCTTGAGAACTACCAGGGGCTTCTCGGAAAGAAGATGAACGCCAGGCTCGCCGAAAACCTCGAGAAGAGGCAGAAGGGCGCGAGGTTCAGGGTCGTAGACCCCGCCAACCTGCCCGAGACCCCTGATTATCCCAATAAGCCGCTCGTGACCGGGATAGGGCTCGCCGGCGGCGGCGCGGCCGGGGCCGGGCTGGTATTCCTCTTCGAATTTCTCAACCCGGCCTTCAGGAAGCCCGAAGACTTCGAGGGCATACTCGATGTGCCGGTGCTCTCGAGCATACCTCTCTTCCACAAGGAAGATGCCGGGGCGGAACAAAAACTCAGGCTCATAAAGGGTAAGGCAAGTGCTTAGTTTCGACTGGATAAAGAAATTCCTCAACGGCGGCAAGACTGAAGATATCGCGCCGACGGCCCCGAAGATGAGGCCCGTAAGCATGGCCTCGCCCTTCGGCACGCAGATCTGGGCCGTGGGCGGCGGCAAGGGAGGCGTGGGCAAGAGCCTGGTGGCGTCCAGCGCCGCGCTGGCCCTGTCCAGGCAGGGCAGGAAGGTGCTCCTCGTGGACGCTGACCTCGGGGCGGCCAACCTGCACACCTTTCTCGGCATAGACGGCGGAAAGGGGTCTCTTTCGAGCTTTTTGAAGAACGAGATATCCGAGCTCGGCTCGCTCATATCGAAGACGCCCTTCCCCAACCTGGATCTCATAAGCGGCGCCAGGGACTCTCTGGACGTGGCGGACGTAAAGGGGGCGCAGGTCGGGAGGCTCAAGGAGGCGCTCAAGAAGGTCGATTACGACTTCGCGGTGCTCGACATCGGCCCCGGCACGTCTTCGAACCTCCTCGACATGTTCCTGATGTCGAACCAGGGGGTCATCGTCTCCACGCCCGAGCCGACGACCATCGAGAACAACTACAGGTTCCTGAAGTGCCTGTTCCTCAGGAAGATAAAGATGATCGCGGACTCCCAGGGCGACGGAACGCTAAAGGAGCTCCTGCAGAGGATATTCAGCGAAAAGTGGCCGAACCGGGTAAAGACCGTATCCGACATAATGGAGGAGCTACTCCGGCTCGACTTCGACCAGGGCAGGATGCTCAAGGAGGACCTCAGGAACACGAGCGTCTCGATGCTCATGAACCAGGCCAAGAGGGGCGAGGACAACGACATGGGTCCCGCCATACAGAAGGCGTGCGTCGACTACTTCGGTATCGATATAGGCTATCTCGGCTCGATAGGCTACGAGGACTGCGTCGGAGAGTCGGTAAGGACCAGGCGCCCGCTGCTTGTCCACTTCACCGGCTCCGCCGCCACCCGCTCGATAGAGGCGTGCCTCGAGCGGCTTCTGGACAAGAGCAGGGCATCTGAGCAGGTAACCTTCCAAATATAAGGAAGACCATGAGGCAGAAAATCGAGAGGACCCATTACGAGACGCTCAATATCAGGCCCGCCGCCGCGGCAGCCGAGATAGAGGAGGCGTACAGGAACGCCAGGAACCTCTACGGCGGCGACTCCATGGCGCTCTACTCGCTGTACTCACCGGACGAGCGGCTCTCGAAGTTAAAGGAGCTCGACGACATCTACGAGACCCTCGCGGACCCCGTGAAAAAGAGGGCCTATGACGAGTTCATAGGCGGCTCCGTCTCCTCGCCTCCCGCGGGCGGCTGGAAGGCTGAGATGGACACCTCGAGGGACGTCTTCGACGAATACAACGAGGCCGGGGTGCTCCGCGACAAGATAAGCCTCAAGGCGCCGCTGGCGGTCATGGACGACGAAGGGCAGATGATAACGGAGAGGTACAGGATTCTCTATACGAGGCTCGAGCAACTGAGCCTCAAGCGCTCTTTCAAGACCATAGCCGTCACGAGCGCGGTGAAGGGCGAAGGCAAGACCACGACGGCCATGAACCTCGCCTGGATGATGGCGGCCGAGTTCAACAAGAAGGTGCTCGTCATGGAGAACGACTTCAGGAACCCTTCGATCTCGTCGAGCTACCTCAACCTGGGCAGGCTCAACGGGCTCATCGACGTCATAAAGGGGGACGCGGACCTCAGGAGCGCCATAAACAGGTACGAGGACACCAACCTCTTCTTCCTGCCCGCGAGGGCGAGCGCGAAGAACTCCTCGGTCCTCCTCGATTCGCAGGGCATGAAGAGCGTCATCGACAACGTGAAGGCGCATTTCGACTACGTCATAGTCGACTCTCCGCCCATACTGCCGCTTGTCGACATGAACATAGTGTCGCGCATGGTCGACGGGCTCGTCCTCGTCGTGAAGGCCGGGGCGACTCCGAAGGACATCGTGAAGAAGGCCGTGAACTCGCTGCCGGTGAAGAACCTCGTCGGTATAGTCCTGAACGGCGCCGACGACATACACATGAAAAAGTATTACTACTGAGCATAAGCGGCAAAACGCTTATCGCTCAATCGACCATCTCGGAGACTGTACACCGGAAGGGAAAGCCTCTTTCACCCATCCCAGAAATGTCTCGCGGTGCGATTAAAACGAACCGTTGCGCACGCGCGCGACGGACAGGACGCCTTTGCATCCGGGTCCGGGAGAAAAAACAAATGCAGAGCTGGTTTTTGATCTACACGAAGCCAAGGTGCGAGGAGAACGTCGAGACGATGCTTTCCGGCGCCGGTTTCGCGGTGCTGAACCCGAAGATCCGGGAACGCAAGCTCGTGCGCGGGAAGGCCGCGGACGTGGTCTCCCCTATGTTCCCCTGCTACGTCTTCGCCCGGTTCGATAAGATCCGCGACTACCACCTCGTCAGGTACACGCGCGGAGTCAAGTGGGTCTTGAGGAACGAGGACGGGCCGGCCGAGGTGCAGGACCCGGTGGTCGAATCGATTCTGTCAAGGATGGAGAACGGGGTGGTCCTCTTGAGGAGCGCCTTCACGCCCGGCCAGGAGGTGTTGGTCAAGGGCGGCCCGTTCGAGGGATTCGGCGCCATATTCGAGAGGGAGATGAGCGGCATGGAGAGGGTCAGCATACTCCTCAAGACAATAAACATGCGGCTCGTCATCGACAGATGCATGGTAGCGCCCTGCTGAACGGCTATATTTGAATTCTGACATGATCGAAAAAAAACTTTTCCAAGGGGCCGGCGGCGCCTCAACGGCGGTAGCCTGCCCGACGGGGATAAGATGATAGACCTCCTTAAAAGCACCGGACGGTTTCTGCGGAAGAACGTCTTTCACTTCAGATGCTCGGATTTCCTGCGGGAGAACGAGACCGGGCTCTACGTCGAGGATTACTTTCAGGAGATGGTCTACCTTGAGAGGAGAAGGAGCGAACGCACCGGCAGGCCCTTTCTCCTGATGCTCCTCGACCTCGGCGGCGCGTTCGCCCCGCCTCCGGACGCGGCGGCGGCGGCGCGCAAGATATGCGCCATGACCCGCGAGGTCGACATCAAGGGCTGGTACAGGCACAACCACGTGCTCGGCGTCATCTTCACCGAGACCCCCGAGTCGGCCGCGGATGAGCTCAGGGCAAAGGTGCTCTCGTCGCTCTCGGCCCAGGACGCGCTCGGCAGCAGGGCGGAGGGCGTCAAACTCTCCTTTCACGCCTTTCCGTCCGCGTCCGGAGGGGGCGGCGCGATACCGGTCGACTTCAACCTGTATCCGGACCTGAAGCGCAGGGACGAGGTCAAAAAGAGGCCCCTGTCGGTCAAGCGCGCAGTGGACGTGGCCGGAAGCCTCTTCGGCATCCTCCTCTTCTCGCCTTTCTTCGTAGCCGTACCCGTCATAATAAAGCTCACCTCGCGCGGCCCGGTCCTCTACAGGCAAAAGAGGATAGGCGAGTTCGGCAGAGAGTTCACCTTCTTGAAGTTCAGGTCGATGCACGACGGCGCCGACGACAAGCCCCATTCCGAGTACGTAAAGAGGCTCATCCGCGAGGACAAGGCGTACTCGGGCGCCCTGGACAGAGACGGGCAGGTCTTCAAGATAAAGAACGACCCGCGCATAACCCCGATCGGAAAATTCCTCCGGAAGACCAGCCTTGACGAGCTGCCGCAGTTCTTCAACGTCTTGAGGGGCGACATGTCGCTCGTGGGGCCGAGACCTCCAATCCCGTACGAGCTCGAGGACTACGGCCTCTGGCACTGGCGCAGGGTCATAGAGGCGAAGCCGGGCGTAACGGGGCTTTGGCAGGTGATGGGCAGGAGCATGACGTCATATAACGACATGGTGCGCCTCGACCTCAGGTATATCGAGGGCTGGTCCATCTGGCTCGACATTAAAATCATTCTTCTGACGCCCTTCTCAATGCTCTCGAGCAGGGGCGCATACTGAGGCAAGGATCGATGATAAAAATAGGCGTAATAGGATACGGTTACTGGGGACCGAACATAGTGAGGAACTTCAACCTCGTCGAAGGCGCGTCAGTCGCCGCCGTCTGCGACAAGAACCCGGCCGCGCTCTCAAGGGTCAAAAAGAACTATCCCGACATCATGACCACGACGGAGAGCCGCGAGATAGTCTCGTCGCCTGATATCGACGTAGTCACGGTGATAACGCCAGTGAGCACGCATTACGAGCTCGCGAAGGCCGCTCTCCTCAATGACAAGCACGTCTTCGTGGAGAAGCCCTTCACCTCGACCTCGGCACAGGCCGAGGAGCTGATCGACATAGCCGAGGGCAAGAACCTGTTGATCATGGTCGACCACACGTTTTTGTTCACCAGCGCCGTTAGGAAGATAAAGGAGATAATAGAAGGAGACGTTCTCGGCGACCTCTACTACTACGATTCGACGAGGGTCAACCTCGGCCTCTTCCAGCACGACGTCAACGTGGTCTGGGACCTTTCACCGCACGACTTCTCGATAATGGACTACCTCATAAAGGAGAAGCCCGTGGGCGTGGCCGCGAGCGGCCGGGCGCACATCAACTCGAAAGAGGACATAGCCTACATCATGGTCTACTTCCCCAACAGCATCATCGCGCACTTCAACGTGAACTGGCTCTCGCCGGTGAAGCTCCGCACCACGCTCATCGGCGGCGAGAAGAAGATGCTCGTCTGGAACGACCTTGACTCGGACGAGAAGATAAAGGTCTACGACAGGGGCGTTGACGTGACGACAAAGGAAGGCCTCTACGACCTGCTCGTCAACTACCGCTCGGGCGACATGTGGGCCCCGAAGGTCGACCAGACGGAGGCCCTGAGGCTCGAGACGGAATACTTCCTCAACTGCATAAAGAGGGACGAGAAGCCGTTCAACGACGGAGAGGCGGGGCTGCGCATAGTAAGGATGCTCGAGGCCTGCGACGAGTCCCTGAGGAACGACGGAAAGATGGTGGCGATATGAGCGGCGCTGGAGAGGCTGTTAAGGACTTCAACAGGATAGCCGCGGACGTGAGGCTCGGCGAGGGAGTGAGGCTGTCGAGCTTCATAAACCTCTACGGCTGCACGGTGGGCGACGGCACCAAGATAGGCGCGTTCGTCGAGATACAGAAGAACGCGAGCGTCGGCCGGAACTGCAAGGTCTCGAGCCACACCTTCATCTGCGAGGGCGTGGAGATAGGCGACTGCGTCTTCATCGGCCACGGCGTGACCTTCATAAACGACACCTATCCGAGGTCCGCGAACGTGGACGGCGGCATGCAGACCGAGGCAGACTGGAAGGTCGAGAGGACGATAGTTGAAAATGGCGCCTCCATCGGATCCGGCGCCACCATTTTAAGCAACGTCACCATCGGCGAGAACTCGATAGTGGGAGCGGGCAGCACGGTCACGAAGGACGTGCCGCCTGATACGATAGTCGCGGGAAATCCGGCAAGGGTGCTTAGGAGGGTCGACAGATGAGTAACGCACACGCGGCGCACAAGACGCCATTTCTTGACCTGGTCTCGCCTCACGTGGAGCTCGAGGCGGAGCTCGTCTCGGTATTCAGGGAGTCTCTCAGGACCGCGGGCTTCATAGGCGGCCCTCAGCTTGCCTCCTTTGAGGATAACTACGCCAGATTCTGCGGGGCGCGCCATTGCGTCGGGGTCGCAAACGGGACCGACGCCCTGACGCTCGCCCTAATGGCCTCGGGAGTAAAGCCCGGCGACACGGCCGTGACAGTCGCCAACACGTTCATCGCGACCGTGGAGGCCATATCGCATTCAGGCGCGAGGCCCGCGTTCGTGGACATAGACGAGGCGACCTACAACATGGACACCGAGGCGCTCATCGAGTACATCGAGGCGCGCTGCGAGATATCCTCCGACGGCAGGCCCTATGACAGGAGGACGAAGAGCCCGGTCACGGCAGTGGTCCCGGTACACCTCTACGGGCAGCCGTGCGACATGGACGCCATATCCGAGATAGCCGCCAGATACCGCCTGATAGTGGTCGAGGACGCATGCCAGGCGCATGGCGCCGAGTATTTCTCCAGGAAGGAAGGCGGCTGGAAAAAGACCGGAGCCTTCGGGGCGGCCGCGGCCTTCAGCTTCTATCCCGGGAAAAACCTCGGCGCCTGCGGCGACGGCGGGGCCGTGACGACCAACAGCCCCGAGACGGCCAAGAGGATAAGGATGCTCCGCGACCACGGGCAGTCCAGGAAGTACCACCACGAGATCGAGGGCTTCAACAGCAGGCTCGACTCGATCCAGGCGGGCTTTCTCGACGTGAAGCTCAAGAGGCTCTCCGAGTGGAACGAGATGCGCCGCGCGTGCGCCAAGACATACGGGGAGCTCCTCTCCGGCGCTGACGGCGTCATCGTGCCGGAAGAGAGGGCCGACGCAAAGCACGTCTATCACCTGTACATAATAAGGGTCAAGGACAGGGACGGCCTCCAGAAGCGACTCGGCGAGGCTGGCGTGGCCACGGGCCTGCACTATCCCCTCCCCCTGCATCTGCAGAACGCGTACAGGGGCATGGGCTGCAGGAAAGGCGACCTGCCCGCTACAGAGCGGGTCTCTTCCGAAATACTCTCTCTCCCGATGTACCCCGGACTCGCCTTTGAGCAGCAGCGGCGCATCGCCGGGATCATACTGAACGCCTGAGAAGAGCGTGTCTCTCCAGTTCCTCAACCATGTCATAGAGACCAAGGGCCTCCTGCACTCCATCGAGCGCTCCGCGCAGGTCCTCATGCGGTACTCCTTCGGCAGGTCGCGGTTCGCCGAGATGATGGGCAGCCTCGAAAAGGACCTCGGCGCCATGGGCGTAAGGGTGACCTTCTGCGTGACCGCGAGCCTGCTTGAGAGCCATCAGGGTTTCCTAAAGAGGTTCAGCGGCAAGGGCCACGAGTTCGCGGCCCACGGCTACTTCCACACCAACATGAAGATGAAGACTCTCGAAGAGCAAAGAGACATGGTCAAGCGGAGCTACGGCGCGTTCACCAGGGCGCGGATGCGCGTCCTCGGCTTCAGGTGCCCGTACCTGAGCTATAACGCGAGCACGCTCGCCGCGCTCGCGAAGAGCCCGTTTGTCTGGACCAGCAACGACATAATCCTGTGGGACGAGGCGCTCGAGAACTCGCGGCGCTCCGAGGGGCACATGAGGAAGCTCGAAGCGCTCTACAACACATTGAGCCCCGAGACATCGATATCGCTGCCCGTGAGGACAGGCCCGCTCCTCGAGATACCCATAACGGCTCCCGACGACGAAATGCTCTTCGAGAGGTACAGGATCAAGGACAGCGCCGCGATAAAGCGCATATGGACCGGAATATTCAACAAGGTCCATTCCAGGGGCGAGCTCTTCCACCTCCTCTTTCATCCGGAGCGGTTCAGGTACTTCGAGGCGCCCATAAAGGAGACGGTGGCGGTTGCCAGGGCCCACTCGCCGGGGGTCTGGTTCGCCACTCTCGACGAGATAACCGCGTGGTGGCAAGAGCGGCTGTCGTGCTCCTGGAAGACGGAGACCGTAAAAGGCGGCCTGAGGTTCAGGCTCAAGGCCCCGTCGAGGGCGACGGTCCTCATAAAATCGACCGGAAAGGCCAGACAGGACGGCCTGGTCTGCGGCCTCTACGGCAAGGCGGAGATGAAATCTATCGGTGGGCATTCATATTTCGAAGGCGCCGAGGCTCTCGGGCACGTCGTCCACGTCTCAAAGCGGTGCTCTCAAGGGGCGCGCCAGTTCCTCTCTGACGAGGGCTTCATCGTAAGCATCTCGGAAGTGCCGCAAAAGGGCGCGCTCTTTATCGACGGTTTCGAGAGGTTCGCCCCCAGGGACCGCCGCCTTCTCCTCGACCTTGTGGAGAGCTCCGAGTTCCCGCTCCTGAGGCTCTGGCGCTGGCCGGACGGACGCCAGAGCGCGTTCACCATTTCATCGGACGTGGACTCCATCAACATCGCGGACTTTTTCAAGAGGCTCATCAACTTTTGACCGTTAACTCCAGATATACGATACGTCTCTCGAAGCCCGCCGAAGTCGGCGAGGAGCGGTGGATATCATTCATATCCGCCTCCAACGGGAGCGTATACCACCATCCGGCCTGGCACAGGGTCATCGGCCGCACCTACGGGATAAGGCCCGTCTACTTCATCGCCGCGGGGCCTGACGGCTCCATCAGGGCCGGGATGCCGGCAGGGCTCCTCAAGGGGCTACTGCGAGGAGAGCGCATCGTATCGTACCCGTTCTCGGACGTCTGCGGCCCTGTCTGCGCCGCGGGAGAGGAGGCGGCCGGCTTCATCGAGGCGCTCCTGAGGCAGTACAGGGACTATGAATCGGTAGAGATAAGGGCCGGCGAAGAGTGCTCGGCTCTATCGAAAAGAGAGGCCGGTTACGTAAACTTCGAGATCAGGCTCGAAGGCTCCGCCGAAAAGCTCTTCTCCGCGTTTCACCCGGACTGCGTCAGGAGGCAGGTCAGGAAGGCCTTCAAGGCCGGCCTCGACGCCTACGAGTGCTCGTCTCTGCGCGACTTCCGCGACTTCTACGGCTTGCACCTCAAGACAAGGAAGAGGCAGGGCGCGCCCGTGCAGCCGTTCACGTTCTTCAGGAACATATTCGAGGTGCTCTGCCCCTCGGCTCTCGCCTCCCTCATACTCGTCAAGAAGAACGCCGTGGCGGTCTCGGGTGTGCTGATGCTGCGGTTCGGGGACAGGGCGTATTACAAGTTCGGAGCCACTGACGAAAGGCACTTCAGCTCCGGGGCGGCCCAGCTTGCCCTCTGGACGGCCATAAAGAAGGCCTCTGACGAGGGGTACGCGTTCTTCGACCTCGGGAGGACGTTCACGGGGAATAAGGGACTTATGGATTTCAAATCGAGGTGGGCGGCACAGGCAAGGCCGCTCTATTATCTCCGCTGGCCGGAGCAAAGGCGCGCCCTCAAGGACGAGGGCGCGCCGGCGGTTCGCGTAGCCAGCGCCCTCATAAAAGCCCTGCCCGTCTTCTCGAACAGGCTCCTGGGCAGGCTCCTGTACAGGTACCTGGCCTGAGAAGGTAACTTATGGACAACTACGGCGACATACACCCGCTTGCGCTGGCTATAGCCCTCGCGGCAGGCTTCCTGATGCTCATCCTTCCGAGGAGGGCCGCGATAGTCCCCCTCATCCTGGCCGTGGTCTTCATCCCTATACAGGAGAGGATCATCATCGCGTCGCTGGACTTCTTCATCCTCCGCATCCTCGTGCTCTTCGGATGGGTGCGGGTGCTGATACGCTCCGAATACACGGAGATGAGGCTCAACAGGATAGACAGGCTAATGCTCCTGTGGACGGTATCGAGCGTCACCGTATACACTATACTCTGGCATACCTCCGGGGCGTTCATAAACCGGCTCGGCATATCCTTCGACATAATAGGCGTCTATTTCCTCACGCGCTTCCTCGTAAGGAGCATAGAGGACATGGTCTGGGTCGCGAAGACGCTCGCCGTATCCGCCATACCCGTGGCCGTTGCCATGCTCATCGAGCTTCGCACTGGCAGGAACCTCTTCTCGATATTCGGAGGAGTCCCGGATTACACCATAGTAAGGGACGGCAAGCTCCGGTGCCAGGGCGCGTTCGCGCACTCCATAACCGCCGGCTCTTTCAGCGCCTCGCTCCTGCCGCTCTTCGTCGCGGCCCGGAACCCGGGCAACAGGAGCCTTCTCCTGTACGCGGGCATCATAGCCGCGACCGTCATCACCGCGAGCACCTCGTCGAGCGGACCGGCTCTCTCGTATCTTGCAGGTTTGATAGGTATTTACATGTGGTACTTCAGGGAGCACATGAGGAAGATACGGTGGGGCATCGCGCTCACGCTCATAGGCCTTCACATAGTCATGAAGGCCCCTGTATGGGCCCTCATGATAAAGGTCAAGATATTCGGCGCCTCTACCGCCTACCACAGGTATCGTCTCTTCGACCAGTTCGTCAACCGCGTGGACGAGTGGTGGCTCATTGGCGTCAAGTCGACCGCCTCATGGGGATACTATCTCTTCGACGTCACCAACCATTACATACGCATCGCCATCGACGGCGGCATGATAACCCTGGTCCTGTTCCTCGCGATACTCTCGTACTCGTTCCAGACAATAGGGCGGGCGGCCAAAAAGGGGGTGCTCCCCGCCGGGTCCGACAAGGTGGCCTGGTCGCTCGGAGCGGCCCTGCTGGTGCATGTAATATCGTTCTTCGGGGTCTCCTACTTTGACCAGATAAAGGCCATCCTCTACATGAACCTCGCCATGATAGCTGCGGTCCGCGCTCTCATCGAGAGCGCTCCCGTAAAGGCACCGGAGACGGCAGAGGCGGCGATAAGCGCCGAGGACGCCTTGCTCAAGGCCTGATGACCGACGTATCGATAATAATAGTGAGCTGGAACGCCAGAGGGCTTCTCCTCAAATGCCTTGAATCAATACCCCGTGGCCTGGGCGGGCTCAAAGCCGAGGTGATAGTCGTTGAAAACGCCTCCTCTGACGGCTCCGCGGAGGCAGTAAAAAAAATGTTTCCCGGAGTTAGGCTTCTGCCCCAGAAAGAGAACCTCGGCTTCGCGAAGGCGAACAACATCGGCATACGGGAGAGCGCCGGCAGATACGTCTGCCTTATAAATTCAGACGTGGTCGTGCTGCCCGGGTGCATAGAGCGGCTTTTCCTCCTGCTCGAGGAGCGGCCCACGGCCGCGATAGCGGCCCCGAAGGTCCTTAACCCGGACATGACGCTCCAGGCCTCGTGCAGGCGCTTCCCGTCGCTGCCCGGCGCGATGCTGTCCACACTGGGTCTCGACAGACTGAACTACTTCCCCCATGACAGGACGAGAAGGGTCGAGGCCGTAAGCGGCTGCTTCATGCTGGCGAGGAGAGAGGCAATCGACGCCGTCGGGCCCCTCGACGAGAGGTTCTTCTTCTACGCGGAGGACAAGGACTGGTGCAAGCGCTTCCATGACGCCAGGTGGGACGTATACTATCACCCGGACGCAAAGGCCATACACTACGGCGGGTCGAGCTCGTCGCTTGCCCCGGTCGCCTTCTATGTCGAGATGCAAAAGGCCAATATCAAGTACTGGAGAAAGCACAGGGGCGCGCCAGCCAGGACCCTGTACGTCATGATAGTCCTCCTCCACCAGTCAATGCGCCTCGCGGCCTCAGGCGCGAGGTACGCGCTAAGGCCGAAGCACAGGGAGCATTCCGCGCACAAGGCAAGGAGGAGCGCGGCGTGCCTGAAGTGGCTCATAACCGGGGCAAAGGCGGCGTAGTGAGCAGATGCTGAGAGTAGGAATGGCCGTCTTCTCATACTACCCGGCTGACCCGCGGGTAAGGCGCGAGGCAGAGGTCCTTGCCAGGGCCGGCTACGAGGTAGACGTAATATGCCTCGGAAAGGCGGGAGAGCCGTCCTACGAGCGGTTCGGCTCGATTACCGCGTACAGGGTCATGCGGGGAACAGAGAAGAAGGAGAGCCTGATAAAATACTTCGCCCTCTCCTCGGTCTTCGCGTCGCTGGCCTTCGCGAAGCTCCTGACGCTCTCGCTCCGCCACCGCTACCATCTCATACAGGTGCACAACATGCCCGACCACCTCGTCTTCGTCGGCATGCTGCACAAGCTCGCCGGCGTCCCCGTGATGATAGACCTCCACGACCTTACGGTAGAGCTCTTCGAGTCGAAGACGGCGGGGAGCGTGCTGAAAAAACTCCTGCCAATGGTCAGGTTCGTCGAGCGCCTCTCCTGCGACTTCGCTGACTGCGTGCTTACCACCAGCCCCGGCTTCAGGCAAAAGCTCCTCGAGAGGGGCATAGCCCCCAAAAAAGTGACTCTCGTCTTCAACTCAGCCGACTCCAACCTCTTCAAGGTGCCTGCGCGCCGCCAATGGAGGGCGATAGAGGACGGTCCGGCGCTCCTCTATCACGGCACGGTCGCCAGGAGGTTCGGCCTGCATGTGTCGATAGAGGCGGTCGCGCTTCTCAAAAAGCGGCTTCCGGCCACGCGGCTCCTCATATACGGCAAGTACGACCCCACCTACAGGGAAGAGCTCCGTGAACTCGTGAAACGGCTCGGGCTCGAAGAAAACGTGGAGATAGGCGGCTACCTGCCCATGGAGAAGATAAGCGAGGCCATCGGCTCTTCCGATATCGGCGTGGTCTCGTATCTGAACGACCCGTTCATGAACCTGGCGCTCTCGACCAAGATATTCGAGTACGTATGCATGGGCATGCCCGTGGTCGCCGCGAGGCTCGATTCGATAAAATCGGTATTCGACGAGGAGAGCATAAAGTACTTCAACCCCGGCGACCCGGCAGACCTGGCGGACAGGATCGAGGAGTTCTGCAGGGACCCGGAGGCGAGAAAGAGCTTTACGGAGAGGGCCGCGGCAGCGTACGAGGTCGTATCATGGCCGGTCATGTCCGCGAGATACCTCAATACGGTAAACGAGCTCATCTTCGAAGGCCATAAAAATGACGCGTGATTCCGGTTACGTGGCGATAACCCCCGTGAAGAACGAGGAGGCCTACATAGCACAAACGCTCGAATCGATGCTCTCCCAGACAATAAGGCCCCTCGAATGGGTCATCGTCGACGACGGCTCGAAGGACCGCACGCCTGAGATAATAGAGGAATACTCCGCAAGGCACCCCTGGATAAGACTCCTTAGGCTCCCTGGTTCGCCGAGGGTCAGGGGCGGCCACATAGTAGGCCTCTTCTACAAGGGTCTTGCAGCGTCCGGGGCCGATGGTTGCGGCTATATAGTCAAGCTCGACGGCGACCTGTCGTTCGACCCGGATTTCTTCGAGAGGGCGTTAAAGCACATGGAGATGAACCCTGGGCTGGGCATTACGAGCGCCGTAAGCTACCTTCGCTCGGGAGGCGGGCTTGTGGAAGAGAGGTCGGCGGCCGGACATACTCTCGGGGCCTGCAAGGTATACAGGAGGAGGTGCTTTGACGAGATAGGCGGCCTTGTGCCGGCAATGGGCTGGGACGGCATAGACGAGATAAAGGCTCAGATGAGGGGCTGGGGCGCGCTTCCGGTGCCCGGCCTCAAGGTCATACACCTGAGGCCAGAGGGCGCGGCAAGGGGAGCCTTCAGGTCCGGCATGGAGCGTGGCCGGGGCTCGTGGTTCATGGGTTACCATCCCCTCTTCTTCATCGTAAGGGCCGCAAAATGCGCCCTTCGCTCGCCGCTCGACGGCATCGGCATGACAGTAGGCTACCTCAAGGCTTTGGTTGGAAGGGATAAGCGCATAGACGACCCTGAATTCATCAGGTACCTGAGGCAGAGCCAGATAAAGAGGCTCCTGCTGCTGAGAGACAGGGTCTAACAGGATGTTGAAAAAGTCCGTCCTGGACTTTTTCAACCACGACTTGGCCGAATGGGATTCGTCCAAGTCTTACAAATTGCTCGACTTTTCAAGTCTCACAATTTGCAATCCATCCATGGATTGCCTTAGCAGGGTGTTTTTCAACACCCTGCTAAGGAAAAGGAAGATAAAAATGTGCGGTATCTGCGGAAAACTCTATCTTGACGACAGGCAGGCCTCCCAGGCCCGGATAGACTCCATGACAGACGTCATGAGCCACCGGGGGCCTGACGGCAGGGGCACCTTTGTAGAGGGCGGGCTTGCCTTCGGCCACAGGAGGCTCAGCATCATCGACCTCTCGCCGCTCGGAGCCCAGCCAATGATGAACGAGGACGGCTCCATAGCGGTCATCTTCAACGGCGAGATATACAATTATCTCGACCTGAGGGACGAGCTCAGGAGCGCCGGGCACACCTTCAGGTCGTCATCAGATACGGAGGTCATAGTCCACGCCTACGAGGAGTTCGGTACGGCGTTCACGGCCCGCCTGAACGGCATGTTCGCCATCGCCATATGGGACAGGCGGAAAAAAGAGCTGACCATAACGCGCGACAGGCTCGGGATAAAGCCGCTCTACTACCACCTCGGCGACGGTTTCATCTCCTTCGCCTCCGAGATAAAATCCCTGCTCGAAGACCCGGACGTGCCTCGCGGCGTGGACATGCAGTCCCTCTCTAACTTCCTGACGCTCCATTATGTCCCGGGGCCGAGGACCATGTTCGCCAACATAGCCAAGCTCCAGCCCGGCCACACCATGGTCGTCAGGAACGGAGAAGTCAGGATAGACCGTTTCTGGGAATTGAAGAAGGACGAAGGCCTTGCTTCATTCATAAGAGGCGCTGACATGGAGAGCCTCTCTGCCCACGTCTACTCCGCCCTCAGGGAATCGGTCAAAAAGCGCATGCAGAGCGACGTGCCTGTCGGAGCGCTCTTAAGCGGCGGGCTCGATTCAAGCGCCATACTGGGCATCATGACCGAGCTATCGGGAAAGCCCGTGCCGTCTTTCACCGTGGGCTACAGCTCTGCCGGAGACGACAGCGTCTCTGAGTTCAAATGGGCGAGGAAGGTCGCCAGGCACTTCCAGAGCGACTACAGCGAGGCCGTGGTCACTGCGGAAGACTTCCTGGGTTTTCTCCCGAGGGCGGTATGGCACCAGGACGAACCCATAGGCGAGCCTGCCTCCATCCCGCTCTATTTCGTCGCAAAGCTCGCCAGGGAGAGCGGGGTGACGGTGCTCCTAACCGGAGAAGGCTCGGATGAGCTCTTTGCCGGCTACAACAGGCACTGGGGAGAGACACTCGCGAGCTACTACAGGCTCGTGCCAGGGCTCTTGAGGGACACGCTCATAGACAGGCTCATACAGATGCTCCCGAGGGCACCGCTCCTGAAGAAGGGGCACAGGTCGATGTCCATACCCGACTTCAGGGACAGGTACATGTCCTGGCACACGGTCTTTACCGAGGACGCAAAGAGGGAGCTACTGAAGCAGAACAGCCTGCGCGATACCTTCACAGACGTCTACCAGAGGCTCCTGCCCCGATTAAGGGGGCTAAATAACCTCGACAAGATACTCCTCCTTGATATGAACGTATGGCTCCCGGACGACCTGCTGATGAAAAAGGACAAGATGGGCATGGCCACCTCCATTGAGGCGCGCGTGCCGTTCCTGGATTATACCTTTGTCGAGCTGGCCTTCCAGATACCCTCGCGCCTCAAGGTGAAGAGGCTCGAGACAAAATACATTTTGAAGAAGGCGCTCGAAGGGCTCCTTCCCGCGGAGGTCGTCTACAGGAAGAAGGAGGGCTTCCCTACCCCGATTTCCCAATGGATACGCTCTGAGCTTAAGGACTTCACCCTGGAGCTCCTGTGCTCGGCGGGCTCGCTCGACCACGGCCTCTTTGACAAGGGGGTCGTAAAAAGGATAGTCGACGACCACATGTGCGGCAGGCAGGACAACAACAGGATGATCTTTCCGCTTATGAACTTCGAGGTCTGGCACAGGGTCTTCATAACAGGGCGTACACGGAATGCGATGAGTTGTTCCTGAGCTTTAAACCAAACAATAAAAAAACTTCATAAGTAGCCTTAGAATTAATGTCTAACATCGTGATTTAAATCACATTTTATAATGGAAATCTCCTGTATCCTGTTGAGAAATTCATGCCAATTCAGGTGTGGAAAGATTGGCTTCAAGGAGGTTGTTGATGAAGAAGTTCAGTATAATCCTGGCGCTTATGCTCTTGGGCGCCCTGCCCGACCTCTCCATGGCCGCCGTGCGCTACGTGAGGGCCGGCGCGGCGGGAAACGGCAGCGGCTCTGACTGGACAAACGCCTATGCGTCCCTGCCCGCCGCCCTGGTAAGGGGGGACACCTACTACGTGGCCGACGGCTCCTACGCGAGCTATACCTTCGACGACGCGCAGAACGGCGCATGGATCTACGTAAAGAAGGCCATCGCGTCGGACCACGGCACCGCGACGGGCTGGCAGAGCGCGTACGGCGACGGGGTCGCGGTCTTCGGGCCATTGAAGTTCATGACCGGCAGCTATGAGATGGACGGCCAGGTAGGAGGCGGCCCCGGGAGCTGGACCTCCGGGCATGGGTTCAAGATACAGTACACCGCGGCTACGAACATAGTGAGGCTCATAAACGTCCCGACGAAGGTCTCGAACCTGACCTTCAAGCACATGGAGATGGCCTTTACGCCCTGCTCCACCTGTACCGGCCAGGACGTCTTCTACGGCATCTACGGAGGAAGCAACTGGAAGTTCCAGTACAACTGGATGCACCACCCCAGCAGGGTCGTCCTCTATACCATGAACGAAGCAACCAACATACTTATCGAATACACGCTCCTGGAGAGGAGCGGCACCAACGGCTCGTCTTCCCAGCACTCGGAGATATGGTCCGCGAGGGACACCCACGACGTGACCTTCAGGTACAACTACGTCAGGGACTACAGGAGCACCGGCGGCATCATCATGGGCCGGGCCAAGAACTGGAACCTGTACGGCAACATATTCCAGTGGACGGTGGACTTCGGACCGACCTCGAACAACGGCGCCATCGGCAGCTGGTCGTCAGACTCCACCTACTACGCGAGCAACGTGAAGATCTACAACAACACCTTCGTGGGCTTAAGGAGCGGCGGGGCCGGCAGGATATTCCCCATATCGGTCTCTCTCAGTGGCATCGTCGCACAGAACAACCTCTGGTACGACAGCCCGGCGACGGCCTTCGGCGGCGGGGTATCCCACAGCAACAACTGGTTCAAGAACTCTAACGAGGGCAGCATCAGCGAGACGGGCAAGCAGGTAGGCAGCGGCGACCCGTTCGTCAACTACGCCGGCAAGGACTTCAGGCTTAAGGTCGCGACTGTTGCCGGGACGTCGCTCTCAGCCCCGTTTAACCTCGACATCATCGGTATCGCTCGCGGAAGCGACGGCACATGGGACAGGGGCGCGTTCGAGTACGGCGGCACCGCCGCAGCAGGGACGACGCCATCGGCCCCGAAAGGCCTTACGGTAAACTAAGCTCCACAGTCAACAAAGGCCGGCCCCCTTCGGGGGGCCGGCACCCTTCCCCGGCAAAAATCCTCAAAGACCTGAACAACGCGAAATGAACAGAGGCCCTAATAAGATCATGCTCCTCGGCGCGTCCTTTGGCACCAGGAACATGGGCGTCGGAGCGCTCACTGCCGGGGCCATAAAATGCGTGCGGAGCGCCTGGCCCGAGGCAGAGCTCTGCCTCCTTGATTACGCGAAAAGGGGCGATCTCATAAACTACCGGCTCCAGGGCAGAGAGGTCCTCCTGAGGGTCGCGAATATCCGCTTCTCGAAGAACATATTCCTCTCCAACAATATCGCCGTCCTCATAGTCCTTGCCGCCGCCGCCAGGCTCATGCCCCGGAGCATCAGAAGAAAGATGATATCAGGCAACGCGACGCTGAGAGAGATAGACTCGGCCTCCATAGCTGCATCCATAGCGGGCGGCGACAGCTTCAGCTCGATCTACGGGATGGGCCGTTTCTTCTACGTCGCCCTCCCCCAGCTCCTCGTCATCCTCATGGGCAAGCCCCTGGTCCAGCTCCCGCAGACATACGGGCCGTTCACGAACGGCCTCTCGAAGGCAATAGCCCGGTTCATCCTCGGCAATTCCGAGCGCGTCTATTCGCGGGACTACCACGGCATCGCCGAGGTCAAGGAGATGCTCGGCACAGATGGCGGCGGGAGGGTCAGGTTCTGCCATGACGTCGGCTTCGTGCTCGACCCCGCGGAGCCAGAGAGCGCGTCTGCCGAGGGCGCGGCCTTTGACGGTGCCGGGGAGGCCACGTGCACGGTAGGCCTCAACGTGAGCGGCCTCCTGTACATGGGCGGCTACAGCAGGGATAACATGTTCGGCCTCAAGCTCGATTACAGAAGGCTCGTAGCCGAAATAATAGGGTTCCTCATAACGAGAAAACGCGCTCACGTCGTCCTCATACCGCACGTATTCGGCGGGGCGGAGCACCCGGAGAGCGACGCCGAGGCCTGCAGGAAGGTCTACGACGCGCTCAAACCCACCCACGGCGGCTCTCTCTCGATGGTTGCCGGATCCTTTGACCAGGCGGCCATCAAGCACATCATCGGCAGGTGCGACTTCTTCATAGGCTCGCGCATGCACGCCTGCATAGCGGCCCTGTCCCAGTGCATCCCGGCTGTAACGATCGCCTACAGCAGGAAGTTTATCGGCGTCATGGAGACCATCGGGGTGGAAGACTGCGTCGCGGACCCGTGCGCCCTCGATGCCGAGGGCGTCATCGGCGTGATAGACAAGGCCTTCGAGCAGAGGGCCGCCATATCGAAGAGGCTCAGGGAAGAGATGCCCGGCGTAAGAGAAGGCGTCCTGAGGCTCTTCTCGACGATGGACCTGAGGGCCGTATAGGGAGATGAGACCCTCCATCGCGTTCGTCACGAACCCGCTCGACGCTCACTTCAAGAGCTCTATCAGCATCATCACGCTCGAGCTCGCCAGGAGGCTCGGCGCCGATTACGACGTCACGGTCTATACGAGCGCCGCAAAGGGCGCGGCAGACCCGGCCGGCATAAAGGTGCGCCGCCTGCACGTCTGGCCCGACAGGCATCTTCGCAGGTTTACCGGCAAACTCGCGCGGTTTTACAGCCTCAAAAAGCCGTTTTTCACCTCCGCCCTGTACTATCCCCTCTTCATGCTGCAGCTTGGCCTTGACATGAGAAGGACCGGCTTCGACATAGCGCACGTCCACAACTTCTCGCAGTTCATACCCTGTCTGAAGGGGCTCAACAAGGAGACCCGTTTTGTCCTCCATACGCACAACGAATGGCTCTCACAGCTCGAAAACCGCATGATGACGAGGCGCGTCGAATCGGCCGACCTCGTGCTCTGCGTAAGCGAATTCCTGACATCGAAGGCGAGGCGGGCCTTCCCGGGGCATGCCTCAAAGTGCCGGACCCTCTATAACGGGGTCGACTACGCGCGCTTCAGCCGGGTAGCCGCGGCCAGGACCGGCTCCCGGCTGATCTGTGTGGGCAGGATAACCCCTGAAAAGGGCCTTCACACCGTAATAGAGGCCTTCAACATAGCAGGTCCGCGGAACCCCGATCTCGAGCTTCATTTCATAGGCCAGGAGAGGATAACCCCGAGGGAGTTTCTCGTCGACCTGAGCGAGGCCGAGACGGTGAGATCGCTCGCGGCCTTCTACCCCGGAAGCTATCAGAAGAAGATAACCGGCAGGATAGACCCGCAGCTCTCCTCCAGGGTCTTCTTTACGGGCCACGTAAGCCATTCCGAGATGATGAACAGGTATTCCGAGGCGAATATCTTCATAAACGCGTCTTTTTACGAGTCATTCGGAATGCCGGTCGCCGAGGCCATGGCCTGCGGGCTCCCTGTCATAGCCACAAGGGCGGGCGGCGTGCCGGAGATAGTCGAGGACGGCCGGTCAGGCCTTCTCATACAGCCCGGCGACCCCATAGGCCTGGCAAAGGCGATAGAGCTCCTTTTGAGCGACAAGGGGCTTCGCGAGAGCTTCTGGGTAGCCGGACGCGAGCGCGTGAGGGAGCGCTTCAACTGGGATAAGATAACGGAGACCCTGGCGGGATACTACAGGGAGATAACCGTCCGCTGAGGGCGGGCGACTCCTGATGCCAAAGACCGACCTCAAGAACAAGATCATAAGCGGCAGCTTCTGGACCGTATTCTCCAACGTAGCCTCGCAGCTCGTAACCTTCTCCGTAACGATAGTCCTCGCAAGGCTGCTTACGCCGGGGGACTTCGGCATAGTCGCCATCTCGTCGGTCTTCGTGGGCGTCATCATCCTCTTCCAGGACCTCGGGATGGGAGCCGCCATCATACAGCGGCAGAACATCGACGACGACTACCTCTCGACCTCGTTCACGGTAAGCCTCCTGGCCGGAGTCCTTCTTGCAGTTCTGCTCGCGCTCTCATCGCCCTTAATCGCGGATTTCTACAACGAGAAGATACTACGGGACATCTTGCTCGTATCGTCATTGGGATTTATATTAAGCCCCTTTACGACCATACATACGACGATCCTTTCGAAGCGCCTCGAGTTCAGGCGGCTCTCTCTCATAAACCTCGGCAACCACGCCCTCTCGGGCCTCGTATCCGTCGCGCTCGCGCTCATGGGATACGGGGTCTGGAGCATGGTCCTGGGGAAGATACTCTCGCAGCCCGTGGTCATACCGGCAGTCTGGAGAATAGTCAAGTGGACGCCGAGGCCCAGGATAGTAAAGAGGTGCTTCCTCGACCTCTTCGGCTACAGCTCAAACCTCCTGGGCTTCAACCTCCTGAACTTCTTCGCCAGGAACCTCGACAACCTCATCATAGGAAAATACCTGGGCACGCAGCCGCTCGGCTACTATTCCGTGGCGTACAACCTGATGCTAAAGCCGCTGCAGCTCATATCCTGGTCACTTGGCAAGGTCCTCTTCCCTGTCTTCTCCACCATACAGGGCGATCTCGTGAGGACAAGGTCGGTCTACCTGAAGGTGCTCCGCTCCATCTCTCTTGTAACCTTCCCCATGATGACCGGCCTTTTCATGGTCGCGGAGGAGTTCATCCTATCGGTCTACGGCCCGGCGTGGGCCCCGGCAGTGCTGCCCCTGAAGCTCCTTTGCGTGGTGGGCGCGGTCCAGTCGATAGGCACGGTGAGCGGGATAATCTACAACTCGCAGGGCAGGCCTGACCTTACGCTCAAGATAGGGCTCTTCTCCTCGTCGCTCATCGTAGTCGCCTTCATCATAGGCATCAACTGGGGGCTCCTCGGCCTCATATACGCCTACATAGCTGTCACTGTCCCCGTCTTTTTCGTCGGCCAGTATTTCGCTAACGGCCTTATCGGCATCAATATGCTCTCCATATTCAAGGCCCTCGCGCCGGCCGCCGCCTGCTCGGCTGTCATGGTCGCCTCGCTGGCCGGGTCGAAGCGGATGTGGATCTCTTTAAGCCTCGACATCGAATACGTCCTCATCGCGCTTATTGTGACGGGCATAGCCACATACCTCGTATTCGCCTCGAGGGTCCTGAAGGTGCCGGAGGTGAACGAGGCCCTGAAGCTCGTGAGAAGAAAGGTCTGATGAAGACAAGGATACTGATGATAACCCACAACAGGCCCGCCTATGCCAGGCTCTCCCTTGCCAGGCTCTGCGAGACGGTACCTTCGAGCGCGAAGATAACGGTCTGGGACAACGCCTCCGGTGATGACACGCGCCGCGTATTGAAGGAGTTCGAGAGCCACCCCGCCGTCGAAGAGATAATCTACAACCCGGCGAACGACAGGCTCCGTGGCCCCACGAACTGGTTCTGGAAGAACGCCGGAGACGCGGAGCTCCTCAGTAAGGTGGACGACGACTGCCTCATGCCCGCGAGG
>Ga0209521_10000404_pt1 | contig 32681 bp, 28 predicted proteins | sample Rifsed19ft4_FD_184016 | JGI IMG/M metagenome (GOLD analysis project Ga0209521, IMG submission 184016) | Soil microbial communities from Rifle, Colorado, USA - sediment 19ft 4 (version 2) | ecosystem: Environmental > Terrestrial > Deep subsurface > Rock core/Sediment | place: Rifle, Colorado...
TCCCAAACTGACCAAATTGAAGCGTTAATTTTCCCGCCGCATCGAAAATTTTAACCCGGTGATCTCCGACGTCGGTAAGATAAAGTTTATTGTTGGCAAAAGTTATGGCTGAGGGTCTTTTTAAAACCTTTTTATCTCGGGGAAAATCTGACAGGTGCTTTCCGTCAGAGCTAAACACAAACAAACGTCGGCTCCGAAGATCTGACACATATATTCTCCCTTCTTCATTAAGAGCTATTCCGACCGGATAAGAGGTGCTGCTTGAAGCAGCCGGAAAGCGAAATAGAAACTTACCCCATTTATCGAACACTTGAATTTCCCCCTGTGCACTATCAGCCACAAAAACTCGGCCTCCTTGGCTAGCTACAGCCAAAGGTCTCTCCAGCACTCTCTCTGGTTCTCCTAAAATATTAAAAAGAAAATTCGGGCCTTTTGGAGGTTCTGCTTTATTCAAAAACCAAAGTAAAAAGCCTACTACAACAAGGACACCCCAGAAAACTAGCCAAAATTTTTTCAAAACCCCTCCCGAAAATTTTTTGCCTTGAGATTTCAATCAAGGAAGTAGGTTTTTTTGCGCCGTTTTATCTAAAATTTGACCGTTAAGATTTAAATACTTCGTGCGCAAATTTTCCTGTATATGCCTAATATAAATATCGGTCACCTTAAAAAAATATCAAATTCAACCACTTAAAACGCTTTTTACATCCACCGCCTAAACAGCTCCATGGGTTCTTATCTCTTTTCGTTCTAGAACTCTTCTCTAACAACGGAGGATATCTCCTGCTTTTCGCAAAATAAAATAGCAGAAGACCTCCCAGGAACAATATATTTCTGATACCATGAGCCTTAATAAATGTTTCCTTATTTAAAATGCGCTAAAACACAAAAACCGTGGCCTTTGAAACAGCTCTAGATGAAATTATTTAAGAAAATCGGGCAAATGCTTCCGTTGAAAAAATTGGCTGAAAATAAAATATTTGAACTTTTGAGCCCCGAAAAATTTATCTCAGTGCTTAAAAATCCGCAAAAAAATCCTCAGGAGACTTTTCTTGTTGTCGGCATTTTAACCGCTCTTTTTTTGATTATCCTGATTTTCGTTGTAATCCTAGCTCTTCTTGCATCAGCGAGACGGAAAAAACGAATAACAAAAAAATAACTTATTTTTTTGTTAAACAAATTTATTAGCTCCCTCGCACATGACTTGGGTGCCAACAAAAAGCCCCGCTACTAGCGGGGCTTTTTGTTGCAGCTTCACATGCTCAGTTTATTACCGTCATTAAAAGGTGATACCAACTAAGCCACCATGACATTTGAGACATACCATGTCCATTGAGGGCAGTTGCCTACCGGCATCAGTGATATCAACTCCTGCATCGAGCGTATACTGCGGCGGTTGGTAACCTACTTGAGGAGGCGGCATGGAAGGCCCATCGTATAAGAGCTTATGGCTGACGCTCTGATGTGGAAAATTACTCGGTCCACCATCTGCCGTACTCCGCGCCGCGTGGCAACTCTTGCATTCCGCAGCCATTTGATCAGACACTGCTGTTGGTACTCCATTTATTTCAACGACTCCATCGGTGTTCATTGGGTGGGCGTGCGGATTCGTTCGTACGTCGGTTGCATCGGTCCAGCTGACGTTGAGGGTGTGACAGTCCCCACAAAAACCCATAATAACTGTATTAGCGTTAATTGGGGTACCAGCATAGCCGGGATGCGTAGGATCCGCTGCTGGAATGTCTCTTATACCATTCGCCACGGTACCGCCGTTTCCGGCGGGATCTATTCTTAGGATTTTATTCTGCCAGTCACTGGCGGCGGCAACTCCGAGTAAAGTATTAGCGCCGTGCACACTGTGGCACGTGTTACAAGTTAAACCCGCGGCCCCGGGCAAGGGGCTGTCGTTGCCTCCGTCACCATCGATATTACTGTCGGGAATAGAACTAGCGCCAATGCTGTGTTCGCCAAAGGCTAGTTGGTTAACAATTGGATCGTCATCAAATTCCGAAGAGCTAAGAGTGTTTCGCTTTTTCAACGTATACTGGACTAAAACGGTGTGGGCTCCGGCCGGCTCGTGGCAGTACTCACACTCATCCTGGGCTGAGCTCGCCCTAAGCAATCTCCAGGCGTCGCCTCTAGGATCTGAAGTCCCCGGGAGGTATCCCGCCTCACCTGCCAGGTGAACCGCGTGACAGGTCTTGCAAAAATTGGTAGAGTCAGAAAAGTTACCGTGAGGGCTCCGGGCTCCAGCTGGCCCATTAGGAGGACCGTATTGATTCGTCCCTTTTCCCAGTTCTTCTCCTGATTTACCAACGTAAAGCTCTTCCCCCTGATTACCAAAGGGACGATACCCACCGGCTAGTGCAACCGTTGTTAAAACCATCGCGAAGATAATTGTCATAATAAGGACAAGAAATACATTACGTCGTCTGCGCATATTTCCCTCCTTTCTTTATAAAATGTACATAAAATTATAAAACCCAAGAAATTAATCTAAACCTAGACTTAGAGTAGTCTATCACTACAAATTATAGCTTAAATTAATATCTAACGCTATACCTCATTTGGGGTATTATTTTTCTACGAAAAATACCTCAAATAGGGGACTCTCGGCTGCTACGCAAACGCCAAATTGGCCGCCTAATAAATCGGAAACGGCAGCACTTCTAAATTCCACTCTGCTTAAGAACATTTAATCTACTTCCGGAGTCGAGGTGGAGTAATTCTCACTTTTTGAACCCGGTGGTTGAATTTGTCAGCAATATAGAAAATGCCGTTCCCAGCGTAAGCCAGACCAGAGGGATAGTAAAACTGTCCATCGTCCTGACCACTATCGCCAAGTTCAATTATTTTTTGGGCATCCTGAACTCGAAAAACCTTAATTTTCATATCAAAAGCATCAACAACAAAAAGGCGGCCTTTATTATCTCCCACAATTGCCTCCGGCAATCCAAAAAGACTTTTACTCTTGGTTACCCAAAGAAGGCTTCCTTTTTTATCAAAGGCCTGAAGGCGCCCGTTATTAGAGTCAGAAATATAGATGTTTCCCTTTATGTCTACAAAAATACCTCCCGGGAAATCATACTCACCAACAAAACTTCCTTGTCTTCCCCACCTTTTAATTAAATTTCCTTCTAGATCAAAAAACACCAATTGGCCGGCGGTTACCACATAAAGTTCACGGTTGCTAACAAAGGGAGCAAGGGGATTTGCCTCTTTAATTTCCCTCGAAAATTTACCTTCTTGATTATATACAACTATTTTCGAAAGCATTCGGCTGGCTACATAAATATCACCATTAGGAGCAATAGCGAGCCCTAAGGGATACCGAATCTCACCTTCACCGGCGCCCGCTTTCCCAATCTTTCTGAGAAATCGCCCTCTACTGTCAAAAACGAGAATTCGGTGGTTATTCGTGTCTGTTACATAGAAGTTTCCTTTCTTATCTACGGCTACCCCATGAGGCCTGTTAAAATGCTCCTCGGGTTTAGATCCATAACCGTAGATAGTAAAAATATGCTTCATCCCCGGGGTGATCTCAGCCCTTTGGCTCAGCTGAACGGGACGAACTAAGGTTAAGTAAAGGTAAATTAAAACGGCAAGAATTATGAGGAGGATTCCTAAAATGGTTAAGAGGGCTCTTCTTTCTCTCAATTAACCTCCAAGATAGATTAGGTTACAATTTTAATCAGCGGTCCAGCAAACAACACAGAGATTATTTCTGCAAGCGTGTCAGGGCATCCTTGGCCGCTTTATGGCCTGGAAAATATTTTAAGGCCTCTTCGAACTCTTTCGCTGCCGAACTATCATCCTTTGTTTTTTGGTAAGTAAGACCTAAATAGTAGTGAGCATCAGCGTTTTCAAGTTCGGTTTTGAGAACTATTTGGAAGGCTTCCTGAGCCAAGGTATACTTTTTCTGCCGGTAATAAATTCTTCCTAACTGAAAACTAGCCTCGGAATGCTCAGGTCTTTTCCTTAAAACCTTTTTTAGTTCCTTAATAGCTAAGTCGAATTTTTTTTCTTGTTGAAAAACAAGAGCCAAACCTAGATTGGCATCATAAAAATTTTTATTCAGTTTTAAGGCGATCTCAAATTCATCCTTGGCTAATCTCTCTTGGCCGGCGCTTAAATAAGCAAGAGCAAGGTTTTTATGATTAAGAACATCATCAGGATTTCTACTAACCTTTTCTTTCCAGGAAAGAATTTCTTTCTCGACCGGCGTTCGAGGGACAGGTTCTCTGAAGATCCCCAAGATCACCACGACTCCCATAAAAACGACGACAATTAACACAAGAATGGTAATGATCATGAGTGGAAGACCAGCTTTTTTAGAAGATGTTTTTTTGAGCGTTTCATTTTCTGGCATCTTTTTCCTTTTTACCCAAAAATATTCGAACAGATAATAACATATTAGGGAAGTTTGCAAAAAATCCTTTTCCGGGATATTGGCTTAAAATCCGATACCCGCTTTTAAATGGCACTGGCGACAGAATTTATCCAGATTCTCCAAAGAAAATGGCGACGGGACTTGCAATAACTTCTCTTTTCCGGTTCCGTGAGGATTGTGACAGGTAGAGTAGCAAGACATTTCCCTGCCGTTAAGTGGATCCTTTAAACCTGCCTCATCAAAAGCCATGGGATGACGGTGGCCTTTTGGTCCAATTTTCGGCAGTGTATCGGAAGGCCCATTTTTTGTCTCGTGACACTCGAGACACCGGGCTACCGGGTGTTTTACAAAAAGTCTCTCAAAATTTGAACCGTGAATACTCTCGTGGCAGGCCAGACACCTAATTTCCGTGCCACTCACCGGCAAGGGCATCCGGGAATCTTTGCCGTGACCGATTCCCTCAAAGAACTCTGATTTTTCTAGGTGACAGCGGTAGCAGAATTTATTGCCAGAATCTCCCAATAGTTTTACATAAAGAGAACCATGGATGTCTTGGTGGCACTGGGTGCAAACAATCATCTGTCCGGTTGCTTTTCCGGGTTCCAACAAGGGATGATGGGAAGCGCTGTTTGAAACTTGGCTTAAGATATCCGGGGCCTTATCTTCACGTCCAGCGTCATGACAGGTGAAACAGATTGTAGGTTCGGGACTCTTTAAAAAACGAACGTAAATGGAGCCGTGAGGATTATGACATCTTGTGCATTTCCCCTCAGTGAAAGGCTTGTGTTGGAAAGGTGCCTCAAAAAGTCCAGCGATCGAGGGATGGCACATTCGACACAGAAACTGTTGAGGAAGCTTTAACACAGAAGCATTGTCGGAGCCGTGGGGATTATGACACACGGTACACTTTCCGTTTTTCTTCAAAACTACTCCAAAGGGTGGGTGCAAGTTTTGCGAATCGTAGGCCGCAAACGGGGCAATCGAGGGATGACAAACTAAACACAGTTTTTTTTGCGGTTTTTTTAAGATGGCTTGAAATTCAGAAGCATGAGGATCGTGACAAGTAGTGCACTTCCCCTTTTTTTCAAAAATGGAACCAAAAGGCGGGTGAAGTTTCTTTCTTTCAGAATCGGCCTGTTGATCCCTATGACACTTCACGCAGAGTGTTTTTTGAGGATTCTTTAAACCTGCTTGTTTCTGAGGTCCTTGGTGGGAATTGTGACAGCTAAGGCAGGCTTTGTCCTTAAAAAGAGGGTGAGCATTACCCAGTTTCAATTTTTCTTCAAGTTCTCCGTGACAACGAAGACACCCGGCCGCAGCCGGCTTAACAGGACAGCCCCGACTCAAAAACATAAAAATTATTAAAACCAGAAACAGCAATGTTAGACTACTTCCGATTACATATTTTTGAATGCTCTTCATGACGATCTTCTTATTGATAACGGCGCAAGAGCTCATCTAAAGGATTTATCTAACCCTAAGATAGAACTTCACGGCATTATTGTAACACAATTCGTAATTTAACTTTGCAATAAGTGTCCAAACTGATAAACTTCGTCCGTTTTTACTGAAAAAAATAAATTTCGGCAACCTGAAGAGGGAAAAATTCAAGAAATTATCGTGCCCACGATCTTTCGTTTTTTAACCTTCTTTGTGCCGTATAGAAAGTCATCGGCGATCTTGATGAGCTCACTTTTACTAGTCGCTATCGTTGGAAATGAAGCAACGCCTACACTTATGCCTAATTTAGAATGTGGTTCATCAGGAATTTCTTCTTTAAATTGATCCTGAATTCTTTCAGCAACGGTGCTTGCTTTTTGAATAGTTGTCTCTGGCAAAACTAAAATAAACTCATCCCCTCCGTACCGGGCTGCGATGTCAGAATCCCGCACATTTTTCTGTAAAATTTCACCGACCTTCTTCAAAATCCTGTCCCCCTCAGGATGGCCAAAATTATCGTTATAGCCTTTGAAACCATCGAGGTCAAGCATAACCACTGATAAAGGCCTTTGATAACGTTTCGCCCGAGCAAGCTCGTTGGACAGAAAATGCTGAAAATAGCTATGATTATACAAGCCTGTTAGATGATCGGTCACCGCCTGCTGCTTCACTTTCCCGTACAGTTTTGCATTTTCAATAGCAATCGAAAGCTGTTCGGTTAGGGGAACCAAAATTTTTACATCATCGTCATTGAAGGCCCCTCTTTTTTTATTATAAAGGCAGAAGGTGCCAATCACCTTGTCTCTCACGACCAGGGGCAAAGAAAAACAGGTTTTGATCCCCTGTGCCATGATGGTGTCATCGGTCTCGAAATGAATACCTTTCGCCAAATCCGGACGCATTAAAGGTTTTTTGTACCGGGTAACCCATTCGGCGCAGCAGACTTCTTTGGGTATGACTACTTTTTTTTCAATTACTTCCCCGGTGGAGCTCAAGGCGTAACTTTCAACATTGCTTCCTTTCTCGTCCAATAAGGAAATAGAGACCCGATCAAAATCAACAATTTTCTTTAGTTCTCTCACCAGCTTGGTGCATACCTTTAGCATATCCAGAGTCGAACTGGCCATTTTACTAACGCTATTTATGACTGCGATGCGCTGAGCTTCTTTCTTCTGGAGCCGAAAAAGCTGCTCGTTCCGAAGCGCTAGAGCAGCTTGCTCCTTTAAGGACCTCTCCAAAATCTGACCGATGTTACCACTTAAAAAAGCAACCACCCAAAAGGAACCGATTTCAATTAAAAAGTGTAAGGTGTGCTGCCAGTGTAAGTGTGCTAGACTTCCGGATAAAAACTCTAAGCCATAAACGATAGAAAAAGCCAAGGAAGTGGCGGTTGCACCGAAAAAACCAGCTCTTTTTCCATAAGGTAAAGCAATGCTCGCAATCACAATGTAGTACAAAAAGAAAAGGGGACTTAGGTGAGCGCCGGAAAACAAAACAACCATGGTGACAGCAATAATATCTATCGGATGACTAAAATAAAATATCTGTTTGGTTTCAGAGTATTTAGTCGGAAGAATTTTACGAACAAAGATAAAATGATAAGTAGGTATGTAGAGAGCACCCACAATCAGGAGAGCGGCAAGGAGTTCCCGATTGATTTCGGTCTCGGGAAATAACACAAATAAAAAGACAAAAATTAAAAGAACTGAACGCGTAATAGTCCCTAGCCGTTCATAATCTTGAACCTTATTTTTCTTCGTTTCCAACCTAATTCCACCTTTAAAAGGGACCAAAAACAACTTTTTTTTCCTTTTACTTTATCGGGTTAAAACGGGGAAACTTTAGTGATAATCTCTTATGTCGTATCAAATGGTGCCTTCCAAAAAGCTTGTGCCAGTAATATTAAGGGGTTTTAGGAAGTTTATTATTACCGAAGCCATAGTCATAACGAAGCAGGACGGATCTGGGCCTCTAAGAAGGGGTTTTATTGGGTAAGCGAGCTATTCTTAATCTTCCTCGTTCCATAAAGAAAATCATCGGCTTTTTGAATCAAATCTTCAGCGGTTTTAGCGTTTGAAGGGTAGGACGCGATACCGGCTGTTATGGTCACCTGAACTATTTTTTTATCTCGAGTTAAAATTTTCTCTTCTCTGACCTGTTTTTCGACTCTTTCAGCCACTATTTGGGCTCCGTCGAGCCCGGTTTCTGGCAGAACTAAAATAAATTCGTCACCCCCGTAGCGAGCAGCGATATCAATATCACGAACGTTTTCTTTTAGAATTTCGGCCACTCTCACCAAAATCTTATCTCCCTTAGGATGGCCATAGGAGTCATTATAATTCTTGAAATCATCGATATCCATCATAACCACTGATAAACTATTGTTATAGCGGCTAGCTCGGGTAAATTCACGAGCCAAAAACTTACGCGCATAACCATGGTTATAAAGATCCGTCAGAGAATCAGTTATCGCTAAGTGTTTGGTCTTTTCGTAAAGAATAGCATTTTCGATAGCGATGGCCAGCTGTTCCGCAATGGGCATTAGGACTTTTAAATCTTCTTGAGAATAGGCCGCTTTTTTCTTGCTATATAGGCAGAAAGTTCCGATAGCCCGATCCTTGACAAGCAATGGCAAGGAGTAACAAGTGTTTATACCCTGGGAAGCGATTAGTTCATCATCCTTGAAACGGACTGTTCCTCCTAGGTCCTGGCGAAGTAAAGGTTTTTTATGCTTGGTAACCCATTCCGCACAACAAACCTCTTTTGGTTTTATTCTTTTCTTCTCAATGATCTGGCCGGAAGAGCTCAAGGCGTAACTTTCAACATTGGCTTCTTTCTCATCCAATAAGGAAATAGAGACCCGATCAAAATGGATGATACTCTTGACCTCCGCTACTAGAGCACTGTATATTTCTTCAATTTTTAGACTGGAGGTAACCACTTTTCCAATTTTATTAATGCGGCGAATTTGTTCGGCCTCTCTCTCCCGTTTGGTGTAGAGGATCGCATTTTCAATGGCAATAGCAGCATTCTGGGCAAAAATTTGCAAAGAGACAATATTATCCTCGGTTATAGGTTTTTTACTTTTGTAGTTGTCCACAAGGATGGTTCCAAAAACTTTGTAAGACGGGCAATTTAGGATTTCTTCAATCTTCTTTTTATCGCTTAAAGGTTCACTCGTCGATAATTCCGGAGAAACTCCTACGTATAAAGGACATTCTGTGTTATCACACTTTGTGATAGTTTGGCACTCAACTTGATCGATCCGGGAGACTATAGGAACCGCCGCAATCTCAGAGGAAAACCGAAGATCAGCCGTCTTGAACTCCTCTTTAAAACCGGGGTTACTAAAAAAATTCTTAATTAAGTGGGGTTTGGCTTTCCAGATTGTATTAAAGAGCAAACCTCTCCCGTCAAGAAGGGAAATTTTAATCTTCTCCCCGTCTTCCTGGGAAATACCACTGGCGTATCTACCCTCGATTGTTTTTTTATCCTTATTTATTAAAAAGATTAGCGCACGATCATAACCTGCGCCTCCCGTCAAACCACCCACAATTTTTTTAAGAATTTGGTCGACATTTAGGCTGGAAAGAATAGTCGCCGAAGTTTGCGCGATCGTTGCCAGTTCCCGCCGAGCTCCCGCCTCTTTGTCATAAAGCTTTCGGTTTATCTGGGATAAGCTTGCCGTCAAAAAAGCAAAGACCCAGAGAGCGATGGTAAGAATAGCCGCGTGCATCAAATGTTCAGTTAAATGGGGGGTCATTTGCCCGGTCTTATATTCTAGGTAGAAAAGAGAAAGAAAAGAAAGGGTAATAACTAAAGTGGCGACGAAAGTGACTCTAGACCCAAGCGTTAAAGCTGAACCGGTGATAACCAAAAAGTACAAGAAGAAAAACAAGCTAGTGTGCCCGCCAGAATTAACCATAAAAAAGGTAATGGCGAAGATTTCTATTATGGACTCAAGGAGGTATTTCTTGGCACCGACATATTTTTTGGGAAGAAGATAGTGGTAAATAAGAGTAAAAAAAGCTCCAAACAGCAAAGAAAGATAAATTATCTTATTATACTGTACTCCCGGAAGCTGTATGTAAACGAGGATAAAGAGCAAAACTATCAAATGAATCAACGCTACGAGGCGGTCATATTTTTGAAATCTTATTTTTTCCATTATGACCTACCTTAAATTCACTTGTATGATCATAATCGCATCTAATTACAAATAGCCTCAGCTTTGTAAATAATACTCACAGAAGTCACTTAATCGTTCTAAGGATATTATACACGAAAAGAAAGAAGGAGAAAGCTAAAATTGCGGCAAACACTGAAACTAGAATCATGAAGGGGGCAATCACACCCTCAATAACCTGGCTACTGGTTTTGGCCTGGAAAAGAAGACCCCCTCGAAGGGCAGCCAGAGCCGAAAAAAGACCCATTCCGAGTATGCCGATATTCGCCAGCCATAGGTGGATAATGGCTAAACGTTCACTAAAAAGGGGCTGTCCACTAAAGCGGGGAAGAATATGATAACCTACTCCAAAAATCATCATTGACACAAATCCTACTAGATTGGCATGGGCGTGGACCCCGACAAGCATCCGCCCTGGACCTAGCGAAATCCAGTTCTTAATCGGTCCAATGGTGAAGAGGAATCCCATTAAGACTCCGATAATCATATAGGCCAAACTGGCCCTGACAAAACCTTTGGCGGACGGACTCATTATTTAACCTCCCAGATTCCAAAAATCAACTAAAACAAGCTTTCCTCATATCTATAGCTCTTCTTTTGAAAGCTCGCCAACCCGAACAGGGGTAAGCATTCAGGCGTGACTGCCGTGGATTAGTATCGGTAAACAACTGACACAAACCCACCTTTCCTCGCTCTGATATTCACAAGATATAAGAACTCTTTCCTCACTGTTTACTCCGCACCTCAAACAAACATGCTTATTTTCCATAACCGGCCTCCAAAAATGTTAAAGTTTTCTTAATTTTGTAAGGATTCCTGCTTTAAAATCTAATTTCCTTTGACGCTCACGCCTGAGAGATAGCTGTATAACCCCACGCCATTTCTTGCTGCCCTTAAGCCCCCCAAACGTCGGGTCGAAAGAATCATCGGGGCAGAATATTTTAGCGTCTCGCCCTCTTTAAATGGTAAGGTTTTGATTAAGTTATTTAACAATCCCCATTAACTAATTTAGTAGGCGCATTCTACCCCTGGACAACCACCGGAAAATTCGGATTCCGCCCTGATTGCTTCCACTCCTAAAACTTTCTCGGGAGGGGTTAAATAAAGAACCTGTTCTTTCTTGCTCCCATACCGGTAAATAGTTATTCCTTTGCACTTGAGTCTATAGGCCAGCCAATAAATTTTTTTAACATCCTCTGGGGTGGCATCTTCCGGTAAATTTACTGTTTTGGAAGTGGCGTTTTCTACGTGTTTCTGGAAAGCCGATTGCATCTTGACGTGCCACTCAGGCTCGATGTCAAGCGCTGTGACAAAAACTTTTCGAACGTCTTCTGGTACTTCGGCTATTTTTTGCACTGAACCATACTTAGAAATCTTGAGCATTAACTCTTTGCGGTAAAAACCTCTCTTTCTTGCTATCTCTTCAAAAGTCGGATTTGTCTCAAGGAGCTGGGTTCCCTCCATTACCTGGCGAATAAAGGAAATAGCAAAAAGAGGTTCTATTCCGCTGGAACAATTGGCGATAATGGAGATGGTACCAGTAGGAGCAATAGTTGTTACGGTAGCGTTTCTCATCCCCACTTCACCTCTTTTTTCCCAGACGCTGCCTTTGAAATTGAAGAAAGAACCCCGAATTTCCGCAAGCTGAAGTGACTTTTTCCGGGCTTCTTTCTCGATAAAACCCATGGTTTGTGCGGCCAGTTTTAGGGCCTCATTTGAATTGTAAGGTATGCCTAACTTCAGCAATAAATCAGCCCAACCCATAACACCTAGACCAATCTTGCGGTTTCCCTGGGCCATTTTAGTTATTTCAGGCAAAGGAAATTTACTAACGTCAACTACGTTGTCCAAAAAGTGTACAGCTAAGTGCACTGTTTTCCTTAAGTGCTCCCAGTCTATTTCTCCCGCTTTCACCATTTTGCTTAAGTTTATGGAACCCAAATTGCAGGGCTCATATGCTAATAACGGTTGTTCACCACAATTTGAAATCACCATACCGTTAGCGATAAAAGAATGAGTTTTTGGTTCAGTTAAATCAAACACCCGGTGCTTTCCTTGGGGAATAATCTTTTCCACTTCGTCCGTAAAGGGTAGGTTATAAAATGACTTTTTGTAAAATTTATCAATCTTTGAACGATTCTTATCACCCATAAAACCAATTTTGTCTAAAAAATCTAGAACAGGTTTCTTAGAAATTTCAAGCTCAAAGAGTGCTCCATCGCTGAGATTAGTTTTTTCCTCTCCGGAAGCTGTGATGTAGCGAAAAGTTCCCCTAGGTTTACGCTTCCAATAAATCCGGCTCTTAATACCCAAGTTGAGCAGTAATAACTGCACTTCTTTTAGAAGGATTTCTGATTTAGCGGTCAACCGAACGTATGAACTTTGGCCCATTCGGTAATTTACAGTGCCGTTAGCGGTAAAAATCCCTCTCAAAAAGCCGATCACAGCATTTTTTGGCGCCGTAAAAATTGACTCAGGTACAGATTTTTTAATTGCCTTTACAGATTTTACCCCTAATCTTTCAAAAAACTCTACAAAATATTTGCTGTGATACGAAAGATGGTAAACACTACTGGATCGTTCAACTTCTGTAATGTCACGGTTATACCAACCATTTAAAATAGGCTTTAAAATATGAAGGGCTTCTAAATCATCTTTCCCAAAAACAAATCTCACTCGGCAATTCTTATCGCCTGATTTCAACCAGCCGTCCGCTACCAGCCATCCCAAAACCGTTCCCAGTTCTTCCGACCATGACGAAGGTAAATTTAAACTATGTTTGCGCCCTTGTTTCCCAACTAAATCCTTTCTGGCAAATGGAAGCTTTTTATTTTTATTAAACTCACCTTCTCTTGATTGAATTAGAACACGATGGTGGCCCGGCTTTAAATCTTTTCCCTCAACCCAACCTTCAGTAGTCTTTATTTTGTGTTCTGGGGTGACGGTAATTTCGTATCCAGATTTGGTAATCACTTTTATCGTGTCTTGTAAACCACTCTCGAAAGCCCTATTAATGACGTTTATGCTGGTCCCATACTCATGCAGAACTGAGGTGACTCCTTTGCCAGTGTTAGCTTGAAGGTAAATACTTGACTCTAATCTATTGTCGGTAATAACGCCGAGGCCTCCCTGGGCATAGCTTTGAGCAATTCCTGCCATTGGCAACAGCCCGTGCTCGGTAGAAATTAAAGCGTCACCAACTATACATGGGTTAGTACTTTCAATCCTACCCAATTCGGGAGTGGGATTAGCGCGGTTAATTTCGTCAATAAAGACAAGGCCAGGGTCGCCAGTTCGCCAGGCTGAAGTTGTAATTAGATCAAAAACCCATTTTGCCGGAAGCTTACCAGATACTTTACCATTACGGGGATTTACCAGCTCATACTCTTCATTTTTCTCAACCTTTTCCATAAACTTATCAGTTACCGCCAGTGAAAGATTAAAGTTTGTTAAAAATCCTTCCTTCTCCTTGGCGGTGATAAACTCCACAATATCTGGGTGATCAACCCTTAAGATACCCATATTAGCACCGCGACGTTTTCCGCCTTGTTTGACAACGTCAGTCGCTTGGTCGAAGACTCGGATAAATGAAACCGGGCCAGAAGCGACGCCATGGGTCGACTTGACGACGTCTCCTTTGGGTCGAAGTTTCGAAAAATCAAATCCTGTTCCGCCACCACTTTGTTGTATCAAAGTCATATGCTTTACCGCTTCAAAGATATCCTTCAAAGAGTCAAAAACAGGGATGACAAAACAGGCACTAAGCTGACCTAAATCGGTTCCGGCGTTCATGAGACAGGGGGTATTAGGTAAAAATTCGAGTTTGGTCATTGCCTGATAGAATTCTTTTTCAGTTTTTTTAGCCTCATTTTCGCCGGCGAAGCTTTTGTCCACTTGGGCAATGGATTGTGCAACTCTTCTAAAAAGTTGGCTTGGAGTTTCAACGGTCTCTCCTTTTTCGTTTCGAAGAAGATAGCGCCTCTGAAGCACTTTGAGCGAGTTAAGGGCCAATTTTAAATCATCTTTTACCCCTAAAAGAGCTTTGGCTTCTCGGTCTTCAGTTCTCTTCTGGCGATAAAGGATGTAAGCCTTGGCAACTTTTCCGTATCCTTCTTTAATCAGAACTTCTTCCACAATGTCTTGGATGTCTTCAACGGTGGGAAAAACCTGGCTAAACCGTTTTTGGGCAATAGCCACCACAAGGGCCGCTAGACCAGCTGCTTTGGCCTCTTGATTAGAGGTGGCGCGGATCGCTTTCTCGATGGCCTTTTCAATTTTTTTTGGATCAAAGGGAACAATTCGCCCATCCCTTTTTTGAATTTGGGGAATTGGGTCCTCTGCTCTCATGCCTCTCCTTTACCGTAAATGAAACGCTTAAAAATTCTATAATTAAAGGGTATCCCCGAAAGAAAAATTTGTAAATTTATCGGGTTAGAAGGTATTATTGAGAAATAGTCTTATAAAAGACCGATGAGCTAATGACAAAAACTCTAAAGGCTCCGAAAAAACCCTTAGAGTTTAAAATATTTGTGGTTTTAAAACCTAATTTCAACAAAATTTCGGGGAGAGGCTCTCTAGCCTTAACTTCCTCCAACCACTAGATAGTACTTACGCTGAAGGCCATCAAATCACTAATCCCCGTTTATCAGTTCATTTACCTCTTTTAGAATTATCTCCACATCCAATCCATGCATCATCGCTCCGAAGCTGAGAGACTCCATTTTGATACCGGGACAAGTAAAACAACCTCTCCCAAAATGCTTTTCGATTACCTTATCCGCTGCCGGATAAGCTTCTAATAGATCGCCTATAACCGTATCTTTAGTAATCTCGAGTTTGGCTGGGCTCATACTTCACCTCCTACAGTTAGATAACGTTTGAAGAGAAATAAGTTTGTTTAAATCGTTGACCCTATTTATTTAGGCTTAGGCCTTCCCTTTGCCTTCTTTGACGAGATCTTCGAGCGTGGCATCTTCCAAAACCTCAACCATTCTTTTTTGTGCCGTAACCCAAACCGGGTAAAGGGGACATTCTTCGTCCATTTCGCAGGCGCCACTTCGAATAAGGCAAATATTTAAGGCTATCGGTCCTTCAACCGCTTCCACAATTTCTTTCACGTTAACTTGGCTAAGAGATCGCATTATTTTAAAGCCGCCTTTTGCTCCCCTAACGGCCCGCACCAGACCAGCACGGCTTAAATCCATCATCACCTGGGCTAAAAATTTGGGAGGTATATTTTGTCGCGCTGCTACGTCACGCGATAAAATAAACTTATCAAGCGGTTGAGCGGCGAGGTCCACCATGGCCCGTAGAGCGTAGTCGCCTCTCTTTGTTAACTGCATTTAAGCCTTTCTTAATTATTTTAATCAAATTAATCATATTATTACCTTTTGATCCGATTTTGTCAAGGTTACCCGGCGGCACGCTAAGTTGTGCGGGCCAAATTGGCAAACTTTGTGTAATTTTCTAAAAAAGCTAGTTTCACGACACCAGTGGGGCCATTTCGGTGTTTGCTTATGATGATTTCAGCTATTCCTTTGTCCTCGGAATCGCGGTAGTAATATTCGTCCCGGTAGATAAATATAACAAGGTCAGCGTCCTGTTCTATTGAGCCGCTTTCTCTTAAATCAGCCAAAAGTGGTCTTTTATCAGTCCTTTGTTCGACAGCGCGGGAAAGCTGCGAAACCGCAATAACCGGAACGTCCAATTCTCTTCCTAAAATCTTAAGCGACCGGGAAATCTCGGACACCTCCTGCTGCCTGCTTTCGGACCGAGCGTGACCCTGCATTAACTGAAGATAATCAACCACAATTAGACCAAGCTTCTGTCGGGTCATAAGTCGTCGCGCTTTTGCTCTTACTTCCATGATGGTAATGTTAGGCGTGTCATCGATAAAAATAGGCGCGTCTGCTAGCCTGCCCACTGCTTGGGAGAGTTTTGGCCAATCTTCCTCGCTCAAATTTCCGCTTCTTAGTGATTGAGCATCAACTCTTGCTTCAGAACACATTAATCTTTGGGTCAACTGATGTCGGGCCATTTCTAAACTAAATATAGCCACCGGAAGACCTTCGTTCAAGGCAATATTTTGAACAATGTTCAAAGCAAAGCTAGATTTACCCATTGCCGGTCTTGCAGCTACAACTATTAAATCAGAGGAGTGGAATCCAGAGGTAATCACATCGAGATCAACAAAACCAGAGGAAATACCGGTAACGTGCGTGCCTCTCTCGTACAGCTTTTCAATTTGTTCAAAACTCTCAGTAAGAAGTTCCCGGATGTGAGTGAACTTTTCGGAAATTCTCTTTTGAGAGATCCCGAAAATCAAGCTTTCGGCTTTATCAATGGCAGACTCCACATTTTCCGGAGCCTCGTAACCTAACGCCGCGACCTCAGTGGCCGCCCGAATAAGAGCTCTTAAAATAGCGTTTCGCTCGACTATTTCAGCATAGTACTTGGCGTTGGCGGCGGTTGGCACCACGTTGATCAGGGTATGAAGATAAGGTTTACCCCCCACTTCCTCCAAGGCACCCATTGCCTTTAGCTGTTCAGCAACGGTGATGGGATCTGCGGGCTCACCCGCGGCGTAAAGACTCATTATGGCCTCGAAAATTTGCCGGTGGGCCTCGCGGTAATAATCTTCGGCCTTTATAACCTCCATGACTTCCGGAATAACTTCAGTTGAGATAAGCATGGATCCTAAGAGAGACTGTTCAGCCTCTAAGTTGTGAGGAGGGACTTTCTGTAGCGATGTAAAGTCGACAATTTGATCCCTCTTAGCCAACCTCGTCCTCCTCCTTTATAACTTTCAGGGATATTTTTGCCTCAACTCCCGGAAAGATCTTTAGGGTTACAGGATAAGTCCCGAGAGCTTTTATATTTTCCCCTAAAACTATTCTTTTTTTATCAATAGTAACTTGCCTTTGGTGCGCGATAGCCTCAGCGATTTCCTTGGGGGTAATGGTCCCGTAAAGCTTTTCTTTGCCTGCTTTGGCCAAGATCTCAATTGTTTGGCCCTCCAGCGAAGAAGCAATCTCTTCCGCTTTTTTCGTCACTCCTTCTTCTGCCCTCGCCTTCGCCTTCATTTCGTGCGTTAGCATTTTAAGATTGCCAGAGGTTGCTAAAATCGCTAATTTTTTGCGGAAAAGAAAGTTTCGAGCGTATCCTGCATTGACGTCGATAACGTCCCCTTCTTTTCCTAAGTTTGGTTGGTCCTTTTTAAGGATAACTTTCATTATTCAACTCCCTCAGCCGTGCTTAAGAAATTTGAAGACCGTAATTATTTCTATCATCTGATTTTGAAAGAAACTTTCATCTAACCGTCCGCTTTATGGGTAAAAAAGAAATGGCTCTGTTGGTGAGTAATTCAGGTTAGATCCTGATTCTTTCCTAAGAAGAAAAATTGTTGGTATTTAGTTTGGGTAAAATGCGAATGGCTTTTAGATCGGAGCGCTTGTTAATCACAAAAGATTTATCTTACTGCCCGATAGGGAACGAAAGCCAATTCGCGGGCCCTTTTCAGGGCAGCAGCTAGAACTCGTTGATGCTGGGCACAGGTTCCCGTGACTCGTCTTGCCCTGATCTTTCCCTTGTCGGAAAGATACCTTTTCAACAGATCAACATTTTTGTAGTCGATCTCTATATCATCTTTACAAAACCGGCAAAATTTTTTTCTAGGTCTTCGAAAATAACTTTCCACTCTTTCCCCCTATCTTAAAATGGAACTTCGTCCGGAAAGTCCTGTCCTACTTCAGAATCAACGGGTTTTGATGGCGTGGACTCAAAATCACTGTCAACTCCTCGACCACCGGTCGAACCAGGACGCCACAAAAACTGCACGTTTTCGGCTACAACCTCAACAGTGGTCCTTCGCTGGCCCTCCGCCGTTTCCCAAGCGCGAGATTGAAGCCTTCCATCAATCGCAATCGGGCTTCCTTTCTTTAGATATTCCTGACAAAGTTCCGCTGATTTTCCCCATACGACGACGTTGAAATAGTCGGTATTATTGACCGCATCTCCTGATGATGGTTTTCGCCGGTTTATGGCAAGCCGAATCGTGCCCACAGAAGTTCCGTTCGGAGTAACCCTTAACTCAGGGTCCTTAGTTAAATTCCCGATTAAAATTACGCGGTTGAGACTAGCCAATCCAATCTCCCTTCTTAAATAATTTTAAATAAAATTCCTTTGAGACTCCACCACCATCCGTCATTAAGGTTATTGGCCGCTTGCTAATCCCGCCGAATTATTCTAAATCGAATAACTTCATCGGTAAGTTTTAGAGCCCTGTCTATCTCTTTTAATGTTTTATCTCCGCCTTTGAATCCAATGACGACGTAAAAGCCATCGGAGTGACCAGAAATCGGATAGGCAAGCTTGCGCCGACCCCATTTGTCAATTTTACCTAATCTACCTTTATTTTCTTTGAGTAAATCGGTGAATTTAGTGATAGTTTCCTCAACGTTTTCCGTCTTAAAATTTGGGTCTATTATAAGAACCGTCTCATATTCCCGCACTTCAATGCCTCCATAATTAATTAGAAATTAGCTCTATAATTTGGAACTAACTTGTTCCTGAGTACTAATAATTTTAAAAGTTTTATCAATTATAACAAGGTCTCCCGTCTATTAGCAACTAGTTTAAGAATCTTAAGTTGCTCGGTCTTTATGGTGAAGAACTTAAACACCGGATAAAAAACTCTCGTTAACGCTTTCGGGAAACCACCCGCAAAAGATTTGCCTTCTGAAAAAGATTATGAAAATAACGGTCAAACTGAAAGGTAAAATAATAACTTTTCTCCACGGGAATGTGGGTAGTTCTTTTTTTCTGGAGCTTAAGTTCCCCAAAAATGTGGATACAGAGTGACTTAGCGCATCTTGAGCTGGCTCAATAGCTAAAGATAATTGGTGATACTTTTCTTGCGCCCTTCGGAAATCACCAAATTGAGGAGTTATCAAGGCCTTTGGATTAGCGACCTTCCCGTTATAAATAACATTTTCTGGGATTACGCGGGTATGGATTTGCGCGCCACTAAAATCTAGGGAGCTGCCAGCTTCCGTTTGCGTGTCCAGTGGCCCTTTTTCAGCATCGGCTAATAAAGGTGGTTTGGGATTCTCGGCCGAAGTAAACAAGGTATTAGCACGATAGGAGTCGGTGGGCCTGTTAACCTTAAAGTACGATGGGAAAACTTTTGGTGGTAACTCTACGGCAGTTCCTGGGACAGAAGAAATAGTTGCTGGCGCGCTATCGAACTCCTCGGCCGAAGACATTCGATCCGGTAAATTCTCCGTTAAGCGGCTTTGCTGCTTGCGAATATCGTTGGTGTCATAAAAAGTTCCTTTCGATATACGAGCCGGCAAAGACTCTTCTGGGATGTAAGGCACCTCTTGTTTTAAGGATTCAGTCACGGGATTAATCTCCTCCTCCGGAAGAGGCAAAACTTCTTCATCGTTGTCGCTGGTTAGTAAACTCTTTGCGTGCTCAGGGTCTTGTTCCGGCCTTAAAGAGATTGATGGAAGCAAGCTCAGGGGATCCATATAATCAAAGGACTCATAGGGTTCCTTTTTGACGCCGAAGTGAAGATGGGAAAAGGAAGAGGGGTTTTCTACCGCCGAAGATAAAATACCAATCGTCTCGCCTTGCTTAACCGTTTGACCCCTTTTCACCTTAATTTCCACTGGCATATAGGTTGTTCTCAAGCCGCCTTCATGTTGGACGGAGACGTACGGTTCACCACGCGGTGTCTTTCCGTGCCAGTAAACAATTCCGTCAGCCGCCGTCATTATTTCACTTCCCGCTTCGGCCCGTATATCAATGCCTCGATGAGACCCAGATACATACCTTCCTTCATCTTTATAGGGGGAAACAACTTCATGTGAGGGTGAGACGGGCCAAGCAAAAAGGTGTTCTTCCGCCAGACTCAAATAAGGAAACACCAACCAAACCAAAATAACGGATAACAAACCTAAAAACGTTTTTCTCTTCACGATGACCTCCCTCGAGTCGAATCCTTATGAAATACTTCAAGTCCTAGCCTGACACAGAAAGGAGGGCGTTGACATCGGCAAAAAGAACAGATTCTCATTATCCTAAAGTAGTATTTTTTATATAGACTTTAGTCGGACACCTAGGGAGAAAAAAGGTTCCGAATAAAATCAGCGGGAATAGGGTGAGACTAAAAAAAACAGCTAATGCCTAAATTTGAAGTGGAGGACGTCTCCATCCCGTACAATGTATTCTTTGCCTTCTAGAAGAAGATGGCCTTTTTCCCTGGCGCCAATGAAAGAACCGGCGCTGACCAAATCTTCATAGCTGGCCACCTCCGCTTTTATAAATCCTTCTTCCATATCGGAATGGATTGCTCCGGCAGCCTGTGGTACTTTAGTACCTTTCTTGACGGCCCATGCTTGAGATATTTGGGACTCAATGGTGTAGAAGGTGATTAGGCCCAGTATTTTGTAGCAAGCCCTTATTAGCTTATCAAGACCTCTTTCTTGAATTCCCATTTCGCGCAGGAAAAGTTTTGACTCTCCTGTTGAAAGCTCACTTAATTCTGCTTCAAGCTTGGCACATATCGGAATAACCAGATTTCTGTCCGCATCCGCCTTCTTTTGGACCTGATCCAAATAGAGATTTCCCACGCCGATATCGGATTCAGAGATATTTGCCATATAAATAAGAGGCTTTGTCGTTAGTAGATCCATTTCTAAAAGCAGGGACTTCTCAGCGCCTAAGTCTAAGTTTCTGATAGGGAAACCTTGATTAAGGGCACCTTCTAACCTTTCAAGAATTTCCAAATCGCGGCTAGATTCTTTATCCCCCGATTTTGCTTGTCGTTTTACTTTTTGAAGGCGCCTCTCAACAGTGGCTAAATCAGCTAAAGCCAGTTCTAAATTTACTATTTCAATGTCCTCTTGGGGTTGAATTCTTCCCTCGACATGAGAAACATCCGCGTCCTTAAAACAACGGACAACTTCAACCAAGGCATCAGTGCCCCGGAGGTACCCTAAGAATTGATTGCCCAGGCCTTCGCCTTTACTTGCGCCTTTGACCAGGCCAGCCACATCTAAGAATTTAATCGTAGTCGGAATCACTTCTTTAGAGTGGACAATCTGAGCTATCTTATCTAAGCGTTCATCGCGAAGTTCGGCTACTCCCGTATTATAAGAAGTGGTCGTGAAGGGGTAGTTAGCTGTTTCGGCCTCGGTTCTGGTTAAAGCCTTGAAAAATGTAGTTTTTCCCACATTGGGAAGCCCCACGATCCCAATCTGCAAACTTGCTCCTTACAATTCGAATTACTCTTTATCTTCAGACTTGGCTCGTTTGATGTAGTCTTTGAACCGGGTGTCGAATTTTGACCTAATTAAGCGAATGTTTCGGCCACACTTTAAGCACCTAAGCCCGATGTCCATGCCCAGCTTTGTTACTTCCCACTCGTTGGCGCCACAAGAATGACCCTTTTTTAAGATGACAATGTCCCCGATTTCCACCGGCACAATTTTTACCACAAGCCTTCCCCTCTAAAATAGGGCTGTTTAATAACTCAGAGGTTTCCGGGTTAGATGCGTGCCTAAAGATAGGCGTTGATGTCACAACGCATACTAACAGAAAACTTCTAGCCAGCCCTCAAGGCCTATGTTTGCTTAATGAATAAATTCCTTTATAATCCACTTTGTAAGCGGCGAGAACTTCTTCGGCTAAATGTTTTAAAGAATCATTTATTTGGAGAGCTATACCACAATCCACCCCCTTATTGGTAAAATGCCTTGGTAACGGAATGACTTCTGTCTTTATTTCATTCTCTTTGAGCACTTTTTCGGCCCGAAGCACCTGATGAGTTGAGTTAAAAACTATTGCCCATTGATCATCTTCCATATTCTTCCTTGAGATAAAGTCTTGATTCCAGTATAGCATTTTAGAGGAGATTTAATCTAAATTACAGATTGATGAGGCTATCCTTAAGTCACAAAATAACTAACTACTTCCAGGTCTTAAATATTAGCTAAAAGAACTCAGCGATGAGGAACCTTATTGGAAATTAGCCTAATTTATAGTATCTTTGAGAAAATAAAATTTATTTGATTAAACAGGTGATTCCGCGTGGATAAATTAAAAATCCCGGCAACAATGATGACTCAGCATCCCGATGCCTGCAAGTACATTTCGGTCCAAGAAGAACCCGAAGAAGCCATTTTCTCTTTGACGCCTCAACCAGCAGGATTGGGGTTAGAAGAGGTGATGGTGGACTTCGAGGGTAAGCTGACCCCTTATCAACAAACTTCCCAAATTGTCTTGGGTCTTCTGAGTAAAGAAACCGTTATCCCGGGGAAAGATGTTTTCGTCACTCCCAGAATCCCCAGTGGTTTGGAGGAAGGCGTATTCAGACAGCTAATGGCCCTAATGTCAGTGGTTGAATCAAACTACCACGCCCATAAACGATCAGGAATTTACGCCATAAGAGAGGTCATTCTCCCCATGACCACCGGCGCCGAAGAACTTTTGTCGGTTAGGGAAAGAATTATAGACGTTATCGACCTTGCCCACAAAGAGTTTGGGATGAGCAAAGACCCTAATATTATAGAGATTATTCCCCTTATTGAAACTGTTCCCGAGATTTTTGAGATCAAAACAATTTTTAAAAAATATCTGGAGGGTTGCAAACAAAGGGGACTGTCCGCCGAAAGATTTCGCTATATGCTTGGCCGATCCGATCTCGCTTTATCCTACGGGATGGTTCCGGCTGTCTTGGCAAATAAAATAGCTTTATCCTTGGGTCATCAAGTTCAAAAAAGCACCGGCGTCGAAATTTTACCGATTTTAGGAGGAGGAACCCTTCCCTTTCGAGGTCATTTTACCTTAGATAATATTGAAAACACTCTGAAAGAGTATCCCGGAGTAAGAACCTTAACTATGCAGTCGTCAATAAGATATGACCACGGCTATGAGGAAACCAAGAAACTGGCTCAAATCCTGCAGCAAAAACTTTCTTTGACCCGTCCTTTAGTTTATGAACAAACTGTCACAAATAAACTGATTAATGTCATAGCGGTCTTTGTCAAACACTACCTTTTCTCATTTTATCCCCTGATGGAAATGGTTAACAAGATTTCAGACTTAATTCCAAGGCAAAGAGACCGACTAGCGCGTAAAAGTGAAGTGGGTTACGCGAGAGATCTACCCCACCCCGAAAAAATCACAAAATTTCTAGAAGATAAAGATCTCGCAAACGAGCTCCAAAAATTCAAACCTAAAGTGATTGGGGAGCTACCCAGGGCTATATCATTCACGGCTGCTCTTTATAGTATCGGGCTACCACCGGAAATAATTGGAACGGGCCGAGCCCTAGATGAGGTAAAAGAAAGATATGGCGACGGAGCTTTGGACGAGCTTCTAAAAATTTATCCAAGCCTCAAGGAAGATCTTAATTTTGCCTGCCGTTTTGTGCATTTGGATAATGCGCGTGAATTTTTACCTACAGAAGTTTTTGCCCAAGTAGAAAGAGATCTCAAATTAATCTGGCGTTATTTGGGGGTGAAGATTGGCTCTCAAACTCAAAAAGACAGACTTTATGCTACTATTTTAGAGACCATGAAACCAATCTTAAAAGAAATTATCGCCGGAAGAGAAGAGATATTAGCAGACGAGTCGCTGGAAGAAAATCTGGTCAGAGATTGGATTTTAAAGTTAGGTCTCATCCGCGGCGGATTGGGCTAGATTTCTAAAAATCTTTTAGGAGAGGACAATGAAAACTAAAAAGTCTAAAGAGCTTTTTGAGGAAGCAAAAAAATATATACCAGGAGGCGTGAATAGTCCGGTTCGCGCCTTTAAAGCCGTCGGTGGCAGCCCTATTTTCATCGAACGTGGGGAGGGCGCAAAAATCTATGATGTGGACGGCAACGAATTTATCGATTACGTCGGTTCCTGGGGGCCTTTAGTTTTAGGTCACAGCCACCCAGAAGTTATCGTCGCCGTTGAAGGGATTTTAGAAAAAGGAACCAGTTTCGGGGCACCTACCTTCTTGGAAGTAGAGATGGCAAAGCAGGTAGTTCAGGCAGTTCCCTCCATTGAAGAAGTAAGAATGGTTTCTTCCGGAACCGAGGCAGTAATGAGCGCGATAAGGCTTGCCCGAGGTTTTACCGGAAGGGAAAAGGTAGTTAAATTTGAAGGTTGTTACCATGGGCACTCAGATACCCTATTGTCTCAAGCAGGTTCGGGCATTATAACTCTTGGAATTCCTGGCAGTCCCGGGGTTACCAAAGGAGCGGCCGCCGATACTATAAATCTTCCCTACAATGATATTGAGCAAGTAGAGAATTTGGTTAATGATCAGGGCGAGCAAATTGCGGCAGTTATTTTGGAGCCGATTGCCGGTAATATGGGTGTTATCCCCCCACAAAAAGGTTTTTTAGAAAAATTAAGAAAACTCACCGCCCAATACGGAATTCTTCTTATCTTCGATGAAGTTATTACAGGCTTTCGGGTTGCCTACGGGGGCGCCCAAGAACTCTACGGAATTAGGCCGGATCTTACCTGTCTCGGCAAAATTATTGGGGGAGGCTTTCCGGTTGGGGCGTTTGGCGGTAAAAGAGAAATCATGGAAAGGGTGGCTCCAACAGGCGATGTCTACCAGGCAGGAACCTTGTCCGGCAATCCGGTAGCTATGGCCGCGGGTCTTACCGCCTTGAAGATATTAGCCAATCCCGAAATTTATAAGCAATTAGAGCAAAAGTCAGCCAAGCTTTCCCGAGGATTGGAACAGGCGGCCGAAGAAGCGGGAATTCCCTCGTTTTTTACTAGAGTCGGCTCATTATCGTGTCTCTTCTTCACCTCACAGGAGGTTTACAACTACGAAACAGCCAAAACTTCCGACACCGAAAGGTACGGTTTATACTTCTGGAAAATGCTGGAGCAAGGAATCTATATCGCTCCTTCCCAATTCGAAGCGACCTTTGTCTCCCTAGCTCATACCGACGAAGATCTCGAAATGACGATAGAAGTAGCAAAAAAAGCTTTTAAAACGCTCTGAGATAATGGGCATGATCTGCAAATCATTACAATCGGGCTTGGCGGTTTCGTTCGTTTTAAGATTTTACTACAAGTTCGTTCAAAAACCGGATGGGCTTTTATGAAAATTGTGATCACTGGAGCAAGTGGGCAACTTGGGCAAGATTTAACCGAAATTTTGGCCCCTAAAAATGAGGTTTTTTCGTTCAGCCGCCGTGATATGGATGTTTCAAATTATAAAAAAGCTGCCGAAGCTATTTCTTCTATCGAGCCCAATGTAGTAATCCATTCGGCAGCCTTTACAAATGTGGATGAATGTGAAACGAACCCAGACAAAGCCTATCTAATTAACGCCATCGGTGCCCGCAACGTCGCTTTAGCCTGCCAAATTGCTCAGGCCGCAATGGTATACCCCAGTACCGACTATCTTTTTGACGGAAAAAAAGGCTCGCCTTATATCGAATTTGACGAGCCGAATCCCTTGAGTGTCTACGGGAAATCTAAGCTAGCCGGCGAAAAATATGTTCAGAGTTTGCTTGGCCGCTACTATATCATACGGACCTCTTGGCTTTACGGGCGCGGGAAAAATTTTGTCCAAACCATTCTTAAATTGGCCACGGAAAAAAGGGAGCTCTCTATCGTTAGTGATCAAATCGGTTCCCCTACATCCACTTATGACTTAGCCAGAAAAATCGCCTTACTTATCGATGAACCTTTGTATGGTACCTATCACATCACAAACCAAGGAAGTTGCTCTTGGTATGAATTCGCCAAAGAAATTCTGGCGGTCTCAGCCGTCAGGAATGTAATTGTGAAACCAATCACCAGCCAAGAGTTAAAGCGACCTGCCCCCCGGCCTGCCTATTCTGTACTGAAAAACTACTGCTTGGAGCTGATGGGTTTGGAGCTTCTCCGTCCGTACCAAGAGGCTTTGCAGGAATATTTAGATAAAGCAAAGTAGGCCAACACAAGACTCATGACAACTTTCACCCGAAGCTTCAAAAAACCTCAATAAAGACCTCGAAAATCGACTTCATGCCCTCATTTTCCTCTTTAACGAAGTAAAGTGTTTTTTCTTAAATACCGATATTTAAAACGACTGAAATCTTAAAAAAAATAAAAATTAAAAGGGGTATTTTTTGGTGTCTCAATTTTTTAATTTTAGGCGAAATGATGAGGGGTTTACCCTAGTCGAAGTGGTGGTTGTCTTGGGCATTCTAGCGACATCGATTGTTCTTAGCACCGTCCTCTTTTATGAAGGCATCGGGTATGTTGAGAACTCTAAAGTGAGAAATCAAGCCATCGCCTTAGCAGAACAAAAAATAGAAAATATCAGAAATACTGATTACGGCAGCATTCCGACAAGCGAACCAAACCCGCTGGAAGACACTAAAATCATTGGCGGTGTTACTTTCACCAGGAACGTAGATGTGGTGGCCTCACCTTCAGATATTTCAGGCAGTAACAGCAATATCAAAAAGATTACGGTTACCGTTAGTTGGACTGATGCCACCGGTTCTAAAAATATGCGTTTGATAACTTATCGAACCAGCTATCTTTAAAAATAATCTCAAACATGATTGGGACGGCTTTGATGCCCTTAAACAATCCAGAGTAGGTTTCTTTATGGCGAGAAAAAAAATGAGGTTTAGGACAGGTAAGGGAGAAACGGGGCTTAGTTTAACTGAAGTTTTGGTTACTACTGCTCTTCTTTCTATTGCCATTGGGTCTCTCTACACTCTACTTATTCAGGGTCAAGATGTCTTTAGGGTTGGGGGAGAACAAATCGAGATTCAAAGTAACGCCAGGGTTGCTTTTTTGGGAATATCTAAAGATGTGAGACAAAGCTATGAGTTAGTGGATACCGTTTCATACCCTTCTCCTCCTACAGACTCTTACAAACTGTCAATGAGAGGACTTCCGGTAGTGAAAGAAGGATTAACAGTAAACTTGAGCACAAGTCCCCAAAGTGCGGCCTCTTCTTACGCTCCCTGGCTTTCCACGGCTGCTCCGGTCGTCTATAAAAATGGGGTGATCCTCGGCACGAACAAATATTCCGTTAACTACAGCGCCGGCATTGTTACCAATAGCGATACCGTAGCCTGGACCGCTTCTGACATTATTGAGGCTAGTTACACCCGGAATGTTTACGTGCAGTTTTATCTTTCCGATGCCGAAAAGGCTTTGAAGAGAAAAACAGTCTCTGATAGCGGTACCGTACTCGAGGACAGAATACTCACTAAATACGTTGTGAACAAAGACCAGTCTCCGGTGGTTCCTTTGTTTTCCCGAGACGCTACAAATTCCCCAAACTTAGTTGCGGTAACACTGCTTATCGACAAGGATTTAAACGAAAAACCGTCTCCTTTTAGACTGGAGACCGAGATATACCGAAGAAATTAAAGTTGAAAGGGTCTGAATTTGGAGAGTACAGATGACTAAGAGGAAGAGGAAATGGCTTCACCGGAGTGAAAAGGGTTATGCCCTTCCTTTTGCTTTAGGAGTCGTCATTATTTTTATAATTGCTGGAGGCGCTCTAATAACTTTTGAGGTCAATGAGTTAAATATGCTCGTTCACCACTATGACTCAAGGAGAGCTTATTATCTAGCGGAGGCCGGAATCAATCACGCTCTTTGGGAACTTAACAAGAGCCCGGCTGGCGATGGGATTACTTCAGGGACTTTGCAGGTTGGAGGTGGTAACGGCTCTTACACTACCACTTATAGCCAAAATGTTTTAACTTCAGTCGGGACCTATAGCGGCGCCAATAAGACTATCACCGTAAAAGTGGAGGAATCAACGGCAGGTGGTGGCTTTGGGGAAACGGGAGCTCTTTTTGCCGGAAATATCGATACTGTTCCAGCTAAGCTAACGGTTTGGAATGGCTTAGGCGACATTAACCCTGATCGAGTAGTAATTACCAATACCCAAAGCAAAATCTTAACAATCGATGGTTATGTTTTAAATTACAATCAGCCTTTTGCCGGCAGTAACTACCTCGGTTGGGTTTACGGGACCGGTGATGTAGGACCAGCGGAGAATGTCGGCACCCACTTTAGGTCAGCCACGAATGACCCCGCCTACCCTTTTCCCATTTTCGACTCGACCGATTATGATAACAAAATTGCTAATGCGGGCAGCGTGGGGACCGCTTTAAACAACCCCTTAACGGGCTCTCAAAATCTAAGTCCGGGCACTTATTACCGCTTGGGAGATTTAACTATCTCTAATGCTACAATTCAAAGCTCCACCGCAACCCGGGCAAATCCGGTATATATCGTTGTTGCTGGGGATTTAACAATTACCAGTTCCACCATTGGAGTGCCTAGTCCGACCACTTTAGCTGATCCAACCAAGCCACCAAGCCCTTCAAATCCCTATGGCAACTGGATAAGGATTTTGGTTAGAGATGGTGCCAGCATCAATGGCACCATTACTAATCGCAGTTATTTGAATAAAGAGGTTCGTTTGTACACTAAAGAGCGGAATTTTGAAGTTTTAGATTATGTGAGCATGAATCAGGCTGCTATTTTTACCAGCCAAGACGGGGATTTAGCGACGGGTGGAAATTCCATCTCAACCTGGCTGGTTCAAGATAGCAATACCACCAATCATTTATATGGTGTTTCCTTCGCCGATTCCAACAAAGGAATTGCCGTAGGGAACGCCGAGATTCGTTACACTACTAATGGTGGGAATACTTGGCAAGCTGCCTCCTCTACTCCCCGAGAACCTCCAACCTTGAATAGCGTATCTTTCCTCGACTCTTCTAATGCCTGGACGGTTGGTGGAAGTGGCACTATCTGGCGAAGTTCGAATGGTGGAAACACCTGGACTTCCCAGAATAGCAATACTTCTCAAGCTTTAAACGGCGTTTCTTTTGCTAATAATTCGGCCGGTATTGTCGTTGGGAACAGGGGTACTATTAGATACACCACTAATGGCGGGTCTGGCTGGTCAACGCCGACGACATATCCTGGTGGTTCCCCCGATCTTAAGGCGGTCTCTTTTCCAAATACTTCGCAGGCCTGGGCGGTGGGAACAAGCGGAGTTATCTGGAAAACTACCGATGGCGGAAGGAACTGGTCCACTCAATCAAGTGGTACCTCTGATGATTTGATGGGGGTCACTTTTGTCGACGCTAACAACGGCTGGGTGGTGGGCGAAGACGGCACAGTTCTTAGAACTACTAATGGTGGAAGTAATTGGAATCTTCAAATTTCTGATGGATATAAGGGGAACCTTCAAGCCGCAAGTGCTTTAAATACTTATCAGGCTATTGCTGTCGGGACTTTCGATTCCACATCGGCTCTGCACGCCACCAACGGCGGTTACAACTGGGATCTTCAAACGATGCCTCCTTCCATGGACAGCGATCTTTACGGCTTTGACTTTGTTGATCAACAGAACGGCTGGGCGGTTGGTTCCAACGGAGTAATTTTAAAGTATACCGGGCCGAGCATTTATCTTCGAGGAACTATCCTAACTAAACAAGTGTTTAACTTGAGCATTAATTCCAACGGAGCAGAGATTTGGGTCGAGGGAGCGATCGTGTCCGGATACCGCTACCCAGACCCTAGTAATCCAGGAAGTTTTATCCAAAACGAGGGAAAAATTATGTTCAAAACTGAGGGCGGTAAAGGTGGCGACCTGGAAGATGTGATGTTTAGTTTGGGAGCGATGCCCGAGAGTCAAGGAGATGACATCGGCGTAACCAGTGGAGCCAGCCTTGTTTACTCCACCTGGCGTGAAAGATAATTTCATTCTCTTTTTACCAAAAATATTCCTGCTTAAACACCGCTTAATTTAACGTGTTCCAAGACTCACCAACGTTAAACTATTCTATTTTCCCTGTTTCTCTGCGAGAATATATTTTATGCTTGCTTTTTGAGATTGGAACGACAAAGAACCAGGAGTGGGTAAATAGTTTAATGGAAAAAAGGAGCGGGGAGACTCTTGGGTACATAAAAATTGCGGTCGCGGCCATAATTTGGGGCTCGGTCAGTCTTTTAGTAAGAGCCCTTGATCTGCCCGTTTTGCTCATGGTTTTTTACCGCTTTCTCTTTGCGGTGGCCGCGGCCCTTTCGGTTCTTGTCTTTTCCCGCTCTTCCTTCAAAATAAGAACAAAGAAAAACCTGAGTTTGCTCATCCTCTCGGGATTTTTTCTCACCTTAAACTGGGTTTTCTTTTTCTACGCCCTGGTTTTGACAACCGTTGCCAACGCCGTTTTGGTAACTTATACGGCCCCTATTTTAGTAGCTATCTTTGCCCCACACTTCTTGAAAGAAAAACTCGAGTGGAACACTGTAATTTCTTTAGTCCTCGCTATGAGCGGAATATCTTTTATACTTTCTCCGGCTGATCTTTCAATGGGAAAACCTTTGTTAGGAATCATTTTTGCCTTTGGGACAAGCTTGACTTATGCTTCTCTAGTAATCATTGCCAAAGAGCTTCTTCCGGGTCTTCCCGTTCTAATAATAATCTTTTACCAATCACTGATCGCAATGGTGGCTTTAAGCCCATTTTCCTTATTGGGCGGCGGGCCTAGAGGTTTTGAGGCCTGGCTTCTTTTGATTATTATGGGAATAGTTCACACCCTCATTGCCCCTTATCTTTATCTTTCGGGACTAAAAGTGGTCAAAGCCCAGCGAGCCGGAATTCTTACCTATTTTGACCCCTTAAGCGCCACTATTTTTGCCGCTCTTTTCTTAGGAGAAATACCCGGTTTTTACACACTGTTGGGCGGTATTTTAATCATTGCCGCTGGCTACAATATAATTAGAAAAGGTGGTTAATGAATTAATTCGGCCAGCGGCAACGAAATTTAGGCGCGGTTAAATCCTGGTTATTTTGACGGCGGAGATCTTAAACTCGGGGATTTTAGCGATGGGATCCAAGGCCGGATTGGTCAAGGCATTAACCGGTGACTCGGCGAAGTGAAAGGTCATAAAAAACGTGCCTTTGGGGGAACGTTTAGTTACTTTTACTTTGGCTCTGATCTCGCCTCGGCGAGAGGAAAGGAGAACTTCCTGGCCACTCTTAAGATTCTGGGCGGTGGCGTCTTCGGGATTAATCTCAAGAAAGCCTTCGGGACAAATTTCGGTTAGGCCCTTGGCCCGGCGACTCATTGTTCCGGTATGGAAATGATATAAGTATCTTCCGGTGGTTAAAATGTGTGAATATCCCCCATTGGCCTGTTCAGCCGGTGGTCGGTACTCAACGGAATGAAATTTTCCAAGCCCCCGCGTAAAGCTTTGGGAGTGAAGAATGGGGGTGCCGGGATGATCTTTAGAGGGGCAGGGCCAGTGGAGCCCTTCATCTTCAATTCGAGGGTAACTTATGCCCGCGTATTGAGGCACCAGTTCGGAGATTTCCGCCATAATTTCTGAGGGATCCGAATAATCCATCTCGTAGCCGAGCAATTTGGAAATCTCGCAAATGATTTGCCAGTCAGGCTTAGAATTCCCGACGGGTTCAATGGCCTTTCTCACTCTTTGGACGCGTCTTTCCGTATTGGTGAAAGTACCGTCTTTTTCGGCAAAAGTCACCCCTGGTAAAACAACATCAGCCAATTCGGCGGTCTCGCTCATAAAAATTTCTTGAACTACGAGGAAATCTATTGCCTCGAGGGCTTTCTTGACGTGATTGATGTCAGGATCAGAAAGCATTGGATTTTCGGCCATAATATACATCGCCTTAATTTTTCCTTCTAAGATGGCATCGTTTATCTCCACGACCGACAAGCCCGGATTTGTTGGTAGATTGACTGCCCACTTTTTCTCAAATTTAAACTTAGCCTTGGTATCATCTAAGCTTTGATATCCAGGAAGAATATTGAAAAGTGCTCCCATATCGGAGCTTCCCTGGACGTTGTTGTGGCCTCTCAAAGGATTAACACCCGCGCCTTCTCGGCCAATGTTTCCGGTAAGAAGAGCAAGATTGGCCACACTCAAGACGTTATCGACTCCCGTGGTGTGCTGCGTGATTCCCATAGCATAAAGAATACTTGCTTCTTCTGCCTCGGCAAAAATTCGGGCGGCCCGGCGAAGGTCCGCGGCGGGAACCCCGGATATCTTCTCAACTGTCTCGGGGGTATATTTTTCAACCGTTTTCTTCAAATTCTCGAAGTCTTCGGTTCGAGTTTTTATAAACTCTTTACCCTCGAGCCCTTCGGTTAAAATTACGTTCATAAGACCGTTTAAAACCGCCACATCGGTCCCGGGTTTTTGGGACAGCCAGATCTCAGCCAGCTCTACCAGCTCAATTCGGCGGGGATCTAAAACAATGAGTTTAGCCCCATTTCTGACCGCTTTTCTCACTGATAAACCTACGATGGGATGAGCTTCAGTGGTGTTGGAACCGGTGATGAGGATTGCCTTGGCTTGAGCGATATCTGCGATGGTATTGGTCATGGCACCGCTACCAAAAGCTTTTACTAAACCAGGAACGGTTGGGGCGTGACAAAGCCGGGCGCAATGGTCAATATTGTTAGTGCCTATTACCGCCCGGACAAACTTTTGCATCAGATAATTCTCTTCATTAGTGCACTTGGCTGAGGACAACGCGGCAAAGGAATCAGGCCCATTCTCTTTTATGAGCTTAGAAAACTTTTGAGCAATTAATTGATAAGCCTCATCCCAGGTGGCCTGCGAGGTAAGCGTTTACGTTAT
>Ga0209521_10000408_pt1 | contig 32409 bp, 37 predicted proteins | sample Rifsed19ft4_FD_184016 | JGI IMG/M metagenome (GOLD analysis project Ga0209521, IMG submission 184016) | Soil microbial communities from Rifle, Colorado, USA - sediment 19ft 4 (version 2) | ecosystem: Environmental > Terrestrial > Deep subsurface > Rock core/Sediment | place: Rifle, Colorado...
TTCCCCGACCGGGCGATCCGTTCGAAGACGTCGACGGCGTCGCCGCGGGACGCGCGGAGGACGACCTTCTCGTCCTCGAGGGAGAACGTCACCACGCTCCCTGGCCCGATTCTCAGGGCGTCCCGGAGGACCTTGGGGATGACGACCTGGCCCTTCGGCCCAACCCGCATCCGGATCTCGATCACGTGACCGATAGGGTATAACCTCTGCTCAAACTTTGGTATTACTTGCAGAAAGACTTCGTGACTACCCGACGCGGTACCGCAGCAGCGCCGCCAACCCGCCGAGGGACACGAGCTTCTTCCCGCCATCGTGGTGCGTGCTCACGACGAGCACTTTCCCCCGTGCCTGGTCCACGGCGCGCATCACGCGCTCGCCCGCCTCCGTCCGCACCGCCAGGTCCGTGACCAGGAGCGTCTCGACCGCCCCGGAGTCCGCGAGCCCCTCGACCTCCGGCCCGTACGCGACCTTGCCGCCCTTCGCGATCTCCTCCAGCACCTTCTCCACCGCCAACGTCTCGACGCCGACGCGCGACTCCTCGAGCACCTTCGCGCCCGCGCCGCCCTTCAGCGCCTCCGTCACGCCCGTCATCCCGCCGTGGCTCGTGCCGTGCACGCGGATCTTGGCGGCGAGGTCCGCGTCCCTCTCCCTCACGAACACGGCGAACCCGTCCTTCTCGAAGCCCGGCCCGAGGACGAGGAGCGCGTCCCCGACCTCCGACTGGCGGAGCTTCGCGAGCACCTCCGCGAAGTACTCCTCCTTCGCCCGCCCGCCCGGGTACATCTTCCCCTGGCGGCCCGACTTGATCACCGCCGACTCGCGGACGCCGTAGTGCATCAGGTGCGCGAGCACCGCCTCCTCGTCGTCGATCGCGAGGCACGCGATCCGCGGTCGGTTCGTCGCCGCCACCGCCTCGTCGACGCGCGCGAGCTCGTGAGGGCTCCACGTCTTCACGATCGTGAGGTCGTCGCCGACCGTCACGTTCAACGTGTGGTGCTGCCCGCGGTCCATCTCGCCCTCCTCGATCGTCCCCGCGATGCGCAGGCGATCCGAGAACGCGTGGAACTCCACCTCGGTCACGCGGATCCCGAGCAGGAGGCGGCGCTTCTCCATCCGCTCCGGCCGCAGCTTGTCCCCCTTTTCCTCCTCCCGCCGGAACGTGATCGCGCGGACGAGGTCGCCGACCGCGACGAGGTTGTGCAGGTGCCACACGTCGTCCAGTGACTCCACGCGGAGGCGGATCGCACCCTCCCTCGGGTCCTTCCTGAGGACGCGCATCGCGCGCCCATCCTTCGCGGCGTATTTGGCGGTATCGCGCAGCCGCTCACTTCGCGACGCCGTGGCCGATGAGCCGCCACTTCCCGCCGATCCGCCGCGAGACCGCGACGCGTTGCCCCGGTTCCGCGACGACGGGGATCTTCAGGCTCATCTCCGCGGTGTCGGACCGCGCGCTCGTGACGACGCCGACCGTGAGGGCGGTGCCGACGGACAGCATGAGGGGCTCGCTCGTCTTGATCCCCTCCACCTTCAGGTCCTCCGCAAGGCCGACGACGCGGTCCAGGAGGTGCGTCTCCACCGCCAGCTTCAACAGCATCGGGGGGACCGTCCCCGGATGCCCGACGACCCGGCCCACGAGGGAGTCCGCCTTCGTGAGCGAGGGGTCCAGGCCCGTGCGGATCGCGACGAGACCCCCGGGGCGCACCTCCTTCCGCGGCATGCCGCCGGAGTGGAGCGTGTCGATCTCGCTCGTCAGGTTCTCCCACGCGGACTTCCCGCCGCCGATCACCTGCCTCCCGGGGGCGATCTCGATCTCGTCCTTCACCTTCAGCTTCCCCTGCATCAGGGAGCCGCCGAGGACGCCGCCCGCGATCTTCTCCGGCGGGATCCCCGGCTGGTTCACGTCGAACGAGCGGGCGACGAACATCCGCGGCGGCTTCTTGTCGTCGAGCGTGGGCGAGGGGATCGTCTCCTCGATTTGCGCGATGAGCGCGTCGACGTTCACGTCGTGGTGCGCGCTGATCGGGATCACGGGCGCCCCCTCCGCGACGGTGCCCTTGACGAACTGCTCGATCTCGCCGTAGGACTTCCTCGCCTGCGCGTCGTCCACGAGGTCGAGCTTGTTCTGCACGACCACGACCTTTTCCACGCCGATGATGTTCAGCGCGGTGAGGTGCTCCTTCGTCTGCGGCTGCGGGCACGGCTCGTTCGCGGCGATCACGAGGAGCGCGCCATTCATGATCGCGGCGCCGGACAGCATCGTGGCCATGAGCGTCTCGTGGCCGGGGGAGTCCACGAAGGAGACCGCGCGGAGGAACTCCGCCTTGCCGCCGCAGTTCTTGCACTTCTCGTCCGTCCCGTACGACTTCGGCGGCTCGCACGACGGGCACCGGTAGAACGCGGTGTCCGCGTACCCGAGGCGGATCGAGATCCCGCGGCGGATCTCCTCGGAGTGGCGGTCCGTCTTCTCCCCCGTGAGGCGGAGCACGAGCGCCGTCTTCCCGTGGTCGACGTGGCCGATCACGCCGACGTTCACGGATGGTTGGACGGGGACCTTCACTTCCCCTTCTCCTGCCAGGCGTCCTCGATCGACTTCGGACCCCGTTGCGTGATCCGGAGGTTGATCTGGAGGATGTCCGGGGAGACCGCGTTCCCGCGGAGCGCCTTCCGTCGCCGCAGGCCGCCGCGGGTCGGGTGGAATCCGACGCCGCCGCTCACGAGGACGCCGCGTCGCCGCGGTCCCGTGAGGTCGCCGCGCATCGGGAAGCCGTCCTTGTCCGAGCCCCCCGTGAGCTTCAGCTTGTACCCCGGGAGCTGGACGAAGAGGCCGTCGATATCCTCCCCGATCTTCTTCCCGACGAGCTGCGCCGCCATGTTGCCGGAGATCGCGCGCTGGTACGACTTCCCGGACTTCGGGTCGTTGATGACGGCCTTGAATTCGACCATGGGACTCGGAAGGGTTCGGATGAGGCTGGGGGATATAAGGATTCGGCCGAGTGTTGCGGTCCAATTCCTGCGCGACGCTGAACGCGGAGTTGAACAGGAAGACCCCGAGGATCACGTACCCCATCTGCAGCGAGCCCGAATCTTGAACAGTATCCGACGGAGAACGACCGGGCGACCGCGAACGGGAGCAGGACGTTGAACAGATTCTTGAGCTGGCGGAGGAACCGGACGCCGACCCCGACCTTCCGGACCGCAGGGATCTCGTTCCTCCCCTAGGTCTCCAAGCGGCGGCGTGCGTCGTCCCCGACAGCCACGCTGGGGCTCGTGCCGAGGCGGGAATAGAGCGCGTCCAACTCCATCGCGGCGAGCGTGTTGAAGTCCGTATTCCTCGAGCCGATCACAGGGTGTCGATCTGCTCCCTGCGGAAAAGGCTTGGTCACTTAAGGATGGTCCGTTCCGGGATGAACGCGGAATCTACATGTACTGAGTATGACCCTGTGTCGCTGCGTCGCCGCCGCGATCCGGCCGTTACCCCTTCCGCGGAAGAGACAAGTCTCGTGAGGTGACCTGCGCGATCATGTCCGCCAGCGTTCGCTCGACATCGTTCGCGCGCGCCCGTTCCTTCAGAACCTCACCGTTGAGCGTCGCCCGGTGGGCCTCGTACAGGAGCACGGCTTGCTCCCAATCCGTTTTCGATTTCCAGTATTCCGCCGCCAGCAGCCGATCCACGATTGCGTCCTCGACGCTGACGGTCAGGACTTTGTAGCCGTGGATCTCGAGTTCGATGTTTGTCTCCCCCGGCCGCTGGTCGAGCCCGACCACATCCACCGCCAGCTCGAGATCCTCCCGCAGGAAGAGGCGGTCGACCCGCCGGAACCCCGCCGCGTCGAGGAAGGGGGAGAGGAATTCGCGCTCGCCGATGAGGTCGACGTCTCCGGTCACGTAGGCTCCCGAGGTGTACACCTCGACAGCCGCGCCGCCGACGAGGACGACGCGTCGTTGGCGGGGGAGGTGCAGGTTCAGAACGCCCACGAAGACGAACTTGCGCTGCCCTGGCGGGCACTCCGCGAGTGCCCTCTCCAGTTCCTGCGCGAACGCCTTCGGGCTATCGGCCCCCAACGACCTTCACCTCGCCGGTGGCCAGCTTGCGCTCCCATGCTCGACGGGCGATTCTCCCCAGCGCGACGAGTTCGTCGAGGGATCGTCCCTTCTTCGTCCCCGGTTCACCTCCCTCGCCCATCAGGCGTCGGATCGCGTCTCCGAAACTCTCCCCCGGCCGCCGGACACGAGACAGTTGGTGGTGGAGCTCCGCGTCGACCATGATCTGACGGAATCGCTTCTTGTCGTAGGCACCCATGGGCAAGACATCGATGTCCTGCCTCATATCTCTATCGATAGAGCTATCGATAGCGCTCCTCGCACAGCGTCTCGAGACCTTGAAGGCATGTGGTTGCGTGCACGAGCGGTCCTCTAGGAGGAAGACCGCAGGGGCCGGCTGACGGGGACTCTGACGGGCCTGTCGAACCCGATGCCGAAGATTCTTCCGAGGTCCCCCACCGCCGCGATCATGTGGTCTCGGTCGCTCCGCGAGATTCGCCGGACCCCGTTGAGCGCCTCCGCGAACTGGAGGAGCGCATAGAAGGCGGTGTTCGTGTCGAAGTCGTTGTCCATCGCCGCCAGGAACTTCGCCCGCGTCCGATCGACGAGCTTCCGGACCGCCGGGTTCGAGCGTTTGGCGGTGGCGACCTCGGATGCGTGCGCGACCGCGCCGCGGATCGTCTCGAGCTCGCTGGCGGTCTTCGTGAAGCAGTCCCGGTCGTACTCCACGTCCTCCCGGTAGTGGACCTTCGCGAGGCACAGGCGCACGACGTCGCCCGGGTACGCCGCGAGCACGTCCCGCAAGGGCACGACGTTCCCGAGGGACTTCGACATCTTCTCCGTCTCCAGGGTGAGCCACCCGTTGTGCATCCACACCTTCGCGTAGTCCGCGCCGGCGTGCGCGCGGGAGATCGCGTTCTCGCTCTCGTGGTGCGGGTAGATCAGGTCGCGGCCGCCGCCGTGGATGTCGACCTCTCCGAGATGCTTGCGCGCCATCGCGTAGCACTCGATGTGCCATCCCGGGGTGCCGGGACCCCACGGGCTCCCCCACGCGAGGCCCCGGGGCTTCGGCCGCCGCCAGATCGCGAAGTCGAGCGGGTGCCTCCGCGGCCCCGCGGGGGCGTCGTCCGCGAGCGCCTCCCGAACGTCCACGTGGCTCAGGGGCCCGAACGCGCCGCCGTCCCCCGTGTCCAGGTACACCGACCGGTCCGCGACGTATGCCTTGCCCGCGGCGACGAGGTCCTTCCCCACCGCCACGATGTCGGGGACGTGCTCGCTCACGCGAGGGTTCGCGTCCGCGGGCTTCACGCCGAGGGCCGCCATGTCCTCGAGGAACTCCCGCGCGTACCGCGCCGCCATCGCGAGCGGCCGCTCCCGGCGCTCGCGCGCCCGGTTCGTGATCGTGTCCTCGACGTCCGTGATGTTCACGACGTACCGCACGGGGTGGCCGAGGAACTCGAGGTACCGGCGGACGACGTCGAACGCCACGTACGAGCGCGCGTGGCCCATGTGGGAGGGCGCGTACACGGTCGGCCCGCACACGTACATCCGCACGGGGCCCGCGGACCGGAAGGCGGCCTTCCGCCGGGTCCGCGTGTTGTAGATGCGGAGGGCCACGCCGGTCCCACCGGGAGGCGCGTATTAAACAGTTCGCGGCGCGACCGGGCCGCCGGCAGCGCAAGTCTTATGGAGGCGGGGTCGCTGCACCGCCAAAGGAGTGGGGTCGTGTCCGGTTCCGTCATACGTGCTCGTCCGTCGAGGTCGAACGCCGCCGAGTGGTTCGCGGGCGCCCTCCTGGGCGCGATCGTGTTCGGGTCCCTCATCGGAGCCGTCCGCGCGGGACCGGGCGGCCCCCCCGATGCGCTCGGTGGCCTCGAGGTCCCCCAGCCCTCCGGCGCCGTCACCGTCCTGACAGAGGGCTTCGAGGGCGCGTTCCCCGGCCCGTGGACGGTGGAGGACCAGGATCCCGGAAGCGGCGTCGACACCTGGGGCGCGTCGACGTTCCGCGCGGCCAACGGGGCGCGGAGCGCGTGGTCCGCGGAGGTGGGGACGCACTCGCCCGTCGCGGAGGACGTGTGGTCCGAGGGCTTCGAGGGCGGGCTGTCCGCGCCGTGGGGCACCCGGGACGAGGACCCCGGAAGCGGCGTCGACACCTGGGGCGTCACGACGTTCCGCGCGGCCGCGGGCGGCCTCGCGAGCGCGTGGTGCGCGGAGGTCGGGGACAACAGCGTCGCCGGGGTCCCGAACAACGCGGTCCAGCGGTACGACAACGACATGGAGGCGTACCTCACGCGGCCGGCGGGGCTCGCGGGGTACGCATTCGGCCTCCTCACGTTCTCGTACTTCCTCGACAGCGAATCGGGGCAGGATTACCTCCACGTGGGGTACTTCGACCCCGCCGCCGGACCCGTGTTCACGACCTTCACGGGGTCCACGCTGTCGTGGACCATGGACGCGATCCCCGTCCCCTCGACGGCGACGGAGGTGTTCTTCCGGTTCGATTCCGACATCACGATCATCCAAGAGGGAGCGTACGTCGACGACGTGGCGATGCTGGGCTTCCGCGGGACGGCGCTGTGGTCCGAGGACTTCGAGGGCCCGTTCCCCAGGGCGTGGACGGTCCAGGACACGGACCCGGCGTCGGGGGACGACCACTGGGGCACGACCGCGTACCGGCCGTCCGGAGGCACCCGGAGCGCGTGGGCGGCGGAGGTCGGGGACAACAGCGTCGCCGGGGTCCCGAACAACGTCGTGCAGGACTACGACAACGACATGGTCGCGATGATGACCCGGCCCGTGGGCGCGGCGCCGGAGTACGGCTCCTTGCTCTTCTTCTGGTACTGGCTCGACAGCGAGGCCGGGTGGGACCACTTCCAGGTCTGGACCTACGACCCGGGAGCGGGCTGGACGGTCGCGTTGGGGGAAACGGGCCAGTCGAGCGGGTGGGAGGGGCGCCTCGTCTACGTCCCGCCCGTGGCGACGGAGGTGGCGTTCGTCTTCACGTCCGACGGCATCGTGATCATGACGGAGGGCGCGTACGTGGACAACGTCGTCCTGTACGAGCTCGCCGGGCAGCCGAACCCGCTCGTGCGCGAGTACGACAACGAGATGTACTCGCTCCTGTACCGCCCGGTGTCCCTCACGGGCTTCACCTCCGTGACGATGACGTACTCGTACTGGACGGACACGGAGCTCGGGTACGACGGGCTCCAGTCCGTCCACTCGCCGGACGCCGTCACGTGGACGCCGGCGGCCACGCACGAGGGGGACAGCCTCGGGTGGAGCCTGATCAACGTCCCGGTCCCCACGACCGCGCAGTACGTCGGCTTCCTGTTCTACTCCGACGCGATCTTCGCGAACTTCGAGGGGGCGTACGTGGACGACGTGTCCGTCGTCGGCACCGCGCCGGACCTATCGTGCTCCGCCTCCGTGAGCGCGACCTCGGGGACGGAGGCTGCGACAGCGTTCGACTTCACGGGCGGCGCGTCCGGCGGCGTGCCCCCCTACGCGTGGTCGTGGGCGTTCGGCGGCGGCGGCACGTCCGCCCTGCAGAACCCGTCGTACACGTACCCCTTGGCGGGGACGTACGCGCCCCGTCTTCTGGTCACGGACGACGTGGGCCAGACGTGCGAGGAGCCCACGGAAAGCATCGCGATCGCCCACGTGAGCCCGCTCACGGTCACCCTCTCCCCGGACCCCGGATCCGTGAACGAGGGCGCGGGCCTCGTCCTCACGGCCGACGTGCGCGACGGCATGGGGCACAACCTCGCGTCGTCCGCTTCGTTCACCTGGTCCGTCGCCCCGCTCGCGTGCGGGACGATGGTCTCGGCGGGGGCGTCGGCGACGTTCGCCGCGGATGCGGACGCGGGCGGCCTTGCGTGCACGGTCACCGCGAGCGGGGTCGCCGGCGGGCTGTCGGACAGCGACACCGCCTCCGTCGCGGTCCTCCACGCGGGGCCGATCACGGTCACGGTGACGCCCGCCACGGGCGCGGTCGACGAGGGCGGCGCGCAGGCGCTCACGGTCGTGGTGGCGGACGCGGAGGGCCACGACATCACGGCGGTGGTGACGATCGCGTGGTCCGCGGCCCCGGCGGGGTGCGGGGGCTTCTCCACGACCTCGGAGGCGAACACGACATTCACGGCCGCGAGCAGGCGCGGCGGGACGGCGTGCACGGTCACCGCCACGGCCACGTACGGTACGGACACGGGGGACGACGCCGCCGTCGTCACGGTGCGCGCGGGGGCGCTCGCGCAGATGCTCCCGTGGATCGTCCTCGTGGTCGTGATCGTGGTCGTCCTGCTCTCGCTCCTCCTGCTCCTGCGCCGGCGGCGGCCGAAACCGTCGCCCGCGTTCGGCCACATGCAGCCCCTCGAGGCCACCACCGAGGCGCCGCGGACGCCCCAGGGGCCGCCGATCCCTCCCGGGGGACCGCCGCCACCGCCGACTGACTGACCCGCGCCTCGGACGAAAGAGCGGGATCATCGTACTGGCGATCACGCGACGTGCGGAGGTCCGAGCGGGGCAACCATGAAATACCCTCCAGCCGCATGTATGCGAGGGGGCGGAGGAGGGCCATGGGTTCCCGCCAAGTGGTCGTGGCGTCGGGTCTCGTCGGGGCAGGCCCGGCGGTCGGGTTCGCGCAGTCATGGCCGCTCTCGATCGGACTGTTCCTCGCGTCGTTCGTCGTCGCGCTCGTGATCGGCCTGATCGTGTTCGCGCGACGCCCGGGTGGCGGGCGTCCGGCGGAGGTCCCGCAGGTCCGCGAAGAGCGCGAGGAGAAGGGACCTGAGGAGGAACGGGAGGAGGTACGCGAGGCCGCGCCCGTCGTCCCCGGGGTCGCGCGGGAACCGGCGGCGGCCCCTGCCGTCGAGGATCGGGTGGCGAGGCTCCAGGCGGCGCTCGAGTCCGGCCGGCTGTCCCGGGAGGCGTACGAGGCGAACCTCCGGAAGCTGGGGCGGGAGCCGGAGCCCGCCGCCGCGGCACCCCCGATGCCGGCCCCCGGGGAGGCGCAGACCGTCGACGAGCGGATCGCCCGCCTCCGCGCCGCCTACGAGGCCGGGAGGCTCCCGCGGGAGGCGTATCAGGAGAACCTGCGGAGGATCCGGGAGGCACGCGGGCAGGGGCCCCCGGTCGCGGTGGAGGCACCGGGGATCTCGAAAGCGTTCGAGCGCGCGTTCGAGTCGAGCCGCGCTCCACCCGGTCCGGCCGCACCGCCAGTCCCCTCCGAGGCCGTGAACCCGCCGCCGGAGCCCGTGATGGAGACGCCCCTTGCGAACCCGCCGCCTGCCTCGCCCGAAATGCCGCCGGACGTGCGGGAGCGGGTGGACCGCCTCGCGCAGTCGCTCGCGGAGGGCCGGCTGACGAGGGAGGCGCACGAGCGGGCGCTCGCGCGCGTGTACGAGGCCGTGGAGCCGCGTCTCCTCCAGTTGCGGAAGGCGCTCGAAGCGGGCCGGATCCCGACCTCTGTGTACGATGCGAACGTGCGCCGCCTGCTCCAGGAGCGGGCCGCTCCGTAGGGGACGAGGGACAAGGAGGGGAGCGCGCGGTCGATGGCGGGCGCATCCGGATCGTCCCCGCCTACCAGTTCCTCCTGGACTGCAGGACGCGAACCCTGGCTAAGCCTTGATGTACATGCACGGCAATAGCTCATCCGTGTCCGTGCGAAGGGTCCGGTTCATGGGCCGCATGTTCGTCGACTTGGAAGTCATGCGCGAGCTCGATGGGCCGTCGGGCGTCGTGAACGTCGAGGTCGACACGGGCTCGTACGATTCCGCGCTGCCGCGGCCTTTCTTGAAGAAGCTCGGCATCCGGCCGGTCGGCTGGGAATGGTATGAGCTGGCCGATGGACGGAAGGTCCGGCGCCAGTACGGGGTCGCCTTCCTCCGCCTGCAGGGCCACATCGGTGCATCCCGCGTCATCTTTGGCGGCGCGAAGGACGCGCCCTTGCTCGGCGTAATCGCGTTGGAGCAGCTGGGACTCGAGCTCGACCCGAGACGCGGCATCCTGCGAAAGTATCAGCGACAGTTGATCTCAATCCGGCGCCCGCGCGCCGCTCCGGGATAACACCGCGACTAGGACGGCCGAAGGGAATCTCGGGGGATCAACTCGCGCTCCCGCGCCATGCCATCCGACAAAGTACATGTACGGCGCAAGGCCTTCCATCCCGCCGGCGAGAACGAGGCATGGGCATGACGTACACGAGCGTCCGCGTTTCCAAAGGCCCTCGAGGAACTTCGAAGGACCTCCGGCTGCTCGTCGACACCGGGGCCGACTTCACAGTGCTGCCGGCGAGCTTGCTCGCGCGGCTGGGCGTGAAGCCCGAGTTCGAAGAGGACGTAGAGATTGGCAACGGCGACATCATCGTCCGTCCCGTGGGGCGGATGAACGTGCGTTGGAAGGACCGTTGGGCGGAGACGTTCGTCGCCTTCGGAGAACCCAAGGACGCCCGTGTCCTCGGGGCGCTCACGCTCCAAGAGCTGCGTCTTATCGTCGATCCGAAATCGCACCGCGTGCGGCCCCGCTCGAGAGCCCTTTTCGTGCGGTTTGGCGGGTGACCGAGCCCCTGCGTCCGGGTCGGGGATGGCGGCGTCGAGGGTGACGCTCACTCGTCGACTTCCACGACGATCTTCTTCTTCGTGAGCGGCGTGAGCCGGAGCTCCGTCCCCCGCCGCCAGCCCACGCTCCTGAGGACGTCCTTCGGCAGGTAGATGCCGAGCTTGCCGCCGCCGAGGGAGCTGACGGTCGCGCCGTATCCCGGGGGCGGGCGCCTCTCGCCCTCATTCGTTAGGGCAGGTCTCGAACGAGATCACGGAGAGGGAAAGAAACGGCGGAGGGCCCACTCCACGTTGTACTCGAAGTTCTCCGGATTACCGACGTATTCAACTTGGTGCGCGCGCCTTGCTACGGCGGATCTGGTGAGGGTGAAGGCACGTATGCAGTCCTCGATGTCCTGCTGGTCCCTCTCGTCGAGTCGACCGATCTTGGTGACGACTACGTCTACGGGATGGAGCGCCCTCAGATCGATGTTCCCCACTTCCCTCACCTTCCGGCTCCTCTTCAGATAGTCGGAGGGGAGGAACTGGGAGAAGACCGGCCCTCCGGCCAGGCGTCGACCTTCATCCCGTGGGGTATCCCACGAAGGGTGCGCTTGAAGATTTCGATGTCCGCCTTCGGTCCGGTGAAGTCGAGATCACGCGTCGATCGCTTCACCTTGAGAAGCGTCATCGCCGTGCCGCCGGCCGCGACGAGTGTGATCCGGTGCGGCAGTTCTTGGCCGACGAGTGCCAGGAATGCGAGGAGTCGCGAGACCCCGATCCTAGGTTCCTTCGAGGGCATGGTAGGTCCTCATCGTCTTCACGATGCTCGCCTCGTTCGCCGGGACTTCGCGGACTCCCGCGTTCGCAAGGCCGCGAAGGGCGATGCGCAGGTCCGGGTCCTCGCGGTGGTTCGCCAACACCTTCAGGAGGCCGAACAGCTCGCCCTGAACTCCGTATTTCTTCGAGAGGAAGAGGAGCAACGCATAGTTCGCGCGATTCTTGGCGAGGATCGCGGGGATCGCCTGGATCCGCCTCGCGTCCCCCTTGAGGAGCAGGGCCGTCACGAGGGACTCGATCGCGAAATCCTGCCCTCCGCTCGCCTCGGATCCGAATTCCGCATAGCCGAACCTTCGAAGGTTGTGGACGAGGTCCCGCCCTGAGATCTTCGCCGGGTTCGTCTCCTGTCGATCGAACTGAATCCGAATCCCGTGGGCCCATGCGTTCCGGATCTGGTTCCAGAAGAGGTCCGGCGCCAGGAGCGTCGTCTGTCGGGAAAGCATCTCCTTGAGCGGGTTCCTGTCCCGGGCCGCCAGGAGGGAGCGAAAACCCTCATCGTGCAGGCCGAGGGCGTCGATCCGCATGGTCAACTTGCCCTCCACCGTTCGCAGGGTTTCGCGAAGGGTCTCGTCGGTGTCCCCGCCCGCCGCCCAATTCGGCAGCAGTAGGAGGAGCTCAGCCCGGTTCAGCGTTGCGTTTCGCTCGGCGTCGATGAGGCAGGTCGGACCGATCGCCGGCCCGTCGGAAAGGGCATCGAAGAGGCGTTGTAGTTCCTCCCTCTTGGAGAGCAGGGAACGCCGCTTCCGCAGCTCCATCTCCGAAAGGGAATCGATCGTCCGACGGCTTCCCATGTCCAGAGAGACGAGGGATGAATTCCCGGTCTTGGTAATGCCGACGATGCCTTCCGTGCGGAGTCGGTCGAGGACTCTGTACGTGTTGGCATAATGGGCAGTGCCGTGGAGGCGTCGGATTTCCCTCGTGAGCCCGCTGATGGAGACGTCCCTGCCGGGGTCGCGCGAGAGGGTGTCGAGGATCCTGAATTCCGTGTCGTCCATGCGCTTTCTCCGTCGTTCGCGTCGTAGTGTGGTTCTTAAGCTATAGAATCATAGCATACAGACTATAATAGCTTTCCCAGGTCCCGCTTGGGCCCGGACGCCTACCGCGGAGGGCTCATCCGGTGACCTCGGGGGTTCGGGGTGAGTCCCGTAGAGGACCTCCCTCCGACGGTCACTCGTCGACTTCCACGACGATCTTCTTCTTCGTGATCGGCGTGACCCGGAGCTCCGTGCCCCGCCGCCATCCCACGCTCCTGAGGACGTCCTTCGACAAGTAGATGCCCAGCTTCCCGCCACCCAGCGAGCTCACGGTCGCGCCGTACCCCGTTCGCGGGCGGCGCTTCACGATCTCCTTGCTAATAATCCGGGAGGCGGCGGAGTCGTACGATTTCTCCCCGCAGGAGTCGCAGAGGAGGCCCGTGAGGTTCGTGATCACGATGCGCTCTCCCTCGTCGGTCCACTCGAGCGTGAGGGAGTCCGACCAGTTTAGCGTCGCTTTCTCGCACACGGGGCAGGTCCAGTTCCGCGCGTCCTTGAACGGATGCTTGGGCGGCTGGGCGTCAAGCTCCCGGCCCAACTCTTCGATCTCCTCGCGCCCGATGACGGGTATCCGGGTCGGGTTTTTCCAGTTCCGCCGCTCCCAATACTCCCTCTTTCGCTCCCAGTACGTCTTCCCCTTCTTCATCGTCGCTCACCTCCCCCACGCGCGGTCTCGGCTCCGTGGAACGTGGTACGCGGTGACGACGTCGATGCGCCGGCCACCGCCGGTTTCGTGGATCTCGAACACCACGACGATCGCGAGGGGCGCTCCTCTCTCGAGGTACGTGGCCACGTAACGGCCGTCGACGTCCTCGTGGAGTTCGAAGGTGCCCCCGGCGAGCGCTGTTCGAATCTCCTCGTCGGTGACGTCGTGGCCCTGCTCCAGCATGTGGTCCCAGTGGACGTCGACTCGCACCTCCTCGAGGAGCGTGAGGATGGTCTTCCGAAGCTCCCCGAGGTCCATCCATGGGACCCGACGACCTTCCGGTTCATACGAACTGTTTCCGTACAATGGACGTACCCCTACTTAGCCCTTGCTGGCGACATGGCGATGATTTGCTGAGACGAGGGTCGCCGGGGACTTGCAGCCTCGTACTACATGCAGCAGACGGGCGCCCGCGGGGAGGGTATGCGCGCACGGTCCGGCGCGGGTCGGTCGGGACGAACGGGCGGGCTTCGGGCGGCCCCCTTGCCCTGCGACGCTCCCTCGCGGGGTCGGATCCCGGGGAAGGACGCGTGCGACGGGGACGTGGGCCGCCTCCTTGCGGGGGCGTCGATAGGGTTTTACGGGGCGCGGGGTTCGTCCGGGGCCGCGGGCCGATAGATCAGCGGAAGATCGCCGCCTTCGCAAGGCGGAAGCCGTGGGTTCAAATCCCACTCGGTCCACTCGCTCACATCACCCTTAGACAAGGACCGCGAGTCCCTCGGCCACAATCTCCTCGTTCAGGTTGTGCCATGCCCCGTCCGCGAGGTAGTGCACCACCGCCAGCCAGCGGCCGTAGTTGTCCCCGTGGTCCTGGAATGTGTTCAAGATCACGTCTTTCCCGCCGACCTTGGCGGCGACGGATTCTTTCATTTCACCGCCAACGCACGGAGGGCAGCGTCCGGATCGTTCAGCTCGTACGTGTCGATGCCGTACGGGCGGAGCCGCTGCTCCCATCCGATCCGGAAGCCCAGGTCCGTGAGGACATCGATCATATCGCCGTCGACGACGTTCAGGCACCGGGCCTACTACCGGTAGAGGATCTCGGGGATCGCCTTCATGGGGCCCTCCTCCGTAGAGAGGGGCGCCGGGGCTTTCGGTCGATGTCGAGGTAGACCTTATGGAGGTGCCCGATCCGAGAGTTCCGCAGGTGTCCGCGATGGCATCGGGGGAGGGAAAGCCGCGGTTTCACATCCCCCTCGGGACCATTCATCTTGGAGAGCCGGGACTACGTGGGCCCCAATGGCATTCACCTTCTGTCTTACTAGAACTCTTATATTACCTCCCCTATAGGCTTGCCTGTCCTAATAGATAGGCTGGGAATCGGAGCTGGTCCAGATAAAGCAGCGATCGGACGCGCACGCCTCTGCAGTGCAGAAGATTACTCTCGAGCTGCCAATCCGCTCTCTGATCCATGCCCTCGAACTGGTCGAGGCGGGCGTGTATCCCAGCGTGGACGACCTCGTTGCCGCCGCAATCGAGGCCGTGCGTGCTTCCCCAGAAGTTGCGCGCAACCTTCGGCCGGAGGGTCAGACATCCTCCTTTGTGCAGCTTCCACCACGTGTTCGCTTCATCCTGGAGGAAGCAGATTTCGGCGATCCTCCGATTGTCGACGCCCAGTCGACGACGATCCTCCCTCACCCTCTCCTCCCTATCACCATCTCTCGGTTCTTCGCGGCAAAGCCGATCCTCAGGCTACTCGCACGGTCGCTCGCGAATGCGAATCAGGAGTATCTCAGGACCGCCGACTTCCGAGACCTCCTCCGCCACAAGGCGTTCTCGTGGACGGACTCTCTGCGGCGGCTGGACCTCGAAGGCGACCGTCCGAAGGGCGAGCGTCTCTCGACGACGTTCCCAACCGTTGACCGGGAGGAGGGGAAGTCAATGGTTCGCTTCCTTGAGGCCTATGTGGGTTCGGCCTACGCCGGCACTCCCAGAGTGGGAGGCCTCCTTCCGTTCCTAGGTTTCGTTTCTCTAGTCGGGCGGGGAGGCGAAGAGCGGATCGGAATCACCGCCTTCGGACTCGACTTCGCCAGGTCTCCAAATCCAGTCCTCGATGAGGCCGAACCCGCATTTCCGCCGTTCCGTAACGAGGAGGTAGCCTTACTCCTCTCGGCGATCCGGAGACGGTCGCCGGACGAATGGCAGCATATACAGTACTACGTCCGAACTATCGCGGGTGCCGGGAGCGCCTCGCGAAACATGCTCGTCCAGAGGATGAGGAGTTTCTACGTGCGTTTCTGGAGTCCGCTAGCCTTGAGCAAGGGGATGGTCGAGTCGTTGACGGCCACCGTTCACAGTCGCTGCCAGGAACTCGGCTTCGTTCGGACGCGGCGAGAGGGGCGCATTTCGAGCTACGCCGTCACTGAGGTCGGTTCCCGATGGCTCGCGACAGAAGTCCCGGAGGAAGGGGGAGGAGGATCGACATGACCGAAGACCAAACCAAGCAAGTCGAGGACACGGGTGAGCCGGATCTGTTCGAGAAATACGAGGGCGTCAGCGAGACCTTCAAGTCCGACACAAAGAGGTACCTGAAGGACCACCTCCTCGACGAGTACGAGACTCCCGCGCAGGCGGTGATCTACAACGTCCTTCAGAACGGTGCGGACAACAGGGCTCCCGGCCTGCCTCTCGAGGTACGGTTCAGCGTGGACTCCAAAGCGAAGGCCTTCGAGGTCAACATGATGGGTACGACGGGAATCAAGGACTGGGACCGCTATAACTCGCTGCATTTTGGGGGCGAAATGGGGGCGAAGCGGCGCGGGGAGGGCGCAAAGGTCCTAGTCCCGATCGCCCGAACGGTCCGAACCGAAACGCGCCTCCTAGATGGCACCTACGTTCAATCGGTCTGGAAAGACGACCACATCTGGAGATCCGACCGCAAGCAGCACGAGGATCTCCTCGCGAGCTTCCCGCCGAGCGCACTCCCTCCCGGGGCTTCGCGCATCGTTGCCGAGGGCCTTTTCGATGAGGTTGGCGACCGACGCGCGGGCCTGGATCTGTCCGATCCCCGCATCGTCGAACGGGTCCTCCGTCAGGATTGGTTCCTTCTTCTCGACGACCCTACGGTCAAGATAACGTACGAGATCGACGGCGAGGAAGTACGGGTAGGCGGAGGAGCGGCACCCGAACTGGCAGACGAGGTCGATTACAAGGACGTGCCCGTGACCGATTCGACCGGGGAGCTGGCTGGCAAGTTCGAGCACGTGGTTCTCAAGTTGACTAAATCGCCCATTCATGGGGACGTCCCCAGAGGAATTGCGGTTTGTACGGACCTGCATTCCGTTAGCTACTACCAACTCTACGGCGGACCGAATTCTTCGCGCTTGTACGGCTACGCCGTCGGCTCTTTCCTCGCAGAGAGCGAAACGACCAACCACTTCGCATTCAAGTCCACGCGACAGTGGAGGGCGGCGAAGCTCACTCTCTCCCGTCTCGTTAACCAGTTCATGGAGAAGCATGCTGGCGTGGAGGCAGTGGAGGACGCAAAAACGAAGAAGGTCCTCGCTGAGGTGACCGCGCAAATCAACCGGATCATCCGTGACCGGTTCCGTGATTGGCACCCCGAAGGAGGTTTCGTCGAGGAAAGGAAGCCGACAAAGAGGGGGCACGATGACCCTTGGGTCAGCCAACCCGCTCTATCGCAGGAGAGCTACGATCCCGGTGAAACCTGCACCATGTCGTTCGACGTCGTGGGGCCGGACAAGGGCCGGGGGCGGCAGCCCGTCGAGGCCCGGGTCGTCGTGGCCTCCGCGAAGGTCACTCTGTATGCCAGCAAGTGGTCCATGGATATCGGGCCGCAGGAAAGGAAGTCCATCCTCGACTCTTTTGTCATCCCAGAGACGACGCCCTCAGACCTCTACGCTGTCCGGTATAGCGTGGCGGATGCGAAGAGCGGCAAGACCCTGCACGACCGTCGGGGCTACTTCGAGGTCGGGGAAGTTCCGGAGAAGCCGCGAAAGCCCCGGACCCCCAGGAAGACCAAGCCGAAGGTGGGCGGCGACATCGCCCTGAGGAATGCGAGGGCCGCTACCTTCCCGAAGGAAGAGGAAGATGGGGATGAGCGGGTCCGCGAGAGCGTGCTCAACCCCGAACCCCCGGAGGGACCGATCGTGCTCCTGAACTGGAAAGCCCCTCAGTACCTCGCAACCGAAACGGTCGACGATGCGTGGCGCTACCACATCGCGCGATGTCAAGTCGACGAGCTTGCAGCCCTGAAGTTCGACCGGGAGCTACAATTGCGAGACAAGGACGAATTGACTAAGGACGCCGTCTCGCTCTTGTACCGCGCGATCATGCTCGAAAGGGCTACGTTCATCGCAGAATGGGCACGGGCTGAGCTGACACGGCGGGGCGCGAAGGCCGAGCCCAAGGCTGGTAACGGGGGGAGGTACTCCTGAAAAAGGTGAGCATCAAGCTGCCCGGGGGCAAGTCCTTCGTCGTTGAGGAGTTCGAGCAAGACATCCTTAACGACGGGAAAATGACCGCCAGAGAATACGGTCGCCTCCTCCGCGAGGAGGAAGAGTACGACCAGAAACTGGGGGAAATGGCTCTCGAGATTGCGGATCGGATGGGCGCAGCCGAGCGAGGAGGCCGCGCGCTGGAGTACTGGCAGGTCGGCAAGCTCATGCTGGACCACGAACGGGGGCTCGAAGTGAGGGCGAACCAGGCCGGATTGCGCGAATACGAGACTTCCGGAAGGACGCGAAAGCGGCTCATGGGCAAGGTCGCCGAAATCAGGAAGGATCGTGGTGCAAAGAAGGATCTGTATTCGGTCCACTACCTGAGGAAGTTCATCAGGTACGCGGACCTCATGACCGAGGAGCAGGCCGCACGCCCGGTCCACTATTCCCTGCAGCACGAGCTGCTCTACAAGTGGCTCACGAAAGTGGACCGCGACAGCTTTCTTGATCGCTGTGAGACTGGGGAATTCACGACCAACACGGAACTCCGGCGTGCAGTCTCCGAGTTGGCGCGGGTGAGAGGTGCCAAGCCCGTGACCGGCGAAGATGAGAAAGACGACATCGAGGCTTCCGAAGCCTGAATCGAATCAGCAGTCTCTTGCTGAGCCCGAACACGTGAGAATTCGCACAGTTCGCTCACGGGACACTCTTGGCACCGCGGTTTCGCGGGCAAACAGAGGACACGGCCGAGGGTGATCGCGTTGACGTGCAGTTTGTAACGAAGGTCCGGCGGGACAACGGATTCGAGGTGGTCCTGAGCGCGGTCGTCGAGACGAGATATGGCCACCATGCCGAGTCTCGTCAGGACTCTCCTTACATGAGTGTCCACCGGGAAGGAGCGTCGGCCAAGAGAGTACATCGTCACGCACTTTGCGGACTTCAATCCCACGCCTGGAAGGGACACGAGGAAGTCCTCCACCTCATTGGTGTTCATCGAACGCAGGTAACCAAGGTCTGCCTTCCCCTGCCCCTCAGAGACGGCCTGCAGCAGACGACGGATCTGGTTGCCTTTCTTTCGTCCCAAACCGCCAGGAGAGATGAGGCGCTCCACCTCGCCGGGGAGCGATGAGAGGAGGTCGACCCACGTCGGGAATCGACTTTTGAGGGCGTCGAAGGTACGGAGGTAACTCTCCTCGCTGGTCTTCCCCGAAAGAATGATGAATATCAGTTCGTCGAGTGGATCGTCCTTGTTGTGATGCCTTGGGTCGCCGTACTGCTGCGAGAGACGGCGAACAACAATCCGCAGCCTTCTCTCCGTCCAATTCGGAGGGCCTGGCTGGACGTAACGACTCGCAGGCACGGGCCTGGGAGCATCGACGGTCCACAGGGGCTTCCGTCCCGAGGTCGCAGTCTCCTTGAGTTGAACAAATACCTGTTCCGCGAGAGGCGGAGGGACGCAATTCCCTATCTCCTCCCAAGCCGCGGAGATGGTTGCAGGAAACCTGTACCAGTCAGGAAAGCCGGCGAGCCTGGCTCCTTCTCGTACGGTTAAGACGCGATCTCGATAGGGGTGGATCGGACGGCACGCCGTCCTGGAGCGGGTGCCGGCGGTGATGGTCGATGCAGGCTTGTCTGGCCTGAGTCGGCGGTGGTGAGTCGGCTTATCGATTTCTCCCGGCCCAAGCGCAGCGAAACGCCTGACCATTTCCGGACTGTGGTGCGTAACCTCACAGTTCGCTACTCCAGCACGCCTGCCTCTCAGCGCCCTCGCGTAGGCAGACTTGGGGTTGGAGCGATATTGGAACTCGGACGTCGTTGGCGGTCGTGTCCTTCGCGTGGCCTGTGGAAGGTCGGCAATGGCATCCCAAACAGTCGGCGAGGGTCGACGGAGGGCCGCCGGGGGATCGGGCAGTGGAACGCCATCGGCGGCGACGATGAAGATCCGCCGCCGGGATTGAGCAACTCCGTAGTCTGCCGCGTTCAGGTCCCAGAGATCCGTCTCGTATCCTTCGGTTTCAAGCGAGTCCCGCAGCTCCTCGACCGCAGTTCCATCCTCGAACGAGAGAATGCCTGGTACATTTTCCACCACAAGGACGGTCGGCCCGATGTCCAGTGCGAACCTCACAGCTTCCTGGAAGAGGTCGTTCCTCTCGTCTTCTGGGTCACGGCGCCCGAGTAGCGAGAACCCCTGACATGGAGGGCAGGCGACCATAAGGTCCACATCGCCCAGGGACAGTCCACCCGCCCTTAGGATCGCCTCGCCGGTCAGTGACCGCATATCGCCGTCCTCGTTCAGACCTAGGACGCGCGTGTGTCTGTGGTTCTCCTGAAGTGTCTGGGCTTTTCCCTTTTCGATTTCAACTGCCACAGGCACATGGAATCCAGCACGTCTCAGCCCCAGGGTTGCCCCACCCGCACCGGCGAATAGGTCAATCGCTAGCGGTTTCGTTGTCGTCCTCCGCGTCAGTTCGCCGTTCATGTATTAGGGCCGGGAACGTTGGGCGCATATTGAGTCTTTGTCGGGGGGGGTGGCTGAAACGGGGACAGGGCCCCGGTGGGACCCGGGCCCGGTCCCCCTCTGAACTTTGTAAAGCGGCCGTCCCCAAGCCGCCAAGAATTCTCGCATCCTGCAGAGGGTCAGCCAGGCCACCCGCGCAATTCCTTAAGATAAGGCACCAATACAGGGGAGAGGAGGCAGTCTGTGTCGCATTGGCTTGCGGTCACGTCCGCCGAGAACTGGGCTCGCTGTCTGGCTGCAGCCACTTGGGGCGTCAAAGACCGGTTTACGAATAACCTGAAGCAGGTCGCTTTGGGCGACGATGTCCTGGTCCATGTCGTGGGCATGCGCTCCGCGGGAATCTTCCGAGTCACCCACCCCTACTTCTACAGCGAGGACCCGATCTGGCCGGACGACGTCTATCCCCACCGGATTCGCTTCGAACCTGCGATCGTGCCCCCGGAACCCGTCGACATCAAGCCGGTGTTCTCCCGATTCTTTCCGTCGATTTCGCCGGGGGGCTACTTCCGCACATCGTTCCGTCGCTTGCCTGACGAGGACTACGAACTGTTTCGGGACTTCCTGGAGGAGGGTGAAGTTCAGACGTTGGAATTCTCCGTCGAAAAGCCAGAACCGCAACCGGAGTTCGCGCTTTCCCTCGAGCGGGATCTCGAGGACTATCTGGAAGGGAACCTCCAGGTGATCGAGTCCGGGCTAAAGCTGTATGTCGAAGGTGCGCTGAAGGGCCGCCAGTTCGGGACGGACGTGAATCGGATCGACCTACTCGCGCAGGACGGGGCGGGAAACCTCGTCGTGATTGAGCTGAAGGCGGGCGAGGCGGGGCGGGAGGTCCTCGGACAGATCCTCCCGTACATGGGCTGGGTCCGCGAGCACCTCGCGAAGGGGAAGGCCGTGCGTGGGATCGTCGTCGCCTCCGACTTCACATCCGAACTGTTGGCGGCGATCAACGTGCTCAGCAACTTCGCGCTCTATCGGTATGCGGTCCAGTTTACGCTGAAGAAGGTCGCACCCGTCGCGCCGATGACACGATAGGAACTCCACAGAGCGGTTGCCCGGTCCTCCCACCGACCTTACGGAGCTCTCCTGGCGCTCGTCGTGCTATCAGTAACCACTGAATCGTCGCAGAAGCTGAGATTGAGAATGTCCATGATCGACTGCGGCAAAAAAAGTGGAAGCGGACGTATGGAGGGAGCACTCGACGCCGTCCGCTCCCCGAAGGCAACCTAGGAGGCAGGCGCCGGCACGGGCAGGATCGTCGCCTCCGTCGGCCCCCGCTGCCTGCGGATCCGGCTCCGGAGCCGCTGGAGATTCTTCGCCGCCGCGCTGTTCTTCTCGACCGCCGGCATCGTCGTGTCGAGCGCCCCGCTGCACGAGACGTACAGCTTCACGCGGGCCGCCATGTACTGCGCGGTCGTCGCCTTCAGCTGCCGCTTCAGCGCCTCCTGCTGGGCGTTCAACGCGGCGACCTGCTCGTACTGCTCCTTGAGCTGCCCGAGGATCCGGTCCGCGTCCGTGCCCATGTTGCCGAGGGCCTTTCGTTCCTTGTCCACCACCTTGCTCACGTCCTCGGAGAACCCTAGGATTTGCGCATGTCCGTACGATCCCATGTCCGTTCCAACCTGCCCCTTTCAGGGACGAGATGGCAGTTCCCTTCACTGACCATCGAAGGGAGGGATGTCGTCCTGAATTCACTCAAGGATCGCGGGACAAGTACGGCCGGTGGCTGGCGGTCGTCCGCTACCTCGCGGAGGACGGGACCTGGCGGGACATGAACGTGAACTCCTCACGAAGGGTCTTGCGAATCCAATGGCGGCTTGAGCGTCGAGCGGGGTTCGGATTCGGAAGTTCAACAAGGCTCATGAACAATCCCTCCAGAGAGAGGAAGATCTCTTGGCGGCGTTGAACGTGCTCGGCAACTTCGCCCTGTACTGGTACGCGGTCCAGTTCACGCTGAGGAAAGTGGCCACCGCCGCCCAAGTTGCCCGGTAACACGCGTGGAAATGGTTATCTAGGCCGGTGCGGCTTCGCCATGCGGGGGAGCTTATGGCAAAGGCCGATGTGGAGCGTGAATTTCACAAGGAGATTGACGAGGTTCGCGGACTACACCCCCAGTTGAAACCAGATGAACTCTTCGTCCGCTGGTTTCTCCGCGCATACCTGACAGAGGAAGATGAGTCTGCCACTCGGGCGCTTGTGGGGGCGCCGAAGGACGGAGGAGTAGATGCGATTCTCATAGATGACGAGGTGAAGAAAGTTTTCCTCGTCCAGGGAAAGTACAGGCATCGCCTAGCCGCCGACTTGGAAACTAGGGGGGCAGTGATCGCTTTCGCCAAACTCGCCTCTATCTTCTGGAAGACCCCCACGGAACGCCAGGAGTTCCTGGAAGGTCTTGATCCGCTCGTTCGCAAACGTCTCGAACAGGCAATCGATAGGATTCGAAAGAGAGAGTATGTCCTCCAGATGTACTTCGCAACTACGGGTCGCTGTTCTGAGAGCATTCGACGGGAGGCAGAAGAAACCGCCATGGAGGCCTCGATCAGTACCGACGGCGAGGTCGCGTTCGACGTGATCCAGGGCCAGGACATCCTGACCCTGTACAACGACTATGTTGTCGGTGCCGCTCCTCCGGTTCCGTATGTCACCCTCCCCATCGGACCAAACGCCAGCGTCCGCGATGAAGGAGTAATAAGACGGTACGATGCCGAGACGGGAATCGAATCCTGGGTTTTCACTGCCGACGGACGGGATCTCGGGGCACTCTTCTCGAACGCCGGGACCCGTCTGTTCGCCCGGAACATTCGTGGCTTTCTTGGCAACACGGAAATAAATCAGAGCATTCGGGCGACTCTGAAGGATGAACCAGAGAACTTCTGGTACTACAACAATGGGGTCACCATCGTATGTGACGAGGCTCGCCAGGTGCGAGAAAAGGGGCGAGATCTTTTCCGGATTAAGCATCCCCAAGTTATCAACGGGCAACAGACCACAAGGATGCTCGCTCAAGGCGGCAAAGCGAACGCGGGAGTTCTGGTTCGCCTCATTCGAATTCCTCGGCAGCCAGGCGTGGATACGGCAAAGTACGACAAGATGGTGAGCAGCATCGTTAGAGCGACCAACTGGCAAAACAAAATTACACGATCGGACCTGATGTCCAACGACTCGCGACAGGTCTACTTGGAACGGGAGCTGAAGAGAATCGGCTACCAATACATCAGGAAAAGGCAAACCAAGGGCGAGGCCCGAAGAGCCGCCGGGTCTCGAGCCTACTGGCAAATAAAGAAGGACGAACTGGCACAGGCAGTTGCCGCATGCGAACTCGATCCACTCGTAGTCCGGGAGGGTAAGGAAGGACTCTTTGATGAGCCCTACTATTCCGCGATCTTTGGATCGTCTCAAGTCTATTTTTACCTGGCGCGATATTGGATGATGAGACAGGTGCAGTCCGCTGGTCGTGGGCGCCCTGAGTGGGCATACGCCAAGTGGATTGTTTTGAATCACATCTGGAAGAGCCTTCCGTATCAGACAAGCGGTAGGGCGAGACTTTTGGTCAAGGCCTGCGAGGACGACGACTTCTCTCTTTCGCCTCTTCAGACGGCGATCCTTTCCGCCTTCAGAGCGGCCATGAGATACTACCGTTTGAACAGGGGCAAGGGTGAGAAGGCGCGTGATGTCTCGACTTTCTTCAAGCGGAAGAAGGTGCACTTGGAGTTCCAGAGGTTCTGGCGGGGGACGAGAAACCCGCACCGTCAGACCTTTAGCCGGGCAATCACCCGCCACCTTCGGGAACTCCGAGAGATTGAGGAGGCCTAGGATCATTGGCCTTACCGGTAGTTCCATCTTCGTGAGGAATGGGGGTTACAGCGGGCCGCGCCGCAAGCGGCCCGCTTGTCGGTTCATTCTTCACTTATGTGTGACTACTTTTCGTTCTTCTCGGCTGCGGACTGAGCCCGCACCTTGAAGCCCTGGTTCGTCCCGGTTTGGTCCGCTTCGGACTGAATCCGGGCTGCGGCTTCCTTCGTCATCGGGGACTTTCCCTTTGACATACGACAACGATTGTGATGGAGATAGTTAACCCCTCTGTCGTGTGCTCCGCGACACATGCGCTGGGGCAGCGTGGTCAGCAGGTCCCGCAGCACCATTGCTCCGAGTCGTTCGCTCTGAAAGGGGTCGCTCACATGGACGCGGTGAGCCGCCAGACACCAAGTAAGGCTGGAGGGGGGCTGGCCTAACCAGCTCCGTACCCGGTTTCCCGTGCATCCCGACGAGAGTCCCGCGGGAGCACGGGACATTCCCGCCGGAGGGCGCCATCCGCCCGAATGTCAAGACGCCTCCGGGAAGTCCCGCCGACCCTCGCCAATGCCCTCCTAATCCCGCCGGGAATTCGCGCGCAATCCCCGGACCTGTCCGCGAAGTCCCCTCAAACCCCTGCGATTATGCGGGTATCTCCCGCGAGGGCGGGCGAATCTCCCGCCAGCCCCCCGGACATTCCGCGGAAGCGGCGGGACGTCCCGCGCGGGTCCGCACTCACCCCCGAGAATCCGCCGGAACGTGCCGTTCGCCGGGCTGCTTCACATCTTCAGGCGTTTTCGGAAGGTTGATATTGGTGACGTCGATTTCAGAGTCATGACCGTGGGGGAGCGAGCCGCGAAACAGGGAGAGAAGACGATTCGTGTGAGCTTGAAGTTCTGGACGGACGGGATAGCCTCCGGAGATGGCCATGTAGTCCCCGGCTATTGCTGGGAGGGTGGGTTTGCGAACGTAGAATCAAACAAGACGCACGACCTGAAGGCTGGGCAGCCAGTCCCCTTCAACACATTGGACGAGCTGGTTCCAACGCTCGTCTCCATACTTGATTCCGCCGGGGTCAAGGTCTTACTTAACCCGAGGAAACGTTCCCGACGCCCGAAGGCGTAGTGGCTCCTGAACGCGAGGACCGTGCTACGAGCGTCGACGTTGAGCGTTCGAAGGACCGCCTCGGCATGAACCCCCAGGACTTCTTCAGCGAATTCATCGAGCGAGTAAAGGGAGGGTTGCAGAGCGGATGGATCACGGAACCCGAGTTCTATGACCGCTCATTCATGGCATCCCGAAATCATCATTCTCGCATGGTGAGGATCATCTCCGAATCGATCAGAACACTCGGAGAGGAATCTGCGCTCGAATTCAAGATTACAAGCAAGACTGCACCCGGGCGGTACTCTCTTGGTCGGGGATTCCGGGCCGATGCCGTCTCATTTCCGAGCCCGAGGTCGGAGTTTGACGCGGTCTATGAGTATAGGAGCATCGACGCGAATCCGAAGAAGACCGCAGGCAAGATCGCCCCGATGTCGAGTGTCAGGGGTTGCGACTTTTGGGCACTGATCTTTCCAATCACCGCCTCGGGGACCGGCAACGGAACTGCAAAGGTCTTTGATGCGGTCAACCGCGCGATCATGCGCCTCCCGACTCCTACGTTCGCCTCAGCCCGCTTGCTCGTACTTACCATTGAGCGCAACGCAGCGCGGGAACTCAGGTATCGTCTGCGGACTTATCGCTCCCCACGGGATGCGGTGAATCGAATCAAAGGTGAATTCCTTGGGTAAACCACGACCAATCCATGCGTGAGCCGCCGGAATACGAGCATCACTCCGTCCGTCGGCAGCCCGCGGTCCTCCGAGGATGTCCGTCGCTGAGCCTCTCCGCGGGTCCAGCCAACAATCGGGGCCTTAAAGGCGAAGGCGGCGATGTCCCAAGTGACTTGGTTCGCCGATTCGCGTTGCTCGTCGCGCTCTTCGCATTCCTTGGCCTCGCCTCCCCCGCCCTCGCCTGGTCGAACGGCGGCTACAGCGCGGACCCGGCGGACCCGGACCGCGGCACCCACGACTGGATCGCGGACCACGCCCTCGCGTGGCTCCCCGCCGCGGACAAGGCGTGGATCACCGCGAACCGCATCCCCTACCTGTACGGCACGGAGCTCCCGGACAACGCGGGCCCCCCGGACGGGATCGGGGACCAATCCCTGCACCACGTCTACGTCCGCGCGTCCGGCGCCCTCCAGGACGACGCCGCGGCGGTCCGCGCCTCGGAGGAGTACGCGAAGGCCCTCGCCTTCCTCCAAGCCGGCGACGAGCGGTCCGCCGCCAGGGCCGCGGGCGTCGTCTCCCACTACCTCTCGGACGTCGCGGTCTTCGGCCACGTCATGGGCGCGAGCACGGACTGGGGCGCGGAGGTCCACCACTCCGACTACGAGGACTACGTCCGGGACCGGACGACCGGCACCGCGTCGAGCACGTTCGACCCCTACCTCGCGTTCGACGGCTCGCTCGCGTTCGTGACCGCCTACGACGCCACCCTGGACGTCGCGTACGACACGACGTTCGGCGTCGGAGCGACGCGGGATGCCGTGTGGATGGACACGAACTACGACTGGGCGGACGCCGCGTTCCGAAACAGCGCAGGCGCGTCTCTGAACCGGGCCGTGAACGCGGTCGCGGATGTGCTCCACACGCTGGCGGGGGAAGCGGACTACGTCCACACGGAGAAGGGGATGCCGACCGTCGCGATCACGTCCCCCACGACCGAGCCCACATGGATCACCTCGAACCCATCCATGACGCTATCCGGCACCGCCAACGACAACGTCGGCGTCACGTCCGTCACCTGGAGGAATGCGGCGACCGGGGCCTCGGGCGACGCGACGGGTACGGCCTCCTGGATGGCCGCCGTCGGCCTAGGGCCGGGCAGGAATGCCATCGTGGTCACCGCACGGGACGCCGCGGGGAATTCTGCGACGGACACCCTCGAGGTGACATTGGATTCTGCGCCGCCAACCGTGTCGATCACGTCCCCGATCCCGGATGCGACCCTCCCATCGGGAACCGTTACAATCGGGGGAACGGCGTCCGACAACGTGGCCGTCCAGCGGGTCCAGATCAGCGCGGACGGGACGGTCTGGCGAGACTGCACGGGGACGACGGCTTGGGCTTGCTCCCTCGCCGCGGGACCCGACGTGACGAGAATCTACGCGAGGGCGACCGACACCGCGGGGAACTCGAAGACCGCGTGGATCCCGGTGAACGTCACGGCCACCGGCGGCCCGCCATCCTCGGGGCAGTCACCAGGCGCGATCGACGTTCTGCCCGCGGCGATAATCGGAGTCGCGGCCATCGGGTTCGTCCTGATAGGAATCGGGCTGCGGATTCGCTACCGACGAAGGAAGCGTTCGGAGCCACCGAGGGCGACCTAGGACTTCAGTTCTGCCGCCGCGCAGTACTGGTACGCGGAGTGGAGTCCGCCGATGTGCGCAGTCTCCGCGTTTCTCTTCCGCCCTTTCTGGGGGTCGATGCAATCTTGGAGCCAAAACACCCTGTTGCTTCCTCCGCAATCGTCGGGCAGCTCCTGAGATATCGCGAGGATCTGCGGCGGAAGACCGCTAGCCAGCACGTGCAGTGCTTGGCGGTCGCACCACGAATCCCTGATCGTGTAGTGAAGAGCCTGACCGAAAATGGGATGGAGTCACGAGAGGTGCCTCCGCCACCAACGCTCTACGCCGCGTGAGGCTCCTTCGATAGACCCCAATGCTATGGGGACGACTCATCGACCTCACGATTCGGTCCAGCCACTTCCTCCCGGCATAATGGGAACCGATCCCGTTGCGAGCGCCAGATCCTCGCCCGAGCCCGTGAAGTCCTACCGCGTGTACTTCCTGCAGAACGACTGATCGGTAACCCTGTTGTTGGGTGGGCACTAGCCCTGCGTTGGACTTTCCGTCGAACGAACTTAAGCCAGTCCCCTTCATTCGGGCTTCGGTCCTCTGGGAGAGAGGCATACGCCCACCCGGAAAATCTGCGAGAACTGCGGGAGCGCCCAGGAATCGGGATTCCACTGTAATCGATGCAACTTCCCGCTGGGGCGGTTCCTAGTGCCTTTCTCTCCCTTCTCGATCCCAATGTACGCCTGCGCCGCCTTGACGCTCATCTCGTGTGCGACAATCGTTTTCCTTCTGGAACGCGGCATCATCATCGGCCTACCCGTCTTCGGCTTCTTTCTCGCGACCATGATCCTCGCAATCTGGGACGATGACTGGCTCGATCGAAAGGGTGCAGAGCGAGGGTTGGAGCTTCGCGCGCAAGCCATACGATGCACGACGTGCTGGACCGCGCTTCTGCTCGGCGGTCGCCGGAATCGGGGGTACTGTCTTCGGTGCAGGACCTATCGTCCCATGGAACTTCCCCTTCCGCCACCGCCTCCGTGACCGTAAATCCAGACGGACGAGCCACCCCTACCGCAGGGGCGGCAGATTCATAGATCTCACGCAGGCGGGGGGTCGGTACCACCGCGAACGTCACGGCCTTCGTGGTCCGTCATCCTCAGGGCAGCCGCCAGGCGCGATCGATGTTCTGCCCGTGGTGGTGATCGGGGCCGGGGCCATCGGGTTCGTCCTGACGGGAATAGGATTACGGATTCGCCACCAACGGAGGAAGCGTTCAGACCCGCCGAGGGCGATCTAGGACCTCAAGTATCCCTGCACACTAAAATTACTACGAAAGTTCGCGAATGCTGCCGCCGCATCCCCGGAATGGTCCGTCGTCACGACGGCGGCTCACGCGCGTGGCACTGGAGACGGACCGGGAATATCGGAACGCGCGCATCGCCCCGTTCGTGGACAGCCCGCGGTTCTTGCAGTCGTCCAGCCCGAGGAGGTGGACAACGATCGCCCCGAACTTGCCCGGGTCGAGCGCCCGTCCCAGCTCCTCCACGACCTTCGCGTCCCGCTCCCACGGGCTCGTCCCCTTCTCGGAGAGCACGTAGTCCGCCTCCTCGGTACTCAGTACGCCACGAGCCGCAGTCCCCTCATGCGGGAAAAGTGGCGGGCGTTCCGCGTCACGAGCGGTTCGTTTCGGTGAAGCGCGGTGGTCCCGATGATCACGTCCGCCGGGTCGATCGGCTCGCCGCGGGACACGAGCTCCCCGTCAAGACGCCCCGCATGGGCCGCGATTTCCCGGGTCACGTCGTACGTCGCCACGCCCTTCAGCGCCCGCTCGATCCTCTCCGCCTCGGCCTCCGGGATGGACACCCGCGCCACGCCGTGGTAGAGCTGCATCACCGTGATCGCGCTGATCCCGACGGGGTCCGGGCTCTCCAGGAGTTCCTGTATGTAGGACACCGCGCCGGCATGTCCCTTCATCAAGTCGATCAGGAAGTCCGTATCGAGGACGACCGTCTCACGTCACCCCGCCCGCCTTCGCCTCCACGCCCTTCCGGAGCCGCTTGCCGAAGTCCCGCTTTGCCGCGCGTAGCTCCTTTGCAGTCTTCTCCTCCAGGACGCCCACGATCTCGAGGAGGGCGAATTTCCCCGTCAGACGGTCGACCACGCTGCTGAAGCTCTCTCCCTCCCGCTTGAGGGCGTGCAGCCGGGCGTAGGCGCCCTCCGTGAGGTTGATCGTTTTCGTCGCCATCGTGTGTGTATATGTGTGTATGGGCTTAACCCTTTCGCGGTCCATCTGGCAAGGTCCTCGCGTACGCGAAGGGGCTCGTCCGGGACTTCCCCGGCGTCCGCGTGGACCCGACGCGGGTCTTCGGACAGGACGGCTGGGTGTTCGTGGACGCGGACATCGCGAGCACGCTCCAGAGGGCTCCCCTCCGCTGCCCCGAAAGGGTCGTCCTCCGCGTCGAAGGGGGTCGGGTGGCCCGGGAGACCCACGACGTCGACCTCACCGTGTTCGGGGCGCCGGGGCCGGTCCGACCCTGCCCGCATGACGGCGGTGTTGGAGCCGTGAGGGTCGCAGGAACGTCACGTTCGCTCCCCGGAGGGGTCCGTCGTCACGACGATGTTCCTGTCCGTCTCGAGCGACGCCCGCGTGAGCCGCCTAAGCACGAGCATCGCCCCTCCGTCGACAACTCGCGGTCCTTGCAGAAGTCCAGCCCGAGGAGGTTGACGATGATCGCCCCGAACTCGCCCCGGTCACGCGCGGCGGCACTTTCGGCTATCTGTAGCCCCAAATGATTACGTCCACCTCACCGTATTCGGGACCGGGGCCGGTCCGATCCTACCCTGATGACGAGGATGTCGGAGCCGTGAGGATCTCAGGTGAATCCAAGCTCGATCAAGAAGCGATTGACGTTTTCAAAGGCAGCACGGATTCGTCGGGCTCGTGCCTCGCCCGCCTCATCCTGGAAGAAGTTTGCCACCGAAACCGGTCCCGCAGCGTCCACGTCACGAAACCACCCGCGAATTTTCGTAAGCGAGGAGCGCAACGTCTGCTCGTCCACGAATGGCTTGACTGCTGATGCCACCTCGACGGCCCCACGACCGTAGTTCGCGATGAGCGCGTAGATGTCGTAATTGTCTTTTTCCTCGAAGCGGCGTCCCAGAGCGAGTCCCTTGGTTCCGATGGATCCGACGACATCCGTGACCTGCACTGGGAGTTTCACCCGCCCGCCAGCGAGGAGTTCGCCTTCAAGCTCCAAGACCGCGAAATGCGCCAATGCGATTTCGGCCCCCGGAGTGACCCGCGCGGGGAGGTCAGGCTGTATCGTGCGATGCCTCCGTTTGGAGCCCTTTCCCCTGGGTGGAACGGCCGTGAGCAGGTCCACCGCGATTTCGAAGGGTTCCGTGGCATTGGGGACCCCCACCCCCTTCACAAGTCGATACCTGACGTTGGCGTCCTCCTCGAATCCCCGCTTCTTGAGCGCCCCGACAATCGTTTCATACTCACGCGCTCCGACCTTATCTGGATCCACGACCCAGTCAGAATCAAGCGACCCGACGTGTCGGAACGGGTTGTCCTTCCCCTGAAACCTCTGGAGCAGGAGGTACGGAACCCACCCTCCAATCAGGACCATCGACTCGCGGTAGGCCTGAAGGGAGGCCGCTACCTCCAGCAGGGCCGAGTAGGCCACCCTCACGTTCGCTGGTTCGTAAATCGCCGTGGTGCGCGGAGGAGGCAAAGGAATTCACTCCTAGAATCCGATCTTCTTTCGGCGGATAATCTCGGCTTGCTCGCGACCACGTCCCGGGTTCGTTAGTAGGTCCGCGTAAAGCTGGATGTTCGACACGATCGAGTATCCCCTTCTCACCTGAGCGTCCGTGAAGACACCGGGGTCCCTCGGGACCACGAGCTGAAGGTTGCTGCCCGTCTCGACTTCCTTCAGATCAAGCCGGTCCATCCACCATCCCAAGCCATCCTCGATGTAGAAAGTGACATCGTAGAATCTCGTGAACGGGGCTATGAGCGAAGCCCCCGCGAACATGGTCAAGGCATAAGGGCGCTTCCCGGCGCCGGCTGCCTTCGCGATCGCTTTCATGACCGCCTCGGGGGTTCGCTCGAGAGAGAATGACGGTGCGATGCGATTCCTCTTGAAGTCAAGAGAGCTTGCCCAGGCCTCCAGGAGTCCCCCGGGCTTGGTGAGAACCACCTTTCGGCTGGGATCGCGCCTTGCAAACCCTTTCAGCTCCAACAGATTGGCCACCTTATACGCCTGGGCCGGGCTGACTCTGCTTGCCTTGGCGAGTTCGGTGACCCTGTATATCCGCTTGGGCTGGCTCAGCATCGCCCGGATCACCTGACTCACCTTCGGCGATGAGAGACTTCGAACCGTCTTCCGTTCCTGTCGAATCGCCAAAGGGGTCGTCCGGTCGACGAGCACGTTGTCGAAGCGGAGGTACACGTTGCCGGCGAGGTCGAAGTAGCCCACGCCCGCTTCTTTGCACATCTTGCGCGTCGATTCAGTAAGGTATGGGGCTGCGAGGACCGGATAGGCATTGGGAACTTCCCTGACGTAGGTCTGCAGCTGGAAGATTGCTTCCCTGGCAAACCGAGGCTCCCCGATCCGCTTCACTTCCACGACGAGGCTCCTCTCGAGCGGTCCGGCTCTGACTTCCACGACAAGGTCGACTCGCCGGTCCCCCAAGGGCTGCTCTCTGGTGATCCTCATGATGGATAGGCCCCCCAGAATCTCGGGCAGCAGCTTGACGAATCTCCCCGTCGCTTCCCCTTCCGTCTCCGGGAGAAGTTTACTGTATTCCGTATGTTTACCACTTGGTAAATACGCAATCTGGTATAAATGCCCTCCGTTCCTCGGGGTAGCCATGCAGAGGTGGAATCCGATTCCGGGGCCGCAAGGAGTCCCGCCGCGCCACGCTCTTAAAGGGTGACGCCGTCTCCGGGCGGATGTCCGACGTGATGGGGGACTTGAAGTTCTACCGCGACGCGACGATGCGGGCCTCCCGCGAAGCCCTCGAGGCGACGGTCCTCGCGTGGCCCGGCGTCGCCCGGAAGGAGATGATGGGGTGCCTCGTGTACTTCCGCGGCAAGAGGTTCTTCGCCTTCCTCGTCACCGGCGGCCTCGTGAT
>Ga0209521_10000413_pt1 | contig 32302 bp, 30 predicted proteins | sample Rifsed19ft4_FD_184016 | JGI IMG/M metagenome (GOLD analysis project Ga0209521, IMG submission 184016) | Soil microbial communities from Rifle, Colorado, USA - sediment 19ft 4 (version 2) | ecosystem: Environmental > Terrestrial > Deep subsurface > Rock core/Sediment | place: Rifle, Colorado...
ATTAGAAGTTACAATATGTGGAAACTTGAGCGTGAAGAAGATTATTTTCGAATATTTGATTCAAAAAAAGACATTGCTGGTTATTTTGATCCTGATTATGGGGAATTATTCCCAAAAGAAAATGAACGTGAAATCATACAACAAATGCATAAGAATCAAGACAAAATTTCAGGAGGATTTTTTATGGTCCCAATGGTAAAATTTGGGATATTTGATAATGATATTGAAATAGATATTGATAGATTAGAAAAACAAATTGCGGCAGTTGAACAGAGATTATCTCAATGGAGAGATTTTCTTTTAGAAACTAAAAATGAATTCCATGGCATTAGAGTATCTCATACCGACCAAGATATGTTAAGCATCACTTTTCCAATCAAATTTGATTTCCCTACTTCACTTGAAAAAAATCTTTTACTAAAAAAGTTAGAACCTACTTTGGATTTGTTGCAGAAACAAGGTTTACTATAACCCTACTTGAATATCTTGTCAGTCCTACATATGCTGAAACTGATGATACAAGTAACATCATAGAGCCAAATGGAAATTCAGGAACTGCAGTATATTCTTCTGACTCTGCCACAAGTGAATAGTCTACAACGGAGTTTGATTGTGTTTTATCCGGAATTGATACAAAAAAGAAGGCCTCATCGCCAGCTCTCAGATAATCTGGCTCTACATGTGTTTTAGAAACAGTCACAACATTCCCATTTCTGTCATATAGAGTAGCCACAACAACAACAGTATTTGCAGTTATGTCTCCATGATTTACAACAGTTCCAGTTATTACCAAATTATTGGAATTATCTATTGTAAAGTCTGATTTTGTAATATCAATGACTTGGTTTTTAGGCTCAGTCAATTTGTAGCTTATTTCAAGAGAATATTTATCGACGCCTTTTGCATCATTGCCTAAAATGATTATATCAAACGGGCCTTTCATTTGAGGCATAATTGTATTTAACATTGGGGACGTTTTTACAGTATCAATCAAAATACCATTTGAAAATAATTTGGCTTGGACTTCAATTTGATTTAATGGCACATTAAAATTATTTTGAATTTCTCCTACAATGTGCAAAGTACCATCATCTCCAAAATATTGCTGATCATTTTGGATTGATATTTCAGCCCATGCACTTGGAAGCCCTATTAGCGGAAAAACCAACAACAGGAATTTTTTCAACAAAAGAAATCTAATTTACATATTTAAAGAAGTTATGGGTCAATTCCAGCCTTTACAGCATTAAATTTTGCTAACGCTGCCATTTCATATCCAAATGATTCTTCCATTAGGGAATCAGATCGAATCTTTGCATCCATATCCCCGCTTTGAATCCAACGAATAATTTCTTTATCACTTTCAAGCTGACTCTGAGTTGATAATTTGAATAGTTCAACAGATGAGGAAAATACCTCAGGTGGGTCTAAAATATCATATCTGGAAACTAGTTCTTCCATTTTTGAAATATGTGCATCTGAATACTCTAAAAATTCATCTTTACTAATGTCTCCATCTTCCCATACAGTAATCTCTGATTGGAAATCTGTTTGGATTTTTTTTAAATCCTCTTGAATTCTCTGTAAATTATTCCCAAAAGTAAACCCTTTGATTCTGGTCTGCTCTGCAGAATAATAATACACGATAACAAGACCAATTACTACAATTGCAATAATTCCAAGAATAATATTTTGTCTTTTTTTTCGTGACAAGGCTAATCTATGACAATTAGACTTTAAGGTGCTATTAATTTTCTATTTTTGGCATGTTTTCTAATAAAAAAGAAAAAAGGGGAAATTTTCTTTATTGTCCTGCTACAACGGAATAACTTACGGTAAACTGATTTTCATTCATGGTATGAACTGCAAGAGCGTTTCCTGCAAATGCCCATGTTCCCATGTTTGTCTCGTCATCAACGAAGGTTAATGCAAACTTTGTTTTACCATCAGGAGTCCAAATTTTTTGTCCCATGTCTTCCCCAGCAGCTAGTGGTCCATGAAGGGAAACCAGCTGAATTGGTTCTGACGCTGAATAGGTCAAGACCCCACTGTAAGTTTTTTCACTTGGGGGCAGTATGATTGCTAGTTGATGTGTCTCATGACCGATTCCTGGGTCTAGCATTGAATCTAGGGTTCCAGTCATTACAGTATCAGACATTTCATTTTCCATGTAACTTACTGAATAGCTAACAGTAAACGGATCTTTATTCATGGTATGAACTGCAAGTGCATTGCCAGTGAAAATCCAACTTCCCATGCTGGATTGTGGATCAATGAAGGTTAATGCAAACTTTGTTTTACCATCTGGTGTCCATATGGGTTGTCCATTATCTTCACCATCAGCTAGTGGGCCATGAAGGGCAACCAGCTGAATTGGTTCTGAAGCATCGTATGAAAATAATCCCTTGTAGACTTTGTCACTTGGTGGCAAAATAATTGCAAGTTGATGTGTTTCATGACCTATGCCTGGGTCTTGTATTGATTTGATGGTGCCTGAAGCACTTTGCCACATTGGTGGTGCCACTTTTTCTGAAACTGGTTCACTAGGAGTCACTTCTTTTGGTTCACTAGGTGTTACTTCTTTTTTCGGAACACTTGGTGTTTTAGTTTTTCCTCCTGTCTCAGAACAAAGTTTGTCTCCACAAACCTTATCCTTAGTTGCTGAACCGTATTGTTGTGATGGTGTACCGGCACTTTTTGCAGCATCTGCTTGAGGTAACAATTCAATTGAAACTGCGATAGCTGAAGTCATTAAAATTGTTGTCAGGAATAAGACGGTTAAAATTTTTCTAGTCATTGTTGGGGGTAAGAGAATATGATCTATAATAACCATTCATTGTCAAAATCACATTGAGTGGTCTGTTAAATGAGATATTTTTTTAATTTTGTATTTAATTGACGGATTGTAGATTACTAAAGTAATTTAGCAAAATTGAAATGAATTTTCCTAGTCTATGTATTTTCCTTCAGCATCAGTTTTGAGTTCTATTGTCATCACTGAACCACTAATGAAAGATTCATTCCTGATTGTTCTAACTCGACCTATCTCCAAATGATACGGCCAAATCTCAACTACAATGGCTCCAACCTTAACGTTTTCTGGAGCATCAGTTAACACAATATCCTCTTTTTTTATACCATAGGCTTGTAATTTTTTTAAAGAGTGTTCAACTAGTGGTTCAGGGTTATTGTGATTAATTGCCCAGACAATTCCAGTATAATCAATTTTTTCCAATTTGTTAAAAATTTATTTTCTTATATAACAATCATTCGGGATTGACTACGTTTAGAGTCATCGTACTGACTACGCGTGCAAGACGCCTAATCTTATTTCCAACAGTTTTTTCAAAATCTTCTTGAGTAGGAGCATGAACTTCTGCTACAATATCGTAGGCCCCAAATGTAAGATATGCCTTTTTTACTTCTGGAATATGTTTGAGTTCCTCAACAATATATTCTTCAGCTCCTAGGTCGCAATTTAATAAAACATATCCCATATGCATTACAGTACTTTCACACTCTTTTCTTTAAACTTGTGCTTTTTATTTTCTAGGAAATAAGAAATTACCATCTGCTTCTCAAACCGTAGTAACTTTTTCCGCCACCATCCCGTCGTCTATCGCCTGGTTTGTTTCTTCTATCATATTGGTCACGAGCCGACCTATGGCTAGACCCAGATGAACGACCTCTTCTTTGCCCATAAGATGATCTTTGATACCCCATTCTACGAGGACCAATTTGTCTTTTTAGTGGATCTGGAATGTTGATCTCTATTCCCATCTGTTCATTCAAATCAGTCATCACAACTTTTGTTTGTTGTTTTATTACTTTCCAATCTCCGATTGAAGAATATGACACTAGAGTAATTGCTCTTCCTATTGCCCCTGCTCTTGCAGTTCTTCCTATTCTATGAAAATACATCAACTCTTGATTTGGAACATCAAAATTTACCACAAGTGCAACTTCTGGTACGTCTATCCCTCTGGCTGCAACATCTGTTGCAACAAGAATGTCTGCCTTTCCACGTCGGAATTGAGACATTGATTTTTCACGTCTATGCTGTGACATATCTCCTTCAATTGCCACAACATTGTAATTACTTCTTTCAAGACTTCGTGCTACATCTCTTGTCCTATGTTTTGTCGAACAAAAAACTATGGTTTGGCCTTTTTTATTTTCTTCAATGAAATCCAACAAGTATTTTAGTTTGTCTCTGTCTTTAATTACTAAAAAGGCCTGAGATATGCCCTCTCCACTTAGATCATCCGCATCAAGTAGGAATTGTTTTGGATCATTTAGGTAATTTTCAGCTAATCTCAAAATTGCAGGCGGCATGGTTGCAGAAAATAGCGACATGACCTTTTGTTTAGGAGTAAGATCCAAGATAAATTCAATATCTTCAATAAATCCCATATCTAACATAGTGTCTGCTTCATCAAGCACAACATGACCTACTTGATTGAGTTTAATTGAACCTCTCTTCAAATGGTCAATTAATCTACCTGGGGTCGCAACAACAATTTCAGGTCCTCTTCTAAGTTGGTCTAGCTGCAGCCCCATTCCTTGTCCACCATATACTGTTGCTGCCTTGATACCTGTATGTTTAGCTAATTTTCTTATCTCCTCTGTGATTTGAATTGCAAGCTCCCTTGTTGGAGCAATTACTAATCCCTGAATTCCTCCGTTAGGGGTAATTTTCTGTAACATAGAAATAGAAAATGCCGCAGTCTTTCCTGTTCCAGTGTGTGCTTGTCCTACTACGTCTCTTCCAGAGAGTAAAACAGGTATAGTTGCTACTTGAATTGGAAATGCCTCCTTGAAGCCAATTTCTTTTAGTCCATCTAAAATGGATTTTTTTATTCCTAATTCATCAAATGTAGTCATTTTTTTTCATCTTTAGCAATGACAGAAAAAGCTCATTGCCTATCCATCATTATTTCCGATAAATCACTTGACCATTTCACGTCTAATAAACCCTTGTTAAAAATTAGCGAGCTTTTTTGATGAAGAAATGAACTAAAAGAGCCAATGGCGAGAGTTGGACTCGCGACCTTTCGCTTACAAGGCGAATGCTCTAGCCAGGCTGAGCTACATTGGCATAAGGTACAAAAAAGACAGACGGTTTAAAATGTTCTCTAAAAGCAAGTTGCGAGTTTTTTCGTATGCTAAAAAATAATCAATCTTTAATACCATATAACATTGAGCAACATCGATGAAATACGTAAAGCCACACAAGCTTAAAGTTCTGATGCTCTTGTTTTTTGGAACTGGATCTATGGGAATTATAATAGGATTATCTCAACCTTCACAAGTTTCGTTTTTTATTACATTTATGGGTGTTATTAATATCTGTCTTGGTGGTTTTGTAGGTTGGGTTTTCTTCACTCAAGAACCAAACTTACGGGATAAAAGAAAGGAATAAAGTAATTACGACCATAATGTTTGTTGCAAAGTGCATAGCATAAGCGTGGTTTAATCCTTTTTTATCATAAATATATTTGAACAAAAATCCAATCGGTATTAGCATAATTGCCATGTAAACTTTGACTCCCATTGCTATATGGACTAGTGCCCAAACTATTACCATCTTTTTTGATTTTCTAAAATAAAGCTCTTCTACATAGTTTATGTGAATAAACATGTAAAGCAATAGTGGAATAAACGGTAAAACTCCCCATAATCCTTGGTCTGCAAATGGCCCAAACGCAATGTTGTAGCCAAGCCAGCTCCAATTTAGAATTGGAATTGATTCAAAAAAATCAAAAGCAAGGAAAACATAAGCAAGAATTATTCCAAATGAAATTGGTGCAAATATCATAGAATTTTTGCCGTCTATGAGATCACGCCATCGTTTTTTTGTCTCTTTTATCAATAGCAGGGAGGCTGAAACCGTCAACACATAGTATCCAATAACGAAAGCCTCTGATTGAAAAAATTCAAGATCCAAAGCAACAACAAGTCAAATTGATGTTATAAATATACTAGTTCCTAAAAATCGCACTATAATCTTGTTTGCTAAATAGTCATATGGGTGAATGAGCCACAATTAGCCATGCAAGAAGGGGATACTGCTCCTGATTTTGAGCTAAAAGCAAATGATGGAAGCCTAATTCATTTAGAGTCATTTAAAAACAAAAAAAATGTTGTTTTATGTTTTTATCCAAAAAACCATCTTTTTGCATGTCCATCAAAAAAAGTCTTCAAGATGGCCCAAAGCGTAGTCTCATCTTACTCTGATATTGTATCTAGTGGCGCTGTTTTGTTTGCAATATCAATTGACACAGTAGAGGAACAGAAAAAATTTGTAGATGTATATAATATTCCCTATTTGCATCTAAGTGACCCAACAAAGGAGACCTGCAAAAAGTATGCCGGACTAAATATTATCGGATTAGCAAAACGCTCCACCTTCATTATAGACAAACAAGGAGTAATCAAGAAAATCTTCCGTGATATTTATGTAGAAAAGCATGGACAAGAAATTGCAAATTCTCTCAAACAGCTTTGACTAGAAATTTTCGCAATAATCAAACTATAAATATCAAAACCTTTGAAAAACTGAAGAATTGTTAGACCTAGTTGCCAAGAAATTATTTCTTACCAAAGGAAAAGGAGTTCACGAGGACAGATTAACTAGTTTTGAATATGCACTTAGAGATGCAGGAATCGCTGGAACCAATTTGGTTTTGATATCAAGTATATTTCCACCTCAGGCAAAACTTATCTCAAGAAATGAAGGACTAAAGATAATCAATCCTGGACAGATTCTTTTTACAATTTATTCAAAGAACCAAACACAAGAACCCCACCGGTTAACTGCAGCCTCAGTTGGAGTTGCACAACCAAAAGACACAGGTCATTATGGGTATCTTTCAGAATACGATTCCTTTGGACAAACAGAAAAGGAAGCAGGCGACTATGCAGAAGATATTGCAGCTCAAATGCTTGCCTCATCACTTGGCATTCCGTTTGATATTGACAAAAGCTGGGATGAGAAAAGACAACAGTGGACCATCTCTGGTGAGATCTACAAAACAGCAAACGTCACTCAGACTGCAATAGGTGATAAACAAGGACGCTGGACTACAGTTTTTGCTGCAGCGGTATTACTCGTCTAATGTTTTGCTCTAAATCCTTTCATGTAATAAATTGAGGCTCCAACTGCTGCCATAACTATACCAACTAAAATTACAATCTGAAAAGAATCAATCTTTACTGTATTTGATGACGTGTTTATTTCGTTACCATTAGTACCGTCCAAGGGACTTACTGTGAAAACAAGATCATCTTTACTAACTGAGAACTTTTTTCCAAAAAGATATGTCGCTTCAATTTTTTCTCCTGACTCTTGATCAAAGAACCAACCATCAGTTGTAAATTCTGGTAAACGTTCTCCGTCTTTAATTACATCAGGTACAATTTTGGTATTGACATCACTTACTCTGAGTGGTTCTGGTGATAGTAAAATAACCTTTAGAAGAGAATTTAGTGGATAGAAATCCTTTGAAAAATAATCTGAGCGTTTTAATTCGTTAGTCTTAAAAAATTCAAGTGGGCTGATATTTTTTATTCCTGTTGCAGTATTTGGATAATCCACAGATAGTTTCAGTTGAAAAAGTGAAGTTCCGTTTTGTGGAATTATTGATAGTGTCATCCTAGCATCTTGTTCTGCAGATAATTTCCTAGCAAGTTCATAAAATCCTCCAGACTCTCTAATCTCTAAAGGAAGCAAAATGGTTGAGAACTTTTCATACATTGTCTGTGAGTCTTCTCGTGGCATCGTATACACTGCTGAAAACGTACCTTGTCCAGAGATAACCCCAGATGTTCCTAATGCTCTGTTTGATTCATCTCTTTGATGCAAAAACACTGAATGAAATTTTGCATCAGTATCAAACTCATCATTAATGTCGTTAATTAAAGAGTCTCCAATGAGGCGTCCTGTATCTTGTATGGCCTTAATTCCCCCTTCAATTCCCTCTACTGACATGCTTATCATAATACAGCTTTCATCTTGTACCCCAAGAACACATTGCTCTTCACTAGTTATGATAACTGCACGAACTCTTTCGGTTTCTTGAATTTTTTTTGTAAGTTCTGGAGTAATCCTAATTTCCTGATTACTTGTACTCTGCAGAGAAATTGCCGCAGTAACATTATTTGAGATACTCTGGTCAATTATCATCTGAGCAGTTTCCTGAAATGTAGCTAGTCTTGGCTCTTGAGCATAAACTTCAGCAGAGCTGAAAAATACTATCAAAGAAATAGATGCTAAAATGAATAATCTATACACATGGAGCACAATTTGGCTTGAAATTATTAAGGTTACTATCCTATTTTTTCCACTTTGATTATAAAGCGATGAAATAGCTCTTCTGAATAGTGTTCTTCACACACAAGAATTGTCTGGTTTTTTTCTGGTCCACAATCATAAGTTACAAGATACTTTGCTTTTTTGTTGCAACACCTAGGGTAATTCAACCCAATTTTATATAGTCAAACAAACTAAAATGCTTTCAAAAGTTTAAATTTAGTAGATTTCTTTTTCATTTTGACATCGGTTCAAACCGAAGGGGAACAAAGACTGACAGTCTGATGCGTTTAATGACTGTCAGTCGCTTTTAATTTTGAATAAAATTTTCTATTCTAGTTCAAGGCAGAAAGCTGTTTTACTTGATCATGAACATAATCAAATCCATCCTGCCAAAATCTTGATGAACCTATGTCAATTCCATATTCATCTAGTAAGAGTTCTGGTTTTTTTGATCCGCCAGCAGATAAAATGTTAATGTATGAGGGAACAAAATCTTGACCCTCCTTTTTGTATCGTTGGAATAGTGATAAAGCTAACAGATTTCCAAAAGAATATGCATAGCAGTAAAAAGGCGTATGGAAAAAGTGTGGAATACAACTCCATTCTAATGCAAAATCATCAGATGTATCAACCGAATTTCCAAATTGCTCTTTTAGATTACGCGAATATGCCTTTGAAATTTCCTCAATTGTGGTACTTTGAGCAATTTGTTTATGTACTTCAATTTCAAATAATGTAAAAAATGACTGTCTCATTATTGTTGCATACAAATCATCAATTTTTTCAGAAAGCATAATTTTTTTCTCATCTGCTGAAATTTTATCAGACAAATTATCATATAAAAGCAATTCAGAAAAAGTAGATGCAGTTTCTGCTAAAGGTAGTGGGGCATCAGACACTAGAATTGATTTATCTGAAGCTGCCATATTGTGTACTGCATGACCTAGCTCATGTGCAACTGTAAAAACATCCTTTGATTTCCCTGCAAAATTAACCAACACATATGGTGTAATTTTTGGTGCTAAAGTACTACAAAATGCACCATCCCGTTTTCCTTGTCTAATTGAGGAATCAACATGTTTCTCTATGAATACTTTTTTTGCAAAGGTAGATAGTTGCGGACTGAATTTTTCTAATGATTCAAAAACAAGCTTTACAGATTTGTCATATGGGTAGTTTTTTTCTTTAATTTTTGAAGTAGCTGGCGCATATAGATCATACCTTCGAAGTTTTTTTAATCCAAGCATTTTTGCCTTTTGTATAAAGAAATTCTGAAAAATAGGTGCATTTTTTTTACATACTGTCAAAAGAGAGTTTATTGTTTTGTCATCCACGTCGTTTGCAATATTGCGAATTGATATTGGAGAAGCAAACCCTCTGATTTCTATCCCTTCGTCCTTCCAGTTTAGAACTACATTTTGGTAAATTTCACCTAACACTCCTTTATTTTTTGAAAATTTAGATAGAAATTCTTTGTATGCTATCTCTCGTGTTTTTGATTTTGTACTTCTTACATATGTAGAGAGTTGTTCGCGTGTGAGCTTTCTTTTTTTACCTTCAATCTTTACAACATATTCAAAGGCGTTTGTTATTTTATCATAAAGCTTGATTAGTGCTGTACTTCCGGTGACATCAAGTGTATTAATTATTCTTTCTTCAGGTTCACTAAGGGAGTATTTTGCAACAAGTCGTTTGTATTTTAGATATCCTGAGAGTTCCCCAGAATCTTTGATTAGACGTTTTGCATTTTTTTCATCAATTCCTCTTTTCCACCACAAATCAAAAAACAATGTACGATTAGAAATCTCAGAACCAAGTTTTGTCATACGAGTAAGTAAAGAAGTTGCTTCATCTGATTGCGTATCTCCTGAATAAGTTAGAGACGCATATCCGCCAATTATACTCATTTTTTCATCAAGTTCCTCTAATTCATGTAAAATTTCAATAAATTTTTTAGATGATATTTTTGGATTTAGTTTTGATTTGATTTTTTCAAACTGTTTTGCTTTTCTTTCAACTAATTGAATTTGTTTTTCAAATGCATGACTTTTTGGGTTGGCTACTAACCCTTTGAGATTCCATGTTCCAAGTTCGTATTTGTTCATATCAGTTCAGATAACATGTCCTGGAAATATCAATAATATTCTTTGTGGATATAACACCATTTCCAAGGGTGATCTTGCACCGCAATCATCACAGGATGTCCTGTTTCTTCAAAATGCTTTGTTGCATGACGGCCAACTGAAGAATCACAACAGCCTACATGACCGCACGTTAAGCATTGTCGTATAGCTACCCATGGCATTTTTTCTTTTTCACACTCTTCACAACCTTTGGTCTTTGGAGTTACTCCCTCTTTTTTCTGATTAAAGTGCCCACATTCTTCTGGCATAAAATCATTTTAAAACTAACATCTTGTATACCTTTCATTTTGAAAATTGAATGGACCGGATGGGATTTGAACCCATGACCTTAGCGAGATTTTTACATCTTTACGCCGTGTGAGGGCGTCATCCTAGCCACTAGACAACCGGTCCAATGTTTTTACAATATAGGAACTTTTTGTATCTTTAGGTTTAAGATAAAATCTACTTCTTTATGCCAAGTGTTCTATTTTTCAATCTAAGGTAGCTATTATGACATTTTCTACATCTCGTAGCATCTATAGAATTTCTTGCACCACAATAAAAACAAATCTTCATGTGAAGACGTGCCTTTTGAGCTAGTTGTTTTTTTTCGGGGTCTGTAATTGGCATTTCCTGTTCTCCATTCACACTTACTTTTAATTTAATCGGATTTTTCGAACTTACCAGCTAATAGCATTGCTATTTCCCCTGGTCTTTTAGCCACAGGAATGTTAGCCTTGTTGAACATGGATATCTTTGACTCTGCTGAGCCATAGTTTCCATAAACTATTGCTCCCGCATGACCCATTCTTTTTTCTTTTGGAGCAGCTCTACCTGCAATGTATGCCACAATTGGTTTTTTGAAATTACTGTCGATTATTCTTTGAGCTAAAACCTCTTCTGCATCTCCGCCAATTTCACCGACAACTACCATTCCTTTTAGATTTGGGGTATCTTTTACCATTTCAAATGCATCTATCAGCCTAGTGCCATTAATGGGGTCTCCACCAATTCCTAAAGTAATTGTTTGGCCAAAACCAGCTTCTGTTAGGTTGTTTGCAACTTCATACATCAAAGTGCCACTCTTTGAAAGAAGTGCAATGTCACCTGACTTGAAAGGACTCGCGGGCATTATTCCAATCTTGATTATTTCTGGAATCATTATTCCTGGCGTATTTGGACCAATAATTATTACATCATTTTTTTTAGCAAGATCAAGCATAATTAGAGAATCTCTAACTGGAACATGTTCTGGAATTGCAACTAGAAGTTTAATTCCTGCTTCAATTGCTTCCTTAGCTGCACCCAAAAAAAACTTGGCAGGCACAAACAAAATGGAAATCTTAGAACCAGTTGCATCTACTGCTTCCTTTACTGAATTGTAAATTGGAATGTTTTCAAACTTCTGACCCCCTTTTCCTGGAGTAACACCTGCTACAATGTTTGTTCCATATTCTTGCATAAGTTTTGTATGAAGTGAACCAAACTTTCCAGTGATTCCTTGAACAATCACTGGTTTTTTGTTGTAATCCGCATCTCCTTCTTTTCCTTGTAACAATTCAAAAATATTAGCCACTCTTTCTAACCTCCATTACTGCAGCATTGATTGCTGCTTCAACAGAATCAAAAAGTTTTGTCTTAGTTTCTTTTAGCATCTCTTTTGATTTATCGGATTCAGCTCCCATCAATCTTGCAAAAACTGGTTTGTCAATTAGCTTTTCATCATAAGCTTTGATAAATGCAGATGCAACAGTTGTTGTTTTTACTATTCCTCCAAAGAGATTGACAAGAATTCCTTTTACTTTTTTTATTTTGCTAATTAATGTAAGCGCTTCATATACTGATTCAGGTGTTGCACCACCACCAACATCAAGAAAGCATGCAGCCTTTCCACCATTATCTGAAAGCATATCGAGAGTTGACATTACAAGACCCGCACCGTTTCCAATAACTGCAATGTTTCCATCAAGTTCAATTAATGTAAAGCCACTTTTTTCTGCCCTCTCTTCAAGCTCAGAGCGCTCTTGAAATTTTTCCAGCTCTGCATGTCTAAAGTTCGAGTTATCATCCGTGATGACTTTGCCATCTAAGGCAATCAACGACCCATCATTTAAGACAGCAACGGGATTAATCTCTGCAAGCTCTGCCTCTTTTTCTATTGTAAGCCTTGATAGTTTTTGCAACATGTCTACAAATTCAGTCACAGAATTTCCTTTAAGACCAATTTCTTTAGCCACTTCTTCTGCTACTTGTTTATCAACATCTCCTAATCCCACCTCACGTATTACTTGATTTTTTACGGATTCAATTTCAACTCCACCTTCTGAGGAAGCAATAATGGTGTAGCAACGTTTACCTCTATTCAAAAATAACGATAGATACAATTCCTTTTTGATTTCTGCCATCTTTTCAAGTAAAATGGCTCTGGTTTTTTCCCCTTTGACAGACATTTCTAAGATCTGTGGATATTTTAGATTAAATTCATCTTGATTGTGACACTTTTGTATGGCTCCAACCTTTCCTCTTCCACCAACAGGAACTTGTGATTTAATAACAAACGGAAATCCTAATTCTTCTGCGTCCTTTCGTCCTTGTTCAACATCTTTTGAGGTTAAGCCTTTTGGGATCTTTATCCCAAACTCAGAAAATAATTGCTTTGCTTGATACTCTAGTAGACGCATCAAAAAATTCCAAGTTTTGGTCCTTATATTCTGTTATGGTTATTTCAGATTCTCTTCAAGCAGATCAACGGTTTGTAAGAATAGATCCCGACTTTTTCTAAGCAGTCTATCTGGAAACTCACTTAGGGTAAAAACCAATTGCTGATGAAAACTGGGTGGGAGCACTCCACCTGATATTACCAGCTGCTCAATTACATAATCCTTTGTCAATGTACATACTATCTCCTCGTAAGAACTGTCTTCTTCTTCTAGTGTTTGGCGATAAAGTATTATTGGCGTGTTAGTTTTTGCAACGACCAGTGATCCCTTCTGAAGTAATTCTGATAAATGGTGTATCTGCCATGAGTCAAGGCTGATCTGCTTTACCAATACTACAATTACGCAATTTTCTTATTTATTATCCCTCATTCGCTAAAAGCTAACCAATTACTCTACTGAAATCCTTATCTTTTGACCATCAATATCGTCATCTTTGTACAATTTACAAGATTCCTTGAAATTTACCTCTTTTACCCTCACCAGGAATGCAAGTTCCTGTGCTTTTTGTGTGACCATCTCTAATGATTCTGGATCTAGATCAAGGATGGATGCCTTGTTTAAAATATCTGTAGGATTATACCCCCGCTCTTTTCTTAGGGTCTGGAGTCTTCGGGCAAGGTCTTTGATTAGACCTCTTGCCATCATTTCGGCATTTCTTTCTGTTGAAATAAACACCACAAACCCATCTCTTTTAGCAACAGCAAATCCCTTTTTTGCTTCAAAATCAATTACAAAGTCATCCTTTTCTAAGGAAATTTTATTCCCCTCTATATCAAAGGTAAATTTTGACTCTTTTTGTAAACTAGAAACTATTTCAATGGGATTGGTTTCAGAGAATTTTTTCAATAATGCACCCATGAGTTGTTTTGCTTTGGGACCAATTTTTTTCCTATCTAATTCAATTTTTGGTAACCATGGAAGTTTAAGTTTCTCAATCTCAGTTATTTGCTTTAGGCCTTCAAAATTTTCAATCTCAAAGATAGTATATTTTTCTACATTTAGCTGAGATTTTAGTAGGTCTGAAAGTGATTCGAGTTTTGTTTTTTCACTTTTTTTAATACAAATGAGGGCTTCATTTAGTGGCCATCTTCTTTTGAGCTTCCCTTTCATTCTAGCTGCAGCAGAAACAGATACTACCTCTTTTAGTAAATCAAAAGACGCTTCAATGTTTTCTGAAATTAATGACTCTTGAACTTTTGGCCAGGAATCCAAAAGAATACTTTTCTTTTTTGCAAATGTAGTTTGATAAAGATATTCACTGGTGAAAGGACATAATGGGTGTAACAAAATATCTAGAGTTTTTAAAATTTCATGCAAAACAGCATAGATTGAAAACCTCCTATCTTTTTTTGACTCCTCTTCATCCCATAACTCTACTCTAGTAATTGGAATGTAAATTTGGCTTAATGAATTTATGATAAAATCATCCAGCGCTCTTGCAGCTTCATGAAATTTACATTTATCATTTAGGTCATTAGAATCTTGTATCAATTTCTGTAGTTTTGACAATAACCAAATATCTGATGATTGCAACAAGTTTTTTGTTTGTGCCCATTGTATAGTCGTTTTAGATTCATCAAACTTATCGTATTCACTATTTTGTTTAAAATACAAGTGTAAATGGTAAAGTGTACTTAGCACTTGATATGGTCTTGACATTAATTCTTCTGTGCTAAAGTTAAGTGGCTCAATTGGACTTGATTTCCACATAAAGTAAAATCTGATCAAGTCAACTGGATATTTTGTTAAAAGTTCCTTTGCATCAATTACATTTCCTAAACTTTTACTCATTTTATTCCCATTCTTATCAAGAACGTGTCCTTGAAACAAAAATGACTTGTAAGGAGGAACAGGTCCATTGTTTAAAATTACATTTTCAATTAATAGTGTATAAGCCCATCCTCTTGTTTGATCTATTCCTTCTGTTAGAAATGGCGCTGGTATGCTGCTAGAATATTCTTCATTTGTTAATGAGGAATATGGCGCAGAACCACTGTTGTGCCAAGTGTCAAGAACGTATTCTTCTCTATGAGTGTTAACACTTCCACACTTTGCACATTTTACAAGAACATTATCAATCCACGGTCTATGTAATTCAAAATTTGGTCCATCTGGAAGTTTTGATGCTGCATCAACAATTTCTTTTCTTGAAAACAATAGGGTCTGTTTACCACAATCTTTGCAATCCCATATTGGAAGAGGGCATCCCCAAAATCTCTCTCGTGAAATACACCATGGATGTTTTTCTTTGATAATCCCTAAAAACCGATTCTTTGGTTGGTCAAAAAAATAGTTTACACTTTCAGCTGCATTTACTGCCTTGTCTTCTAGTCTGTCAATCTTGTAAAACCAACCCTTTCTTGCAAGCCAGACTATTTTGTGCTGGGATCTCCAACATAATGGATACTTGTGCTTAATTTTACCAATTTTTACTAGGGCATTTGCATCTCTAAGATCTTCTACAACTTTTTCATCAGCATCTCTAACGAATAGACCCTCGTATTTTCCAGCCTCTTTTTTAAATTTGACTTCATCATCAATTGGATTGAAAATTCTAACGCCTCTTTTGTTTGCAATTTTAATGTCTTCTTCTCCATTTGCAGGAGATAGATGAACCAACCCACTTCCTGTATTTGCATCTACAAATTCTTCAGCTACTGTAATGTGATAGTTTGATTCCTTAGCACATTCATCAAGTCCTGGAATTTGCCCCAATAGTGGGTGAATGTATCTCTTGCCTTCAAGATCTTTTCCTTTAACCGTTTTTTGTTTGTAATAATTTTCAACTTTAATCTCTATCATTAATTCTTCTAGTCTTTTTTCACCAACTATCCAAGTTTCATCGTTGACTTTGACAAAGACATAATTTTCTTCAGGATTAAGACCAACCATCGCATCAGTCACAAGAGTGAATGGCATTGTTGTCCATACAATTAAGAAAATATTTTCATCTTGTAGCTTTACCTTGTAGTAAAGGGATGGATCTTTTACCATATCATATCCTTGATTTACTTCTGCATGACTCAACGAAGTTTGGCAACTTGGGCAGTATGCAATTACTGTATAGTCTTCTTCTAAAATGCCATTTTCATGTGCTTTTCTAAGAAATTGCCACTCCCTTTCAATAAAATCATCTCTAAAAGTCCAATAGGCATCTTTTTGGTTAAATGACATTCCAAGAAGGTTATCAGCTTCAACCCATTTTGCATTATATTTTTGAACCAATTTTTTACATTCAGAAACTAACTTTTCAATTCCAATTGATTTTATGATTTCAGTTTTTCCACCTGATACGCCTAATTCTTTTTCAGCCTGAAGCTCAATAGGAAGTCCTTGTGTGTCCCACCCTGCATTGAATACGACCTTGTTTCCTTTTAATGTCATGTATCGATACCATAGATCCTTTATCACTCGGCCTCTAAGATGTCCTGCATGTGGAATTCCATTCATTGTTGGTGGCCCTTCAATGAACATAATTTTATGAATTTTTTCCGAAGACTCAAAGATCATTTTGTGTAAATCGATATTTGAGAGATAATCTTTGATTTCTTTTTCAATTTTTTTTGAGTCAAATTGTTTTTCTAACTGCATCTACCGTTTTGGTAGAACCCTGATATTATAAAGCTAGATTAGTTTTGAAATTTTCAATCTTTAGTAATTGCATTTTATCAAAACTAAATCTTGGATTATATAATAGACATAGAAACAAAAGTCATTGGTTAATGTTTTAATGGTAGGTTCTGGTGGCCGTGAACACTCTTTGGGTTGGAAGTTATCACAAAGTCCTAAAGTAGACATAGTATATTTTGCACCAGGAAATGGTGGAACCGAAAATAATATTCCTATAGAAGTTGATAAAATCGATGAGCTTGCCGAGTTTGCTCAAAAAAATAATTGTTATACTGTAGTTGGTCCAGAATCCCCACTTGCATTAGGCATTGTTGATTCTTTTGGGAAAAAAAATTTGAAGATATTTGGTCCTACCCAAAAAGCAGCACAGCTAGAATCAAGTAAGATTTGGGCAAAAAACTTTATGAAGCGAAATGATATCCCCACTGCATCATTTGAAATTTTTGATGACCCAGAAAAAGCAATCGAGTATGTAAAATCAATTAATCATCCAGTTGTGATAAAAGCTGATGGTCTTGCTGCAGGAAAAGGAGTAATTGTGTGCAACAGTACTGCAGAAGCTCTCTCTGCAGTCAATACAATACTAGTCAAGAAAACTTTTGGTGAAGCAGGAAATAGGATAATTATTGAAGAAAGGATTGACGGAGTTGAAGCTTCTTACATTTCCCTATCTGATGGAAACTTTGCAATTCCAATGGCAACAAGCCAAGACCACAAGAGAATCTACGACAACGATATGGGGCCCAACACAGGAGGAATGGGTGCGTATTCTCCTACTCCAATAATTAATGAATCTATGGCCAAAAAAATTCAGGAAAAAATCATTGATAAAACAATTGATTCTATGAAAAGTGAGGGTACTCCTTTTAAGGGATTTCTTTACGCTGGTGTGATGATAAAAGATGGCGAACCTTATGTCTTAGAATTTAATGTTCGTATGGGAGATCCAGAATGCCAACCAATCATAATGCGAATGGATTCTGATTTGTATGATTATTTAATGGCAAGTACTGAAGGAACACTTTCATCTTTACCACCAGTTGATTGGAAAAATCAAAGTGCAGTCTGTATTGTATTAGCTTCAAAAGGATATCCAGAAGCATATCCAAAAAATGAAGAAATTACTGGGCTTGATTTTTCCTCTGAGGGGGCATTTGTTTTTCATGCAGGAACCAAAAGAGAGAATGGTAAAGTATTGACAAACGGTGGTAGAGTTTTAGGAGTAACTGCACTTGGAAATTCATTGGAGCAGGCAATATCTGTTGCATACTCTGCTGCAAATAAGATAAACTGGCCAAACAAGTATTGCAGAACTGATATTGGAAAAAAAGGCCTATCTCATCTTTGACGTTTCAAAAGATTCGTCTTCTGTAACAACCCAATCAATTTTAATGTCTTTTTCAGAAAAGGGAATTGATTTTACGATTTGCTTAGAGTAAGTAAGGGATATTGTTTTTGTATTTGACTTTGAGAGGAATCTGTCATAGTACCCATATCCGTATCCCAACCTGATTCCATTTTTAGTAATTCCAACTGTAGGAACCAAAACAACATCAATATCTTCTACTATTGGACAGTTGTCTTTTGGTTCCATTATGCCAAATCCTCCTTTCTCTAAATCACCCAAACCTCCAATCTTTCTAAAATTCAAATCATCTCCAACTACTTTTGGCAAACAAATCTCTTTACCATTGCCAAGCAGTTCTTGCATAATATCTTGAGTCATCACTTCACTTCCTATTGGAAAATAACATGCAATTTTTTTTGCATTTCTAAAAACTTCAATCTGTTTTAATCTATTATGAATTTTTTGGCTTGCAAGTTTGATAAAATCATAGGATGTTAAATCTCTTCTTTCTAACAAAACCTTACGAAGGCTTGATTTTTCGGTACTAGTGTCCAAGACCCTTACTTAATGATGCAGCAGTTATAGTATTTTTAAGTAGCATGGCTACAGTCATGGGTCCAACTCCTCCTGGAACAGGCGTTACGTACGAAGCTTTTTCAATGATTTTTTCATAATCAGCATCTCCAACTAATTTTCCACCGTGATGGGATATTGCAACGTCAATGACAATTGCATCTTTCTTTATCATTTCTGGAGTTAGGACAAATTTTGATCTGTCTCCAACAGCTGAAATGACAATGTCTGCGCTTTGACAAATTTCTTTAAGGTTTTTAGTCTTTGAATGACAGGTAATTACTGTAGCATTTTTTTCCAATAGCATATGATACAGAGGTTTTCCAATGAGATTGCTTCTGTTAATAATAACAACATTTTTTCCTGATAAATCAATATCATAATAATCAAACATTTCCATAATTCCAGATGGGGTGCAAGCTTTTAGAACTGCTTTTCCCATTGATAATAATCCTACATTGTGTGGTGTAAGTCCATCTACATCTTTAATAGGAAAAATTCGTGACGTTGTGGTAAACTCATCAAGATGTTCAGGCAGTGGTAACTGAACTAGTATCCCATGAACTGCACGGTCATTATTCAAGGAATCAATTAGATCATTCATTTCATCTTGAGAAATTGAGGCTGAAGGTTTGTGATCTTTAGTAAGTATTCCAACTTCTGCACAAGCTTTGTGTTTATTTTTTACATAAGTTGCAGAAGCTTGATTATCTCCAACTAGTATTGTTGCTAGACAAGGTTCTACACCTTGTTTTTTTAGCTCATCGACTGCCTTTTTTACTCGTTCTTTAACCGATTTTGCAACTTCAAGCCCATCAATTTTTTTGCCAGTCAATATACTTGTGTCTTGATGTTGATATTTAATTCTAGGTCTAAATCTAAGAATATGAGTCAATCTTTAAAGATAAAGCATTAACAATATCGTTGATGAATTTAGAATTTGACACTAATGAATACCTTGATAAAATTAAAAAAAACAATGAAGAATATTTTCATACTTTTATTAACAGAGACAGTCTTGCCGCAGGAATTTTATTTTTAAAACCTGGAGGAGAAGATACACAAGAACCACATGATAGTGATGAAATTTACTATATTATCAGAGGCAACGGATATCTCAAAATTAACAAAAAAGACTATGCAGTTTCAGAAGGTAAGGTTTTTTTTGTTGCAAAAAACGTAGAGCATAACTTTTTTGGAAATACCAAAGATCTTATAGTGCTGTATTTTTTTGGTGGTCCAGATTCGTAGAAACAATTACTGATTTTTGTGAAGTTTTTTCTAATTAACTAATAACATGTTATGGACATAAAACGTTTTTACCTAATTTTATTGAATAAAGTATGATTGCCTCAGAATAGGTGAAAGTGGAATGGACTCACTTAACGAAGTCCAAACAAATGTTTCAACTGTATAGTTCCCAGCTTTTACGGGATTCCATGATTGTGATACTTCAAAATTTTGATTTGCAGACATTTGTCCTTCAATCCAGGATAATGATACAACAGCTCCTTCAGATTCTTTTATCTGTATTATGAAAACAAAATTCTGTTCGTAATTTTGGTTATTATGAACAGTTCCAGCAATTTGAAGTTGTTCATTCCTCGTCGGAGCGCTAATTAAATTTCCAGAACTATCGGCGATAAAACTATTCACTATTGAAATTCTCTCAATTGGTGGAATATTTGAAACAAATTTTGACTCACTTGAAATTTCTAAATTGTCTGATATACTATAAGGTGAAGGAAGTGTGTGGTCATCATATTTTGCTTGTAGTGAATCATCTGGCATTGCAAATAATCTATTGCCGCTAGAAGTTTCGCTTTGGGTAAATGAAATAGATGCTTCAAACAATCCTGAATTCTCAGATGTTTCTATAGCCTTAACAAGAATTCCTGCAGCATCAGAATCTGATGAAATATTCACTTCAATTTGATCAATTCCTTCTGGATTGAGATTCATGTCAAGATCTATTACTTGTATTATTGCTGTTTCATCTATTGAATAATCAGACTTCATGAATCTTATCTCTCCAACATTCCAACTAACTTTTACAGATTTAGTTAAGACTACTCCATCAGCAAACTCAAACGAAATTGTAATTCCTCCATCTCGTTGAGTTTCCAAAAAACCATTAGTTGGTCCGCTACCACTAGTCATAGGATTTGTATCTGGTCTACCATCTCCATCTACATCATGTAAAAACCCTGTAAGAGTCACTTCACCAGTAAATATCCCACTACTTGTTTCAGTTTCGGTTAATTTGTATGGCTCTAATGTAATATCAGCGGATGAAATTTTAATCAAATGTCCTTCTTGAGTTCCAATTGAATCAATACCATATTTGTTAGCATCCCAACTTGGTGCAACTATAGTTATACCAATCTTATCTGTCCATGTATACACCTCTTTATCGGTGAAAATAGGTGCATATGGGTTGTTATAATCTGGTAAATCCTCAGCGTATGCATTAAAAACCAATAATGGAGCAAGAATTAGTACAAGTTCTATCAAATTCATTCTTACATAGGAAAGTAGGCTGATTTATTCATTGAATTATATCCAGTATAATAGACTCAGGAACAAAACAAGAGTAATGTTTTATAATTATCCCAAAGGTTTTTGGCTGTGTTAGGAAAAATCAATAGTTTTTCTAGCGTTTTCATAGTGATTTTATTATCACTAACACTCTTTGTATCTACCCCTATTGTTAATGGGGATGCAGAAATAAAAGGACATTCTGCAACGATCGGACTAGACAAAAGCACATATCCAATTCCTGTCGAATCAAATGAACTCAAAATCAGCATTAGAATTTTTGATCCTGATTTTAACACCTCTCCAACTGGTATAGACCAAATTGCACAAGACATTTTTGGAGAATCTGGTGTAGGTCCTGTTAAGATTTCAATTATGAGAGGTGAGTCAGTTGTTTTAGGATATGCAGGAGGAAAATCATCTAATTCTGGACAACTTGATTCAGAACCTATTGCTGATTTGCCTTCAGAAAAATCTCAGATAAAACAATTTGGTCCAATCACAGAAACATCCCCCACATCTGGAATTTTCGAATTTGGTGTTTCGATAAAAAATACGGATGGTCCAGAAAGTTCTAAATGCCAAGTTTCAAGTGAAGCCCAAATTAGATTTGATGACTCTAGTGCATCTTCAAGACACTGTATATTACAAGGTGATGTTCTTTTAGTTGAATATACTGAACCAACCGATGCATCAGGCAACTCTAGAAAAGTTACCGCATCCGCAACATTTAGTGTTTTGAATTCACCTCCATCGCTTGGTTCAAGTTCAGAAAAAATCGCCACTTCAAAAACTGTACGAATTGGCCATCCTCTAACAATATTACTTTATGATTCAAATTTGAATTTAGATTCTGATAGAGCCGAATCCTATACTTTAGATCTAATCCAATTTGAATCAGAAAATATAAGAACAACATTGGGACCAACTGGCGGTGTTCAAAATGAGTTTAATCCACAACCCTCCGCACTAAGAGAAACAGGAGATAATACTGGAATTTTTTATACCGTAATAGAAATTCCAAGAACCGTTAATGGTCAAAGAATTGATGTAGATGAGAAAATAGAATTTGAATATACCCAAAGAGGACTGGGTGCCTTCTTAGTTGTATATCAAGATACATTTTCTCCTGATATGGTTAATATGCCAAAAAATTCTGTAAATCTTCCTCTTAATGAAGAAAACTTGCGTTCTAAACAACTTGTTGAGATTGTATGCAAAGAAGGTTTTGTGAAAATTTTCAAATATGATGGGTCTCCAGCATGCGTCAAACCTAAGACTGCAGAAAAGCTACTAGAAAGAGGTTGGGTTAGAGCCTAGTCTTTAATTATAGTGCGTCTACCTGAAATTCTAATCTTTTTTTCTGCAAATAATTTTACAGCTTTTGGATACATTTGATGTTCTTTTATTAGAATTTTCTTTGAAAGAGTTTCTTCTGTGTCATTATCATTTACCTTTACAACCGCCTGTAAAATTACTGGTCCAGTATCAACTCTTTCGTCAACAAAATGCACCGTACATCCTGAATATTTTGCTCCATACTTGACAGCTTGTTTCTGAGCATTCAATCCAGAAAAAGATGGTAACAGAGCAGGATGAATATTCATTATGTGATTCTTATATTTTCTAATAAACTGTGGACTAATTATTCTCATAAACCCTGCAAGACAAACTAGTCCATTTTTTGGTGTAACCCCATATTTTGAAAGAATAGATACAATCTTTTTGTCATACTCCCATCTATCTCCATTAAAGCCTGAGCTATCGACTACTTCAGTATTGACTCCAAGCCTTTGTGCAATTTTAAGGCCTTTTGCATCCGGTTTGTTAGATATTACTACTTTAGGTTTTATTGGAATTTTTTTCATTTTTATGGTCTTCAAAATGGCCTCCATATTACTCCCTCTTCCAGAAATCAAAATTGCAAGATTTTGCAAGTATAGTCAACACTTGTTTAATCCTGCAATTTATATCAAATCTAACTATCGTGTTTTTGTTTGCCACGAAGTATACGTATGACAAAAAATGGGATTGTATACCAACTAGATGGGATGCAGATCTATCTTGATCCGAAAAATGTGGCCTCTGAAGGAATAAATTTTATTTCTCATGCACATTCTGATCATCTCCCTTCCCAAAATGGAGGCATAATACTGTCATCAATGGAAACTAACGAAATTGCCAGTCTTCGTGGTTTTAGAATGGAAAATTTCGTTGATGAGCTGGATAATTTTTCTTTAATAGACAGTGGACACATTTTGGGAGCAAAAGGCTTGTTGTTTGACGATGTATTTTACACTGGAGACATTTGCACTAGGGATAGAGCTTTTCTAAAAGCGGCGGCAATTCCAAAATGTAAAACATTAATCACTGAATGTACCTTTGGACTTCCTGAATTTATTTTTCCTAAAATTGATGAAATCAAAATCATGGTAAACGAAATTATATCTGATCTCTATTCTAAAGGAAAACCTGTAATTTTACTAGGATATCAGTTGGGCAAAGCTCAAACAATTTCTAGTCTCTTTGGACATTGGAAACCACTCTACTATCACGATTCTGTAAAAAAAATGAATGATCTACACCGAAAGTTAGGTGTAACTCTCGAAGAAGGCATGGGTCACACTGAAGCTGAATCTGTTGGTTTGTTAGATAAAAAACCATGGGTTATGGTTGCCCCAATGATGTCACAAAAAAATCAATTCATAAAACACATGAAGGAAAAATATGATGCAGTTACAATTGGATTTAGTGGCTGGGCTAAATCTTCGCGATTCTCATTTGGAAGACGGTCAGATTATTCTATCCCCCTCAGTGATCACTGTGATTTTAATGAACTTGTAGATCTAGTACATAAAACAGGAGCAGAAAAGGTGTACACAATTCATGGCTTTGTAGAAGAATTTGCATCACACCTTAAAAAAATTGGAATTGATGCGCAACCGTTACGTGAGCAATCCCTTGATGACTATGTTTAACTCTGTCTTACTTTAACTACAATCTTTTCTTTAGGACGTAGTTCTTTGAATTGCACTCTACTTCCAAATTTTATTGCTATTAAGACAAAAATGAAAATGCCTCCAATAAATGCTCCAACTGCTAGGCTAAAGTAGTTTTCAGACCCAATCCTTACAATATAGTTAGGATCACCTAGTAGGAAAACTTCTGCAATTACCATTGATAAAATCATCTGCAATTGCGTAATAGGGAGAATGATCATTTCATCCTCTCCATTTTTTGATGAGATTGCCCCTCCATCATATGCCCAGAAACACTTTGTTTAGTTAATCAATAAGGACTCTGGAAATTTTATAAGTAAATTTGTTCCAAAGTGGAACTTAACGATTAGCTTAAGTATCTATTTTCCTATTCTACACTATGAATTCTGTGACCAATACCGCTTTTGTAGCTATTATAGCTCTAGGATTATTCTTATCTCCATCGATGTTAAGTGTAAATGCACAAGACATCATGTCTCCTCGCCAACAGATGGCATCTGGTGTTGCTGCAGATGATGTAGTGTGTAAATCCGGTTTGGTCTTGATGATTCGCTCAACAAACGGGGCTGCTACATGCGTTAAATCTTCCACTTCTATGAAATTATCTGATGCAGGTTGGGGATCCATCATTATTGATGATGAAGAAGACGAAACAATGGAAGACGAAACAATAGAAGATGAAACAACGGAAAACGCAACTAATGAGAAGAGAATAGAACTATCTGAGGAATTCTCGATGGGTGAAGAGGAAGGACTACCAGGAGAACCAATGGAAGAAGAATCATTTACAATTGGAGGTGTTGATCTATCTATGGCTGCACCAGTTGAAGGTGATGAAGATGCGCCTATAACAATTATTGAATTTGGAGATTATCAGTGTCCAAAATGTAAAGGCTGGTTCCAAAACGAAAAATCAAAAATCACTTCCAATTACATAACGAAAGGTATTGCAAAGCTTTACTTTTTAGATTCTGCATGGCTTGGTGATGATTCAATCGCTGCTGCTCAAGCAGCATATTGTGCAGATGATCAAGGAAAATTTATCGAGTACCATTCTACTTTATACAATAACCAAGCGGGAATCCAGGATGGTTGGGCAAACATGGATGCACTAAAACAATTTGCAACAGACCTTGAACTTGATGCCGAAATGTTTAACGAATGTTTAGATTCTGGAATATATGCTGACAGGGTATCTCATAACACCGAGGTTGGCGCTTCACTTGGCGTAGTAGGAACCCCATATTTCTTCATAATTGGACCAGAGGGCGATATTAAAAAAATTGCTGGTCCACAACCATCAATTGTGTTTGATGCCGCCATAAATTCACTAAGCTAATAAATTTACATTTTTAACAGAAAAAGCTAGCTAAAATTAATAAATGATTTTTGGGTGCTTAAAAATAATGTTAATGGTATGCCCAATGTGTAAAAGAGGCAAAGACATCCCACTTGACTTTAAAACTGATAGGCCAAAAAGAGGTGTTAGGTGCGAACATTGCACTACCCAAATCACTTAATTGAACTTTAAAACTATTGTCGGAATCTAGAAATTCGTTTTATTAGATGTTTGATCAAAGTGATCATACGCAGACTTAATCGTAATAATTGTATATTATGTCAGGAACTAATCCACACGTTTCAAACCAGACACTCCTATGTTCTTTGAGGATAAGTCAGGAGAATAGGGCCTTTTTTCACCCTATTCTCAAAAAAATTCACATCTAAGAAAATACTGATTTTTAATTAATTGCTAAGGTGTCTCAATTGCACACACAATTACCTATTATCTCCAGTCATAAAATTAATTTAGAATTCATTCTACCAAAGAACGCGGACAGAATAAATCTCTGCCGTAGTTCTTGGTTGTTTTATTACAAATAAATTTGTCAGTTTTTGACTTTGGTTAATTTAATTTCTTATTTTTTATACTCATTGTTAATGGTTTTGAATTATTCCACAAGAGGTTGCAAAGTGTATGGATATTGTTTACCATTTCATTAGAATTAGTTGAGAATGCAAAGTCTGATTCTATGCCAGAATTTTCATTGTCCTTTGCTGTCGCATCTGACATGATCATTTGTTTATTTTTTCCAACTATCATTCTTCCTTTGGAGCGAACTTTACCGACTCTTGTCTCAGTTGCACCAAAACGTTTTACAAACGGTAATAAATTCTCATCATTTAACTCAGTTAGAAGTAAAACTTGCCCACCATTTTTTTCACAAATCTTAATTTTTTCGGGGATACTAGTATGATACATTCTTGAAATATCTTTAAGCGTGGTAACGATATAGACATCATCAGTAGAATTTTCTATTAACTTACTAATGTTCGAATAAATATTTGTTCTACCCTGAATAATATGAAATGTAGGCATGCTGTTTAAACGATTGCTAGGAATCATTTCCTTAATTTTTTTGACAACATCTTCTCTCGTATCTTTAAGTAATTTTAAATCGTCTTCTTTTCTCTGTAAAATCATCTTTAGAACCTCTTCTGGTTTAGTTGCTACACAAAGTTTTGGCTTTGAAAAAGTTGTTGATACTATGTTTTGATTTAGAAGCTTTTCAATTGTCCTATATGTTTTGGTGCGTTCAACATCAATTTCTTTTGCAAGTGCACTTGCTGAAATTGGACCTATTCGTAAAAGGTTTAGGTAAACATGTGCCTCCATTTCCTCAAGACCCAATATTGAAGATAGTTGAGAACTGAGAGAATCAATATGTCTAATAGAATCTAATTCATTTTTTTCGTCGTGTTCTATCTTCAATTGATTTACATACATTCTTTGTTCCAACCAAGAACGTTTCAGTGGATCGCTGTTGCTTTCCTTTATCAATGGGTTGATTTCGGTATTTGCTTGCGTAATTGGTAAGATTGAGATTTTTCTTATAACGTTCACGTAGAAATTATCAGTGCGATCAAAACATTCCAAAAAAAATCTTCTTTAACACATGATATTTGATCGATTACCTTGGCCGGATTATTTTGTAAAGGACAAGATCTGCGTAAAAAGCACTAGTTATCTTTAAATGACATCAGATTTTCTCGATTGTTTTCAGATTTGTCTAATTTGATGCTTCGTGTGCACAAGCATCAGAACAAAAATCACTTCGCATATTCTCAAATTCTCTACCACAATGTATGCATTCTCTAAGCGATCGCATAGTTCTCTAAAAATATACGTTAAAGTATCATATATCCCCGATCCAAAAAGGAAATATAATGCCTAACGATCGCAATGAATTCAAACTACCCAAAATAATCATGCTTAGCAGGATAAGACTGGGTAAATCTAGAAAAATCGCTTTTTAAATTATTTTCGCATTAATTCAATTTTCTAAGATTCCGATTATATGTAACTCCGAATCGATGAGCCTCATCTCTTGCATGTTGTAAAATTTTTAATGCCGAGCTACTTCGTGGAATAATTATTGGATTTTTTCTTTTGGGTACAAACACTTCTTCGTTTTGTTTTGCCAACGATGCACATTGAACTTTAACACTAATGCTTTGCAATGATCTTTCTGCAGCATTTAGCTGGCCTTTTCCACCATCAATTAAAACTAGATTGGGTAATTCCGAGTTTTCTTCTAACAATCTATAATATCTCCTCTTTACAATTTCAGCAATCATAGCATAATCATCCCTGCCCGAAACTGTTTTAATTTTAAATTTTCTATACCCAGATTTGTCTGGTTTTCCATCCACAAACCTAGACATTGATCCTACTGCATACTGTGCACCATGATTTGAGATATCAAAACATTCTATTATTTTTGGAGCATTTTCCAGCTCTAAGCGTTCTTGAAGTTCATAAATTCCTGGTTCAATTCCCTTGGATTGAATTAGATTGATATTTTTCATTACTAGGCTAATCATCTCTTTTCGTTTTCCTTTTTTTGGAACGAGAATCTTTACTTCAAATCCAGCTTTTTCAGAAAGCGCATTTTCTAAAACTTGCTTGTTTTCAGGCATGTTACTTACGATAATATTTTTTGGAATTGGGCTAGTTGTGTAATATTGATAAAGAAAATTCCCAAAGGTGTTGTCGCCTATAAGATCAAACGAGAATCGGTTGCTATCTCGAATAACTCCGTGAGTTTGTCTGAGTGACATTACAAGTGCAGTATGTTCTTCTATCTTAACTCCAAAGTAATCTTCATCTGGTGCATTTTCTACATATTCCATTTTTTGTCTAGTTTGCAAACTTCCTAGCCTGTGTAGTGTATCTCTAATTTCCTTTGCACGTTCAAAATCAAGTGAATCAGAAGCTTGTTTCATATCATTTTGTAATTTTTGTGCAAACTCTTGTAACTGCTTTTTGCCTTTTAAAATTAATTCTAAATCAGATACATGATCAGAATATTTTTTTTGAGCATATTTGAACTCACAAGGTGCCTCGCAATTTCCCAAATGATATTCAAGACATGCCTTTTTTGGAAGTGTTTTACAAATTCTAATCTTGAATGCTTTACGAAGAGTTCCAATTGTTAATAGCTTTGAGCTACCTGAAGTAAATGGACCAAAGACCTTGCCTGATCCTAAAAATTTTCCAGATCTCATTCGTCTTGCAACTAAAAGTCTAGGATATTTTTCATCTGTTAAACGCAGATATGTGTAACGTTGCTGATCTTTAAGCTCTATGTTGTAGGTTGGTCTATATCTTTTAATCATGTTTGATTCTAGAATATAGGCTTCCCCTTCGTTATCAGTTAGAACAAATTCAATGTCGCAAATTTTCTCAACTAGTTTTTGTGTTTTGTAGTTTTGATTTTGTAAAAAATATGACTTTACACGATTTTTTAGATTCTTTGCTTTTCCAATGTAGATTATGTTATAGTTTGCATCTTTCATTAAGTATATTCCTGGATGTTTTGGAATGTTTATGCTGGAAATATCAAAGGTCATCTTTGCATGAATTTTTTAAGGAATTTTCCTGTATGGGTACTCGTTTCTGCTATCTGTGTGGGTGTGCCTGTAGCCATGATCTGACCTCCATGATTGCCTCCTTCTGGACCAAGATCAATTATCCAATCCGAATTTTTTATGACATCCATATTGTGTTCAATTACAATTACTGTATTGCCAAGATTAACTAGGCGATTCAAAACATCAAGAAGTTTTTGTACATCAGCAAAATGAAGTCCAGTTGTTGGCTCATCTAAGATGTAAAGCGTGTTTCCTGTAGTTCTTTTTGATAGCTCAGAAGCCAGCTTTACGCGTTGCGCTTCTCCACCTGATAAGGTAGGCGATGACTGACCTAGCTTAATGTATCCTAAACCTACGTCATAAATTGTTTGAAGTTTTCGTTTAATTGCAGGAATATTTTCAAAAAACTTTAGCGCCTCAAATACTGTCATATCAAGTATTTCTGCAATGTTTTTGCCCTTGTAATGAATAGATAATGTTTCGGAGTTGTAGCGTTTTCCTTTACACTCATCACACTTTACAAAAACATCTGAGAGAAACTGCATCTCTATTTGTTTTACACCATCTCCTTCACAGGCAAAGCATCTTCCATCTGGAACATTAAACGAAAATTGACCTGGGGCATATCCTCGCTCTTTTGATATCTCTGTGTTTGAATAAAGATCACGAATTGCTGTAAATGTTCCAATGTAAGTAGCTGGATTTGATCTTGGAGTCCTTCCAATAGGTGCCTGATCAATTGCTATTACATTGTCTATTTTGTCTAATCCGATTAGCTCTTTATGTTCTCCAGCGCGTTTAGTAGTTTTGAAAAAATTAGATTCAAGTGCTTTTAGCAGTGTTTCATTAATCAAAGTTGATTTTCCAGAGCCTGAAACTCCAGTTACTGAAATAAATTTTCCTAAAGGAAATTCTGCAGTTATATTTTTAAGATTATTTTCTTTTGCACCTTTGAGAATTAGTTTACCTTTGTCTTCTCGTTTTTTGTCTTTAAGCTTAATGAGGGATTTATCCTTAAGATAATCACCTGTAATTGATTTGTGACCATTGAGGATCTGATCCACTGTTCCTTCAAACACCACATTTCCTCCATTTACTCCTGCACCAGGTCCTAGGTCAAGTATCCAATCCGAATTTCGTATAACTTCTTCGTCATGCTCTACTACAATGACTGTATTTCCCAGATCTCGCAGCTTTGTTAGCGTTTTTATTAATCGTGCATTATCCCTTTGGTGTAAGCCAATTGTCGGTTCATCTAAAACATACAAAACACCTGTCAGGTTTGAGCCAATCTGAGTTGCGAGTCTTATTCTTTGTGACTCTCCACCAGAAAGAGTTGCACTTGATCTGTTCAGCGTAAGATATGTCAAGCCAACATTTTTTAGAAACTCCAAGCGCTCTTTGATCTCTTTTAACACATCACGTGCAATGTAAGCTTCAGTTTCAGTCAGCTTGAGATTTTGGAAAAAGTCATAACAATTATCAATTGATAAATCACACACATCCATTATCCCTCTATCGTTTACTTTTACTGCCAAGGCTTCTGGTTTTAGCTTCTTTCCATGACATGAATTACATGGTATATCTAGCATGAATTGTTTAAGCCATTCTCGTTTTGACTCAGATTCAGTTTCCATAAAGATACGATGTAAATTTGCTAGTACTCCTTCAAAACTATCAGAATACTCCCAATAGGAATCACTTGATTTTGATTCATATTTGTAATTGATCTTTTTATCAGTGCCATACAAAATTGCCTCAAGCTGTTTTGGTTGTAGCTTATTAATTGGAGTCATCAAATCAAATCCAAATTTTTTCCCAACTGCTCTGAGTTCTTGACGACGAAATGATGAGGCTCTGCCACTCCAGGGAACGATTGCTCCATCTAAAAGAGATTTTGTTTTATCAGGAATTACTAGATCTGGTTCAAACTCCATTTTAACTCCAAGCCCATTGCAGGCCTTGCATGAGCCAAAAGGTGAATTAAATGAAAAAGTACGTGGTTCTAGCTCACCAATTGTCACACCACAATGTGGACAAGCATTATTTTGTGAAAATATTTTATTTTCCTTTTCTGATGCAATCATTACTTCGCCTTTAGAAGCCTTGATTGCGTTTTGAATTGCCTCAAAGAGTCTGCTTTTTTCTGTTTTTGATGTAGTGATTCTGTCTACTACAATTTCTATCCAATGCCATTTTTGTTTATCCAGTGGTGGAATCTCCTCATCAAGGGAAATGACTTCACTATCTAGACGAATTCGAGAATAGCCGTCTTTTTTTATCTGCTCAAATAGCTTCTCATAAGTTCCTTTTTTTCGCTGAATGATAGGCGCCAAAACTAGAATTTTTTTACCATCAAAGTCTTTTAGAACAGAATCACATATGGTTTCTACTGATTGGTTTGAGATTTTTCTACTACAGTTTGGGCAGTGTGGGATGCCTATTCGTGCATATAGCAACCTAAGATAATCGTAGATTTCAGTTGTAGTGCCTACAGTTGAGCGTGGGTTTTTGCTAGTTGTTTTTTGCTGAATTGAGATGGCAGGTGAGAGTCCTTCAATTGAATCAACATCAGGTTTATCCATCATCTCAAGAAACTGTCTGGCATAAGCTGAAAGTGACTCTACATATCTACGCTGACCTTCAGCATAAATCGTATCAAACGCAAGTGTTGATTTGCCAGACCCTGATAATCCAGATATTACTACAAGATTATTTTTTGGAATATCTACATCAATATTTTTTAAATTATGATGTCGTGCTCCACGAATCTTTAACATATTATTTGTCATTTTTCTTTTCAATCTCCTTTTGAATTCTTTTTAATCGTTCTCGACACTCTATAGCTCGCTCAAAGTCAAGATCCTCTGCATATTTTTTCATAGAGGCTTCAATATCAATTGCGTCTCGTGTCAAATCACTAGTTGATTTGTGTTTAATGTCATCTAGTGTAGCTTCTTGAACAGGAATGGACTTTATGATTGTTTTTGGCGTAATGCCTAATTTCTTGTTATATTCTAGCTGTTTTGCTCGACGGCGTTCGGTTTCAGACATTGCAGCGTTCATTGATTTGGTAATAGAATCTGCATACATGATTACTGCCCCATCAATGTTTCTTG